>Ga0302246_1000443_pt1 | contig 37209 bp, 26 predicted proteins | sample AAG_UR_Trp_MG_FD_193533 | JGI IMG/M metagenome (GOLD analysis project Ga0302246, IMG submission 193533) | Enriched activated sludge microbial communities from anaerobic digester in WTTP, New Holstein, Wisconsin, United States - AAG_UR_Trp | ecosystem: Engineered > Bioreactor > Anaerobic >... | reverse complement strand
CAGCACCAGAACCGTTCCATACTGGAGAGGCCGGGTCTCATCGATAAAGGTGCCTGCTGTAGCCAGAACATAGATATGATAGGGTAGCGCCATGACTTCGTCAAATATGGAAGCAGGAAGCTTGGCCGTATAAAAAGCCGCAGCCGTGAACATGATCGGCGCCGTCTCTCCCGCGGCACGCCCGATTCCCAGGATGGATCCCGTCAGAATCCCCGGCAGGGCCAAGGGTAAAACCACTTTCCAGATGGTCAGCCACTTCGATACACCCAGGGCCAGGGAGGCTTCACGGAAAGTCTGGGGAACGGCCTTTAAGGCCTCTTCCGTGGCGCCGATGATGGTCGGCAGGATCAGAATGCCCAGGGTCAGGGCACCCGAAAGGATGCAGGAACCGAATCCGAGAAAAACAACAAAAAAGCCCAACCCGAAGAGGCCGAAGACAACGGAGGGAACCCCCGCCAAACAGTTGACACCGATGCGGATGATCCGCACAATCCTCCCCTGACGCGCATATTCCGTCAGATAAATCGCAGAGACGATTCCCAGGGGTAACGCCACCGCAACGGCACCGAACGTCAGGTATAAGGTTCCCAGGATGGCAGGCAGGATGCCGCCTTTCGTCATGGAATCTATGGGCGGCAATGTCAGAAAATCCCATGTAATAGCCCGGAACCCGTTCAGAAAGATATGAGTCAGGAGCCCCCCCAGAGAAAGCAGGAGCAAACCCGCCGACAGGGTCACCAAGGCGAAGAAAAAGGATTGCTTAAAATAGCGCCATTTCATCAAATCTCTTTTTCGCTCCTATTTCTTCCTTCTTGTTCCTTAACTGTTTTAATGGCATCTATAACGTGCCGGATCCTTCTTCACGAAACTTATGGGATACGTAGTCAGCAATGAGATTGAAAATCAGGGTCATAAAAAACAGGACAATCCCCGTCGCAAACAGGGCATGGTAGTGGCCGCTTCCAAACGGCGCCTCCCCCATCTCCGCGGCGATACTGGCCGGCATAGGCCGGACCGAATCGAACAGAGATTCCGGAATCGCCGCAGCACCTCCCGCCACCATGAGGACCACCATCGTCTCGCCGATGGCCCGGGCCATCCCTAAAATGACCGAAGTCGTGATTCCGGAGAAGGCGGAAGGGATAATAACGCGGACGATGGTTTCATATTTCGTCGCCCCCAAGGCGTAGGATGCCTCCTTGAATTCTTTGGGGACGGCGTACAGGGCGTCTTCCGAGATACTCGAAATGGTCGGGACGGCCATGAGCGCCAGGATCAGGGAGGCGTTGACGATGTTTAAGCCGGTTGGGAGGTCGAAGGTTTCCTGGAGCCAAGGGGCGAGAACAACCATGCCGAAAAAACCAAGGACAACAGAGGGAAGACCCGCGAGGAGTTCGATGACGGATTTCAGGACTTCTTTCAGCGCCGCCGGGGCAATTTCAGAAATATAAACAGCCGACATGACCCCGATCGGCACGGCGATCAGGGAGGAAAGAAAGGTGACAATCAAGGATCCGACAATCAGGGGCCAGATTCCGTAGGAAGGAGGCTGATACGTCGGATACCATTCGTCTCCGAAAAGAAAATCCCAGAGCGTGACCTCTTTGAAAATGGGAAGTCCTTCCCGAAAGAGAAACAGCACGATCAAAAACAGGATCAACAGGGAAATGATCGCAAACAGGAAGAAGGTGTTTTTGATCAGGATTTCTTTCTGTCTGCGTGTTATCTTCACCCCATCTCCTTCGCCAAAATCATTCAGCGGATTCCCATCTTAATTTTTCTTCAGGGGGACAAATCCCGTTTTTTCCACAATTCTCTGCCCTTCCTTTCCCAGAACGAATTTGACAAACCCGGCCACCTCCGCTTTCGGTTCTCGGTTCGTCACCATGTACAAGGGACGGGATACGGGATATTGTCTGGAAACAGCAGTTTGTGTCGTCGCAGGAACACCGTTGACAGTCAGGGGTTTTACGCTTCTATTGAGATAGCCGATGCCGATATAGCCGATGGCATATTTGTTTTTTGAAATCACCTGAACAATCGCACCGCTCGAAGCCTGCATCTGTGCCCGCGGCGTCACTTTCGCGCCGTGGAGAACCAGATTCCCCCAGGATTCGAAGGTCCCCGAACTGCTGTCCCGCGAGACGACCACAATGGCCAGATTGTCCCCGCCGACTTCCTGCCAGTTCCTGATTCTCCCCTGATAGATCTGGCTTAATTGGTCGACGGTCAGATTCTTAACTCTGTTCTTCGGGTTCACGATGGGCACGATGGCATCCATGGCAATGGGATGGAGGACGGGTCTGATCGCCCTTTTCCCGGCCAGATTGATTTCCTCCACTTTCAGTTCACGCGAAGAATTCGCGATATCCGCCGATTTATCGATGAGGGCCTTGATCCCGTCCCCGGAGCCGCCGGCGGAAAGGGAGATGTTCACCCCGGGATGGCTTTTCATGTAGGCCTCGGCCTCCGCCTGAACGATGGGCAACACCGTGGTCGATCCCTTCACCACAATGGCGGATGCGGCAAGGCTTGTCTGGACCGTCACAAGAAGGACCAAAAGACCGAGGAACAATAATTTGATCGGATGCATTGGCATTCCTCCTGTTCATATTCGTCCGGATGATACGCCGGAATTGTTACAGAATTATGACGGATTGGTTAAAAGAATGTAAACGTTATTCGCCTGGTGGCCGACCGGTAATGAATCACCTTACCCGCCGTGGGGAGAATTGAGCGATTCGCTCCCGCCGCAAACGGGACCGCCGGGTTTCCGTGAGAAAGAATCAATCCTGCCCGTAAAGTCCCTGCTGGAGGAAATAACGGCCCACAGCATCGGGGACAAGATAGTTGGTCGACCGGCCCTGCCTCGCCAGTTGCCGGATACGGCTCGAGGAAATATCGAGAAAGGTGACTTCCCGAAAATAAACGGCATACCCCCCGGGACCGTGGAATCCGCGATCCTCCTCCCGGTAGGTAAACGCATCGGCAAAGGACGACGGCAGAATGCCCTGAAGATCCTTTTTCTCGTATCCCGGCCGGGTCATGACGACAAAGTGACACATGACCAGAAGCCTTTCCCAGTCTTTCCAGGTCATAATCGCCTGGAAGGCGTCTTGACCCACGATAAAATAGATCTCCAGATCCTTTCCGTATTTCTTCTGAAAATACGCGATGGTCTCGACGGAATAGGATTTCCCCTCCCGTTCCTTTTCCACACCGGAGAAGGAAAAATAAGGATTGTTCTCGATGGCCAGGTGGACCATCTGCTCCCGGTGCGTGAAGGGACTGATTCCAGCGGTTGATTTATGGGGAGGCACGGAGGCAGGAATAAAAATGATGCGATCCAGGTTGAAGAGCTCCCGGACCTCTTCGGCAGAGCGGAGATGACCGATGTGAATCGGATCGAAGGTCCCGCCCAGGAGGCCCCATTTCATGATCTCACCTGACCGTTGCCGTAGATAATGAATTTCGCCGTCGTCAACTCTTCGAGCCCCATGGGGCCGTAGGCGTGCAGCTTGGTCGTGCTGATCCCGATTTCCGCACCCAGCCCCAGTTCGAATCCGTCACTGAAACGGGTCGATGCGTTGATCAGGACGGTCGAAGAATTGACCTCACTCAAGAAACGCTGGGCGTTGGCGTAGTTCTGCGTGACGATCGATTCCGTGTGCAGGGATCCATATTGCTCGATGTGGGCCATAGCCTGGTCCATGTCGTCCACGATACGGACGGCCAGAATCAGATCGAGATATTCCTCGTACCAGTCTTTTTCCGTTGCTTCCTCTACCCCTGCGATCAGTTCCCGCGTTTTCGGGCAGCCCCGGAGGACGACCCCGGCGGCATGGTACTTCTCGGCCATCACCGGCAGGAAACGGAAGGCAATGTCCCGGTGGACCAGCAGAGTCTCCATGGCATTGCAGACGGCGGGGCGCTGGGTTTTCGCGTTCATGCAGATTTCCCAGGCCATGTCGAGGTCGGCATCGGCATCGACGAAGATGTGGCAGACGCCCTTGTAATGTTTGATCACGGGGATTTTGGACTGGCTGACGACGGCGCGGATCAGATCTTCCCCGCCCCGGGGAATAATGACGTCGATCAGCTCTTCCAACTGGAGCATCTCGTAGACCGCTTCCCGCTCCGTCATGGGAATGACCTGGATGGCCGCCTCATGGATCCCGGCTCTTTTCAGGCAATCCCGCAGAATCCGGGCGATGGCCAGGTTCGAATGAATCGCTTCCGACCCCCCCCGGAGGATGACGGCGTTACCCGACTTCAGACACAGGGCGGCGGCATCGGCGGTCACGTTCGGCCGGGATTCGTAGATGATGCCGATGACCCCCAGGGGGATCCGCATCCGGCCAACGAGCAGGCCGTTGGGCCTCTTCCACATGGAGGTGACCTTACCGACCGGGTCAGGTAATGCCGCCACTTCCCGCAAACCGGCAGCCATGCCGTTCAGGGTGGCTTCCTTTAAGGTCAGGCGTTCCAGCATGGCACCAGAGAGACCGATCGTCCGGGCGTATTCCAGATCTTTCTGGTTCTCCCCAATCAGGACGTCCTTCTGCCGCAGCAATTCATCGGCCATATCTAGAAGGGCCTGGTCCTTAACCTTTGAAGAGACCCTGGACAGGGCCGCAGCCGCCGCTCTCGCATTTCGCGCCATGCCGATGATTTCGGATTTCACATCCATTTCCAGATTCAACCTCCCCTTCCATATATATCGAATATCCGATCCCGATCAGGGATCGTCCGGCGACAATCCGTTTGACAAATTTGCCTGCCATTGTGTATGGTCCGTCATTCTCGGTCAATTCACCGCAGGTCTAGGGCCGGAGGAAGGGCTTCGGACGATCTCGAATACCCTCATAGATGCGGCATACGGTCCGCCGTGAGTTCCCTTCTGTTGCCGTGGTCGTAATGTACAGAAGGGCCTCCATCGTGTCAAGGTGTTTGATGGCCGGGACGGGGCGGTTTCCGGATACCGTAATGGTCCTGCAGAATGTCGGGATCTGAAAGAAAGCATACTGAAAAGGTAACCATCATCTTGTGATCGATAATCTGATTGTCAAGGCGGGAAAGAACGCTCTGCAAATAATCCGCGACGGCGGGTTTGACTGGAACCGCGTCAGCGCCTATTACGGTTCCGCGTCCGGCCCGCGCTGGCTGGTAACCAGCGGGTTCGATCTGACCCTTCTCGAACAGGGATACCTGGGACGGAGCCGGGCGGTCCTGCTGGCCGGGGCTTCGTCCGGTGCCTGGCGTTTTGCCGCCTGGCCGCAGCCGGAACCGGTCAAATGCTATCTCGCACTAAGACAGGCCTATATCGAAGCCCGTTACCGGAGAGAGGATACACCACGAATAGTGCAACACTCTCTGACGAAGATCATCAACCGTTATCTCGAAGACGATGCCATCCCTTTTGCCCTGGGAAGCAAGAAATACCGCCTGGCCATCATCACGGCGCGGGCCAGAAAATTCGCTGCCTCCGAGACCCCCTGGGTCCAGAAGATCGGTCTGGGACTGTGCTTTTCAGGTAACCTTGTCCTGCCCAAAACCATCTACCGTTTTTTCGAAAGAATCGTCTTCTACTCCGGGCCCAAGCCGCCCGCCTTCTGCCTGGACGGTACGTTCCGCGGCCGGTACATCCCGCTGAACACGTTCAACTTCAAGCACGCCGTCCTGTCCTCGGGGGCAATTCCCCTCGTCGTTTCCGGGGTGAGGGATATTTTCGGTGCCCCCCGGGGCATCTACCGGGACGGCGGGCTGGTGGATTACCACATCAATGAATCTTTCGCGCCCCGCCCCGGAGAAATGACCCTCTTTTTTCATCACCAGGCGCAGAGCAAACCCACCTGGCTGGACAAGCATCTCAAATCCCGGCATTCACCTGCGGAATTGATGGATAACGTGCTCATGGTCTACCCGACACCGGTCTTTGTCTCCTCACTCCCCGGCGGGAAAATCCCGGATCGGGAGGATCTCGTCACCTGCGTCGACGACCAGGATACCCGAATCCGTAATTGGTGGAGAGCCGTCGAACAATCGGCTCACCTGGGAGAAGAATTTCTCGAACTGGTGGAAAGCGGCCGGATCCGGGATTCCGTCCTGCCCCTTTGAATCAGGAAAAACGCCGGGTTATCCGGAAAGAATGCAACCATGGATCAAGTTCCGACATCCGACACTGAAGGTAACGACCTCCGGAAGGTCCTTTTCTCCTGCCGACTCTGCCCCCGGCAATGCGGCGTCGACCGCGTTGCGGGAGAAAAAGGCATCTGCGGACTGGGGAGCGGGATCACCCTCGCCCGGGCCCTGCCTCATCATGGAGAGGAACCCCCCATCTCGGGAATCCGCGGCGCCGGAACGCTCTTTCTGTCTTCCTGCAACCTCCGGTGCCGGTTCTGCCAGAATCACCAGATCAGTCATGACGTTCAGGGTAAAACCATAACCCCGCTGGACCTGGCCCGACATATACTCATTTTGGAGAACCAGGGTTGTCACAATATCGAGGCGGTGACACCGACCCCTCAGCTGCCGCAACTGATCGATGCCCTTCAACTGGCCTGGGATGCGGGGTTGACCCTGCCTTTCGTCTACAACTGCGGGGGATATGAAAATCCCGAGGTCATCCGGATGCTGGATGGCCGGGTCGACATCTATCTTCCGGATTTTAAGTACGGGAACGAAGAAGATGCCTGCGAACTGTCCGGGGTGCGCGACTATCCGCGATACGCCCTGGAGTCTATTCGTGAAATGATGAACCAGGTCGGCCCGGACCTGGCGCTGGATGAAAACGATATCGCCACCCGGGGCATGATCATCCGCCACTTGATCCTCCCCGGTCATATCGAAAACAGTATTCAAGTCCTGTCCCTGATCCGGGATCATCTGTCACGCAACATCCCGCTCAGCCTCATGTCTCAGTATACGCCGACCCCTGCGATGAAGGATCATCCGTTGCTGGAAAGACGCATTACCCGGGGGGAATACGAAGAAGTGGTCAACCGGGCCCTCGACATGGGTTTCGAACAGATCTTCGTGCAGGAAGTCGACGACCGGGCCCTCTGCCCTGATTTCAGAGCCGAGGCACCCTTTCAATGGAAGGAGGAAAGCTAGCCGTGACACCCTTGCCGCAGTTGGGCAAACTCCTGATCGTCATCGGAGGCCTGATCGCCGTTTTGGGAATCGTCCTGCTCTTTTCCGGCAAGGTCCCCTGGTCCGGACGGCTCCCGGGGGATTTCTATTTCAGGGGCAAAAATATCTCCTTCTATTTCCCCCTTGCCACAAGCCTTCTGGTCAGCATCATCCTGACGCTCATCTTGTGGCTGATCGGAAGAAAATAAAGAACTGCGCTAACCGAAAGATCGCTCCTCTTCTGCCGTGCCGTCGGCACCCTCTCTCAAAGCAGTCCTCAGAACAAATCTGTTATCCCCAGAAAACCAGTCCCGGTTCGACCTTGGACAACAGCCGCGGGTGGTGAGGCATAACCCGGACGCCGTAGCTGTAGGGACCATTCTCCCGAACGATGTATTCCACGAAAAACGTGAGCAGGGCCGGATCGTCTGCATTGGCCAGGGACAGGGGAACGCATTCCATGTCTCCCAAGACACCGTCTTTTCCCTTTTTGCCGATGATCATTTCTACATAGATCTCTTCGGGGTTCATCTTTCCCGCATCAATATGAACCGTCACGGCCAGGGGTTCATCCACATGGATCATTTCCCCGTGGAACCCTTCGACGCTGAAATCGAGGAACCTAAGCGAGGCGAACCGCATGGGCAGTTTTCCCTTCCAATCCGCCAATTCCTTTGCCAGGGCATAGGAATCCTGGGAAAGCTCCCTGCCCCGTTTTGCCGTAGGAAGGTACATTTCGTTGAAGTATTCTGTGACCATCCTTTCCGTATTGAACCGGGAGGCCAGCGTCATCATGGACTGCTTGATCATTTTGATCCACGTGACGGGCAAACCCGACATATCTCGATCATAAAACATGGGAATGATGGCATTTTCCAGCAGGTTATAAAGGGACTGGCAATCCTCTTCGTCGGCATTGGAAACGGTTTCGGCGTAGTCCGTCGTCAATGGTCCAATCGTCCAGCCGTTGGTGCCGTCGTAACCCTCCGGCCACCAGCCATCGGCAACACTGAGGTTCAGGACACCATTGGCAACGACCTTCTGCCCGCTTGTTCCGCTGGCCTCGTAGGGCCTGCGGGGTGTGTTAAGCCAGACATCGACTCCCTGGACCATGTGCCTCGCTACACGGATGTTGTAATCCTCGATAAAGAAAATCTTCCCCCGAAACCGTTCGTCCCGGCAGATGTCGATCACCTTTTTCACCAGGCTTTTCCCCATGTCGTCGTTTGGATGCGCCTTCCCGGAAAAAACGATATGCACCGGACGGGTCTTGTGATTGAGGATCCGATCCAGGCGATCCAGATCGGAAAACAGCATGTCAGCTCGCTTGTAGGGGGCAAAACGCCGGGCAAACCCGATCATGAGCGCTGCGGGATTGATCCGGGAGAAAATCTCTTCCTGCCAGGTCTTGGAAAAACCATATTCGGCGAACTGGCGGGAAATCTGATCCCGGAGGAAATTGATGGTCCGCTGTTTCACTTCGAAACGCGTCCGCCAAAGGAGGGAATCCGGAATATCCTCAACTTTCCGCCAGCGGTCCAGATCCGTCAGATTTCTCTCCCAATCCAACCCCAGAAAACCGTCCAGCAGTTCCTTCATCCGGGGAGAAATATAGCTCATCAGGTGAACACCGTTGGTAATATGGCGGATCGGAATATCCGAATCGTGGTACCCTTTCCAGACATCCTTCCACATATGACGTGAAATCTGGCCGTGAATGGCGCTAACGGCATTACTCATGTGGGTCAGCTTCAAGGCCAGAATCGTCATAAAAAAGGGCTTGTCGTCCCCCAGGTCTTTCCGGCCCAACTCCCAGAACTGGGACCAGGTAATGCCGGTTTTCCGCACAAAACCAGAAAAATAATATTCCATCAATTCCCGGCTGAACCGTTCATTTCCCGCCTCAACAGGAGTGTGGGTCGTAAAGATGCTGCTGGCCCGAACGACTTCGGCCGCCTCGTCAAAGGACAGCCCCTCCTCCAGCATGAGACCGGCAATCCTCTCCAGAAGAAGAAACGCAGAGTGTCCCTCATTGATATGATAGACTCGGGGCTTTAAGCCCAGCTTGCGCAGGAGTCGAACGCCTCCCATCCCCAGCAGGATTTCCTGTTCGATCCGCGTCCTCTGGTCCGCCGCATAGAGCCTGTCCGTGATCCGGCGATCCTGCACCGTATTTCTCGGCAGATCCGTATTCAGGAGATAAAGCGTAATCCGTCCCACCTTGATTTCCCTTATATTCGCATAAAGGGTTCGTCCGGGGAGGTCGAGGGAGATCTGGACTTCATTACCCAGATCATCCTGAACGAGCTTCAGGGGCATATTGGTCAGATCATTTTCGGGATATTCGGCGATCTGGATCCCGTTCTGATCGATGACCTGCCGGAAATAACCGTTTTTGTAGAAAAGGCCTACGCCTACAAGAGGGATGTTCAAATCGCTCGCCGACTTCAGATGATCACCGGAAAGAGTCCCCAGACCGCCCGAATAGATGGGGATGGTTTCATGCAATCCGTATTCCGTTGAAAAGTAGGCGATGGGATGGGTCGTTTTGATCTCCGGTGCCGGGAGGATTCGCTTGTGCATGCCCTTCTCCTCCATGTACTGGTCAAAGAGCTTGAAGATCTGCCGGTAACGGCCCATGTAGAAGGAATTGTCCGCCGCTTCCTCCAGTTTTTCCGGAGAGATCATCTCCAGCATCCTGACGGGATTATTCGCCATCTCATTCCACATTTTAGGATCCAGGGGCGCGAACAGATCAAAGACCCGGGGATTCCAGGCCCACCATACGTTGTAGGCCAATTCTCTCAACCGCGCGATTTTCTTTGGCAGATGGGCAACTGCGGTAAAATTCCGGAAATGGGGTTGGGTGGATACGCTTCCCGCGAAGGTATGCCTTTCCTCGACAGCCTCTTCCTTGCTGAGAAGCTTTCGGGACCGTTCCCCGGCTTTGGCGGCAGCGTTTTTGTATCCTTCGAGATAGAAACGGTAAAACTCCTTCCAATTGGCATGTTCGGCCACGTCACGGGCGTTTTTTCGCTGTTCCTGGAGCACTTTTTCATCCTGAAAGACAAATTGCCGCAAAACCCGGTAGAGGTTGTCTTCGATCTCCTGAATCGGCCGACCTTTGCGGTTCAGAAGAATCACACCCGTCGATTCGCCCATGGTCTCCCGCACCCACCCCCCGAATCCCGCCTGATCGGTCGTCACCGTCGGAACGGCATAGGCAGCGCACTCCAGGGGCGTGTATCCCCAGGGTTCGTAATAAGACGGGAATACACCCATATCACACCCCGACAGGGCATCGTAATAGGGTATGTTGATCAGGCCGTCATAACCGTCCAGATAGGCGGGGATGAAAATGATATGGATCCGGTTCTGGGGAGCGTTACGAAATCCCAACCGATTGCAGGTTTGCAGGATAGGGTCCGACGCTTCGTAATCCAAACGATGGGTTGCGATCGCCCCTCCCATCGCATCAGAAGCGGCGGAGGATTTCAGCAAATCACTTTGCAGACGGGGATTCAAGTCCGTGTGACCGGCGAGGATCGCCAGAAAAACCAGGACGGATTCCTCCTCGGGCAGGTCCTTTTCCAGGTGAGCCAGTGCATTGAGGAAGACATCGACCCCCTTGTTATGGAATTCATAACGCCCCGAAATAATCATGATTTTTGTCTGCTGCGAAAAATCTTTTCTCAGAAAGCGGGAAGCCCCTTCCAGAAGTTTTTCCCTTGCTTTGAGGGCCGGGGTCCTGTTCTGCGACAGATCCGGAATATGCTCTATATTCAGGCCGTTCGGCGTAATCACGTCGGGGGCCCGTCCCAGGAAGTTCAGGGCTTCCGTCGCGGTGATGACACTGACGGTGGTAAAACAATCGGCTTCTCTGGCGGAAGCCGCTTCCATGGAATATTTTGCCGTGATATTATGCGCAGTCGCCTCCCGCTGGGGAGAAATCAATTCCATGTTCGCATAGATGTCCATCCCCGAACCGGCCAGGGAGCGTCCGAGAATTGTGGCGTGGGTGGTAAAGACCGTTCCGATTTCCGGCACCTTCTCCTTCAGATAGAGCAGTCCCGCACCGCACATCCACTCATGGAAATGGGCGACCGCCTTCTGTTCCTGGGGCCTCGCCAGAATATTGTACACCGTCTCGATGACCTCACCACAAGCATAGCTGAACGTAACGGGTTCGATATAATCCCATCCGCCGGCGATGGAATCGACGCCATGCTCCTCCCACATCGTGTAAAGGAGTTGATCCTTGTTGTATTTCTTGCCTGCGTTGACCAGGATGACTTTGGGTTCTCCGGGGATTTTCCATCGGCCGAAACGGCAGGCGATGTCTTTCATGGCCGTCGTTTCCCGAATTCTTGCCCAGCAGTCCTCGTCCGTTTCCTCGAAGTCAATATTCGTCTTCAGATCAGGGCCCAGAAGGAAGTAATTTTCGCCGTACGAGGCGATCGCCTCCCGAAGCTTGCTCGTGATGACCGTGTAGATGCCCCCGACCTTGTTGCAGACTTCCCAGCTGACTTCGAAAAGATACCCCGTCCCCTGTTCAGGCATGTTTTGTCTCCTTTACTTACGCAATTTTCGATCAAAATCGTCTAAAATGTTCATGTAACTGATATAGGCATCGTAGGGTGATTCCCAGGGATTGAAGTAGGTATGCACATCCCCGTCGGAAAACCATTTCGTGCACATGTAATAGAAGTGATCCGACGTCTGGAGCCTCCTCCAGATCTTTAAGGCCCCAGCATCCCCCGATTGCCTGATCCTGTCTTCCAACTGATACAGGGACCGGAGCGCATCCTGCTGCATTCCATTGCCCATCCAGGCGGTAACATCCCGTTCCGAATCCGCCCAGGAAATCGTCTCCGGCACATCGAGCAGAGGAGAAGCGGACGGATCGGGAATAATCTGGGCCGGGGTCGCAAAGCGGAAATCCGGGTATTTCAGGATTTCTCCGGGCAACTCCCACAGAAAATCAAAAATTCCCGTTTCAGACCAATGGTGCTCGCCGAAAGTCTCATAATCCATAAAAAGATTGATCACCTCGGCCGTTTCATCATGTTGACTCAGCCAGCGGGCAAATTTCTTCGCCGTCAGGGGATACTCGAACCAGTCAGTCGAGGAGAACCGGAAGGAAATGTCATCCGACAGGCGATAATGACGCAGGAGCACCGTCAGCTCGGGATGGGAAACAGCCCGGCAGGAGATCCGGGCATCGCCGCCGGGCAGGATCCGGTCCGCCCCTTCCGTCAGGATAACCTGGTAGCCCATATCTCCGACCGTCTTGGCGATATCGTTATTGTAAATCATCTCCGTGTTACAGAAGGTAACGGCCTTCTGCCCGAAGAGCTCGTCGATTTTTGTGTGATGCCTCTGTACCTGTTCCCGGAACTCCACCGGTGAATAGAGAGAAGCGAGAGAATGGTCGTAGGTTTCATTCAGCCACTCCACATACCTCGTTTCGTTTAGCCGTTGAAAGCTCTCCAGGACGTCAGGCCGCTCGGATTCGAACTGCTCGATCACCGTTCCCGTCAGGGAGAAGGCAACCCGGAAATCACCGTCGTATTTCCGGAGCAACTCGAGGATTCGGGCATTCGCCGGCAGATAACACTTGTCCGAGACCTTGTGGAGCACTTCGCGATTCAAGGTCTCGTTTTCATAGTCGTGGCGTTGATCGATATCGAAAACGGTATACCGCCTTAAACGTCGGGGCTGGTGGACCTGAAAAAACAGGCAGATATTCGGCATCTCTTTGTACTCCTTAATGCACGACTTTCGTATATACGTCCCGGATCTTCCCGGCGGCCTGTTTCCATCCCGCCCTGGGCAGTTCTTCCCGGGCACGTGCCCGCATCTCTGTCACGAGGGGTTTCCGGCACAAAAGAGCAATCATCTTGTCCGCCATATCCCGGACATCCCAGAAATCAACAAGCAGGCAATGGTGAAAAACCTCGGCAACACCGGAGTTGCGGGACAGGATGACGGGCACTCCGTAGCGACTCGCCTCCAGGGGTGAAATCCCGAAGGGTTCCGAAACGCTCGGCATCACGTAGAGATCGCTCATTCTGAACATTCGATCCACATCTTCGCCGCGGAGAAATCCCGTAAAGTGAAATTGCTTTCCGATGCCCAGTTCGGCCACCTTTTCTATCATGCCGGGCATCATGTCCCCGCTGCCGGCCATGAGGAAAGTCACCTCGGGAAGCCGTTTCAGCACTTCCGCCGCTGCTTCGATAAAGTAGTCCGGTCCCTTCTGGAAGGTTATTCTTCCCAAAAACAGGACATTCTTTGCCTTCCGGCCCGTCCGGAACGCCGCCGGATCTTCCAGCACATCGTTTTGAAAGACCCCGTTATGGACGACACTGATTCGCTCGGGCGATACACCGTAGTACGCAACGATCCTTTTCTTTGTATAGTCGCTCACGGCAATAATGTGATCCGCCGCCATCATGCCGCGCCTTTCCATCTCCCAAATCCCCTGATTAACCGCATCGCCGCTCCGGTCGTACTCGAGGGAATGAACATGAAAAATCCAGGGCTTTCCGCTTATTTCCCGCGCTTTAAGTGCCGCCGGGATGGTCATCCAGTCATGACTGTGAATGACGTCGAACACCTCCGATCGGGCGATGAGTTCCGCCGCCTGCGCATATCGCCCCACTTCAGAAAAGAGATCCGCTCCGTAAGGAACTAAAGAGGGCACTCCCTGTAATCCCCATCCGGATAAAATCCCCGTTTTGCCGGAGCCCTGCCGATATCCGTAGGTCCTTTCGTTCAGGTAGGGATGCAGGGGGGAATCCACGATAAAATGCGTTACCTCTCCGTCCGGGGTCTCCTGTGCCGCGGAGACTTCCCCAACGGAAAAGGAACCCGCTGATACGACCCTGAGAAAACGATTCTCCTGGGAGGTTTCCAAACCCGGCATGACAAACAGGATCTCTATCTGCTCATCCACGAGGGCCCGGGTCATTCCAAAACAGGCCGTTCCCAGACCGCCGCTTACATAAGGGGGAAATTCCCAGCCAAACATCAACACTTTCATGCTCTTCCCTCCTTTTCCGGTCAAGGTCCCGGAGACGATGTCGCGGGGCCCGTCAAATCTTCGCCGAATGGCAATCCGCCTGTCTCCATCATGATATCGGAAGTATCTCTATCGACAGCATGATTCCCCAAAACCGCGTTGGACAGGGAGTGGGCATTTCCTCTCGTTGTCCGATCATTTCCTGCGTGCAACGCCCGGCGACGGAAGATCTCTCAACAGGGTCAGAAGCCGGATCAACTCCGCCGTGCTCCAGGCCTGGGCAATGCACCCGCCGGGTCTGTGAGGGGAATCGCCGTCGAATACCTCGGAGATGCAACCTAAACCTGCCTGTGATAAATGGCTTTTCAGAAAGGCCCTGACCTGGTTCTGCAGGAAGGTCTTTGCCTTCTTTGAATCCTTGTGGACCTTGAGATATGCCTCTCCGAAATGTCCCCACAGCCAAGGCCAGACAGTACCCTGATGGTAAGCACCGTCCCTTTCGGCCATGACGCCGTCGTAACGTCCCCGATAATCCGGATCTCCGGGAGAAAGGGTGCGCAAACCGCAGGAAGTGAGGAGCAGACTCCGGACCTTTTCCACCACACCGGGCCAGTCGGATGGATCCAGGGGTGAATACGGCAGGGAAACGGCAAAAATCTGGTTCGGCCTGACCGTTGTGTCAAGCACTCCCTGACGGGATACATCGCCGAGATAAGCCCCCTGGTTTACCCGGAAGGTGTCTCTGAAGGATTGCCGAATCAGCGATATCAATTCCTTAAGAGCAAATTCCTGATCGTCGTATTTCATGGCCAGATCATGGGAAAAACAGATGGCGTTGAACCACAGGGCGTTGATCTCCACCATGTACCCCCACCGGGGAGTGACGGGAAGACCGTCCACGGCGGCATCCATCCAGGTCAGGCGCGTCCCTTCGCTGCCGGCATGGAGAAGACCCCGGTCATCCATAAAGATATCGTAAAGCGTACCCGCCATGAACTGCTTGAGAATCCGTTTCATGACCGGCCAGAGATGTTCCCGGACCCATTGATGATCTCCACCGTATTGCAGATACTGCTGCACCGCCCAGAAATACCACAGAGAAGCGTCGACCGTATTGTAGGCGTTTTCCTTTTCGTCTTCCGCAAAGAAGTTGGGAAACAGGCCGTACTTTTCAAAGTCCCCGAAGCTCTTCAGAATTTCCTGTCCCGGCTGAAAACACTGACGGCAAAACGTCAAACCGGGTAAAGAGATCAGAGTGTCCCGCCCCCATTCATAAAACCAGTGATACCCGGCCACAACGGAAGACCTGCCCGCAGGTGTCCGGATGAGGAACTGATCCGCCGCCTTGACGAGCAGGCGGACGATGTCCTTGTCCTCCTTGAACGTATCCGCAAAGAGGTCGTTTTGCTCCTGTGCAGCCAATCTTTTCGTCCGCTGTTTTGTCCAGACCTTTTTCAGTTCATCCGGACAGGGCTCCGTAGCAAAGCAGACATAGATTTCTCCAGTTTGATCAAAGGGAATCTCGATGACACCAGGACAGAACAGATCCTCCTGAAAATCGTACCCCCGGGCCTTTTCCTCGACATATTCGAAACTCCGGTACCAGACACCGGCGGGCTCCAATCGTGACGGGACACTTGCCTGGATATACAGAGAAGGCATGCCTTCATAAGGGCTTAACCGGTATCCGTCCTGGGTTTCGTCGATTTCACCCCGGAGGTAGGTATTTTCCGCCGCAAGGCCGTGAATCCCGCGATAGGCAAGAAGCGGTTTTATGTGGAGCACGCAGGGTTCCTGGCAGCGAGGAAGGCGGTACTTCAGAAGAACACCGGCCCCCCCCCGGATCATCAGCACCTCTTTTTCCAATGATTGACCCGCCAGCCGGTAAGTAAACTTCGGGTTGGTGTCACCGTTAAATCCAGCGAGGAAAGATTGCCCGCCGGAAAAGAAATATCCCGGAAACTGGTGAGACACGAGGGAATACTCCTGATCCCCGATGGCGATGGAATCGTCCACCTTGGACAGAAGGACATAACGGCCTGGCGGATCAGAGAGATTTGCCACCAGCAAGCCATGGTACTTTCTCGTGTGACAATGAAGAATCGAACTGGAAGAATAGCCCCCTGTTGCGTTCGTATCGAGCCATTCGCAGGTCAAAGCTTCCGGTGACCGGATCAGGTCAAGGCTGTTGATTACAATCGTTGGCATGGATACCCTCCTTCCCGGGATTCCCGGTATTAAGGTAACGGGAAAACTTCAACGCCGGATGGTGGTGTGAACTGGAATTTCTGGTCCTTTAACTGTCGATTCAGTTTTATGTTGGATAATCTGACCCGGGTGACATTGCCGTAAGCATCCTCAAACCGGACCTGATTGATGTTGTAGGTCGTCCCGTTGATGTCGATATGAGCTTTCGTAAAACCCGCGTTCCGGTCACGGGGGATTAGCTGAAGGAGATAATTCCCCGTGTCGTCAATCTGATTGGATGTTGCAAACTGCACCTGGAAATCGTTTTTAATCCCGCGCAAACCGGACAAAAGACGGACGGTCGCCGTCGATCTCAAAAGCCGGTCCGTACTCTGCACATACGCAACCTGATCTTCGGGAACATACAACCAGGATTTTTCGGAATTGACCACAAGGGTTTTTGCTTGGGGCTTCTCATAGAGCCAGAGCATTTTTCGAGGTTTTTTGAAGTACAGCCGCCCCTGTTCCCGATCTGTCTTGCCCAGGCTTTTCAGAAACGTCTCCTGGACGAAATCCGCCTGAAAATCCTTCGTCCGTATAAACTGTTCGTCTATCCGGTTGAGAAGCTCATCCAGGGACAGGGCACGGGCCCATGCCCCGGGGAATAAGAGAACCACGATCGCCATCACGATGGTTACGATCAAAAATCCGGATTTTCCAAACTGATCCGACATTATTTTCTACCATTTACGGACGGATAAGAGGGGATAAACGCCCCGTGCATCACGCCATCTTTTATGACCAAATCAAATAAACATCAGATATTGCGGTGCATATTGTAACATGTTGTTATCATTATAATATTTACTTGCCTATAATGTATGCAATAAGGTAGAAAATCGAAGCGGATAGGGACTTAGGTGATTTATCAACAGCCTTATCCACAACCTTCTCCACAGTTCTGTGGATTTCATGACCAAGTGTCCGTTTCAATGCGGAAATCACGATTCGACTCCTTCCCTCACGCAATTTTTACTCTCCAGCCGAAAGGATCCGGTGAAATGCCATATTGCAGATCCAGGATCTCGGTGAAGAGTTTTTCCGCCAGCGAACCGGTTTTACCTCCATTGATGGCATACTCTTTGCCCCTGTAATAAATATGCCCCACAGGAGACACCACGGCAGCCGTACCCGAGGCAAACACCTCTTTCAAGGTGCCGGTTGTCGCCGCATCGGTCACTTCGTTGATATCAATCCGCCGCTCCACCACGTTCATCCCCCAGGACCGGGTCAGCTCCAGGACGGAATTACGCGTAACCCCCGGAAGAATCGTTCCCCCCAGAGGCGGTGTCACCAATTCATCTCCGATCAGAAAGAAGATATTGCTCGTTCCCACTTCTTCCACGAACCGGCGTTCGACCGCATCAAGCCACAACACCTGGGTATAACCCATCTCGCTGGCCAGTCTCATGGCATAGAGACTGGCGGCATAATTTCCACCGGCCTTGCAGGCTCCGGTCCCTCCGGGGGCAGATCGGACGTAATCCTCGCTGACATAGATCTTTGTCGGATTGAAGCCCTCAGGATAATAGGCGCCGACGGGTCCGACGATGACGAAGAACAGAAATTCATCGGCTGGATGGACGCCGAGGGCCGCTTCGGTCGCGATCATGGCGGGGCGAATATACAGCGATGCCCCCTTGGTTCGTGGAATCCAGTCCCGGTCGATCATAACCAACTGTTTGACGGCTTCAACAAAGAAAGACTCGTCCAGTTCGGCCATGCACATACGACGGGCGGAGACATTCATGCGTTTTGCATTTTCAGCGGGGCGAAAGAGGTAAATCGACCCATCTTCTCCCCGGTAGGCTTTCATGCCTTCGAAAATTTCCTGGCCGTAATGGAGACACTGGGCCGTCGGGTCGAGATGCAGGGGACCGTAAGGCCCCAGGACGGGATCGTACCACCCTTTATCTCTGCGATAACGCATCGTAAACATATGATCTGTAAATATTTTGCCGAAACCGAGTTTGGATTCGTCGGTGGGCTTGACTTTTCTTTTTTCTTCAGGAACCCGATTAACGATGATGTCCATAATATCTCACCCTTCTTGATCAACCTTTCACAAATTGATGTGATTATCCTTACGATAATCTGGATTTCAATACCACTAAATCACTCTTCTATCAAGGTTTCTGTACTGGATGGCCTCGGCAATGTGACGGGCTTGGATGTGCTGTTCTCCATCCAGATCGGCGATCGTACGGGCAACCTTGAGAATCCGCGTAAAGCTCCGGGCGCTCATACCGAGCCGGTCGATGGCCATTTCCAGGAGCTTATGGGACTCCTCGTCAATGGAGCAGAATTTTTTAATCTGACGCTCGTTCATCCTGGCGTTCACCAGGGTATTTGACCCGCTGAAACGGCTACGCTGGAGGGTTCTCGCCCGCGTCACGCGCTCCCGGATTTCTCCGGATGATTCCGCAGTTGCCCGGGAAGTAAGATCACGATATCGAAGCGACGGAACCTCGATGTGGATATCGATCCGATCCAAGAGCGGTCCGGAAATCTTCGACTGGTACTGCCGGACCTGGGACGTCGAGCATCGACAGGCCTTCTGTGTATCCCCATGGTAACCGCAGGGGCAGGGATTCATCGCCGCCAGGAGCATGAATCGAGCAGGATAGGTGGCCGTAGCGGAAGAGCGGGTAATGGTGACGACGCCGTTTTCCAGGGGTTGGCGCAGGGCTTCCAGGGCATTTTTCTTGAATTCCGGGAATTCGTCCAGAAAGAGAACCCCGTGATGGGCCAGACTGATTTCACCGGGTTTGGGCGTATGGCCTCCGCCGACCAGTCCTGCATCGGAAATGGTATGATGAGGAGCCCGGAAAGGCCTGGTCCGGACGATCATTTGTTCCCGGTTTAGAAGACCGGCAACGGAATAGATTTTGGTGGTTTCGATCGCCTCCGGAAAGGACCACTCCGGGAGAATCGTCGGCAACCGCTGGGCCAGCATGGTCTTCCCCGACCCGGGAGGTCCGGTCATCAGGACATTGTGCTCACCGGCCGCGGCAATTTCCAAGGCCCTTTTCGCCTGTTCCTGACCCTTGATCTCACTGAAATCGAACGGATGAGAAAGTTCTGACTGAAACAGTTCCTCCGCGTTGACCCGAAGGGGTACAAAAACTTTGGCGCCCCTAAAAAACTCGACAACATCCGCCAGATTTCCGACGGCGATTACCTCGATCCCTTCGACCATGGCCGCTTCCAGGGCATTATCGTCGGGAACGATGACCCCCTTCTTGGCCATTTCCCGGGCCAGAAACGCCGCAGGCAAAACCCCCTGGACACCCTTGACCCGACCATCCAGGGACAATTCGCCCATGATGAGGTAATCCGCAAGGAATTCCGGTCGAATGAGCCCCTCCGTGGCGGCCAGTCCCACGGCAATGGGAAGATCGAAGGCCGTACCTTCTTTTCTGATGTCGGCGGGAGCAAGATTGACCGTGATATGGTGACGGGGATAACCGTAGCCGGAATTCTTGATGGCGGCCCGAATCCGGTCCTTGCTCTCCTTGACAGCCACATCGGGAAGACCAACGGTAAAAAACTGAGGCAGACCGGGTGAAACATCGACTTCCACTTCAACGGCACAGGAATCGACGCCGATTGTGGTGCTGCTGAATACCTTGACGATCATTCTATCCCCCCCCGGGAAGGTGCGCACAATATTGTGTTAATAAATCGTTCAGGTCGGGCTTACCCCGCCGGAAGCCAAATCAATCGCCCCTTATAAAGGCACTGAAGATCCGGTTCCGCAATATCTATAATAGTATTCCATATCAGGCAAGATGTTTCTCGTAAAATCCGGCCCTGACCGTTCGATCTCCACCCATTCACCCGTACCGTCTTCCTCTTCCGGCAAGCTTTGTCCGATGAAAGACAGAAGATTAATGATTATGGCCTGTTAAGAACCCGTAAAATTAATTTTTCTTTTTTTATGGTGTCTCCTTGAAAACCTGTTCTTGACGACCGATGAGGCCTGTGTTACTAACTCTGCGGTTATCTTTTCAGCGGGGCAGAACCTTCACAAGGGGGAAGCGTTACGTGAATCAAGTCTTATCTCATCTGGATGAAAAGGGGCAGGCCAGGATGGTCGATGTGACGGTCAAGGAGCCGTCATTGAGGGAAGCAATGGCCACGGGCAGAGTCGTCATGTCACCCCGCACTCTCGCCTTGATCCAGGAAGGGGGCATGCCGAAAGGAGACGTCTTTGGTGTCGCCCGTGTCGCCGGGATCATGGCGGCAAAGAAAACTGGAGAATTGATTCCCATGTGCCATCCCCTGGAATTGACCCATGTCGAGATCCGCTTCGACATCAAACCTGAAACGGGGGAAGTGTTCATCGAAGGTCAGGCCAGGCTCGTGGGAAGAACGGGCGTGGAGATGGAAGCCCTCACGGCGGTCAGCGTAGCAGCACTCACGATTTACGACATGTGCAAGGCCGTCGATAAGGAAATGGTTTTAACGGACATCATGCTGGTGAGAAAATCAGGTGGCAAGAGCGGTCTTTTCGAAAGAAAAACCTGATGTTCCCAATCCCCAACTAAGTAAAGATAATGGATTTTCATCGTTATAAGATCAAGAAATCCTTTTTGATTCCTTTTGGCGTGGCTGTATGCCTCCTCGTCGTCCTGTTGCTTTTGTCCTTTCTTTCCGCCCGCTCCACCACCGAGACGGTCGTGCTGGTGATCCTTCTGTGTGCCGCTTTACCGGCTCTTTTTGAGATTTCTTATCGTGCGGTCACGATCGGCGCCGACGGACTGACTGTCAGAAAATTTCTCCGGGTTCGGGAAATTCCCTGGGAAAGTATCCATCAGGTGGGCGTGCTGACTGTTCGCCGCAAATGTTACCTTTTGTTGACCACCCGAAAGGGTTTTTATATCCTTTCTAATGCCTATGGAAATTTTATCCGTCTTGTCCATGATATTATCGATCGCGTTCCACCCGACCGGGTGGAAGCGGAGGTCCGTCAGCAGTTGGAAGACCCTCCGATCTATCGTGGCGATGTCCTTTCCATCTGGCTCGCCGTAATTGTGATAACCGCTCTGATCGTCATGAAACTGTTACACATTATTTAACAAACAGAAATAGGACGTGATATGGCCGGGAAGGACAGAAAGACGGAGAGGGAAATCATGGAAAGAGCAGTGAACGTGAAGAAAGAGGAAGACTCAACCAGGTCAATCATCGAAGACATTCTGAGAAAAGACCTGGAAAACGTCCTGACCATCCTCGATTCGAAGGAAAATGGCAAGAGCACCCTTTACGACGAGGTCATGTCGATCGTGGACCGAAGCCTGTTCAAAATTGCCCTGAACCGCTCCGGCCAGGTCAAAAGCACCGCTGCGAATTACCTCGGTATTAACCGTAACACATTCCAGAAAAAGATGATCAAACTGGGGATGAATGGCCGGGAAGACTAGACCTTCGGAGCGAACGAAGGAACAGACGACCGGCGGGCGTCATCACCTCGTCCGCCCGAACATGGCCGCTCGAAATTTATCATGAATCTATCCAAGCCCATAGAATTGCTCCTTGCGAAGGGCGTGGTCATCCCCCAACCTTTTTCCGTTGAGATCGGGGAAGACGTACCCACGGAATGTATTTCCGGAGACGGGGTCATCCTGTATCCGGGAACGAAAATCGACGGACCCGATACGGTTATTTCCTCCGGCGTGAAACTGGGCCACGAAGGACCTGTCACCATCGAGAACTGTCAACTGGGCCCCGACTGTGAACTTAACGCTGGCTTTTTCCGGTCATCGGTATTTCTCGAAGGAAGCCGCATGGAAAGCGGCGCCCATGTTCGGGAAGGGTGTCTCCTGGAAGAGGGGGCCAAGGCCGGTCATACGGTCGGTTTGAAGCAGACGATTCTGTTCCCTTTCGTGACTCTGGGAAGCCTGATCAATTTCTGCGACTGCCTCATGGCAGGGGGAACCGATTCGAAAAATCATAGCGAAGTCGGAAGCAGCTACATCCACTTCAATTATACCCCCCAGCAGGACAAGGCCACGGCCTCCCTGATCGGAGACGTGCCCCGGGGTGTGATGCTCCGGGAGCAGCCCATCTTCCTGGGCGGACAGGGAGGGCTGGTCGGCCCCGCCCGCATCGGCTACGGAACGGTCATCGCCGCCGGAATCGTTTTTCGGGGAGACTGCCCCGAAGGGGGAAAGCTGATCGCCTTCGGCAACGTTGCCCATCAGGATGGCGCCTTTCATCCCGGACTGTACGGCAGCGTGAACCGGCGGGTTCAAAACAACCTGATCTACCTGGCAAACCTTCTGGCCCTTAAGGAATGGTATACCCACGCCCGGCACCCCTTTTTTTCCGGAGACGCGATGGGTGAACCCCTGTATCGGGGTGCGCAAAAGACCCTTGAACGGGCCTTCCGGGAGCGGTTGAAGCGATTGGAAGAACTGGCGGAAAAAATGGGCGGATCCCTTGCCGCAGCCGGGACATACCTGGAAGGTGAAAAGAGAGAAAGGGCGGTCAGGGAACAGAGAACCTTCCTGGATCAATGGCCCGAAATTCGGGGTGTTTTTTCACACCATATCGAGGAATCCCTGGGGGTGGAGGACCGCTGTCTGTTTCTCGAAGAACTGGGAAAAACGGCGCTGAAAGAGGGAAAATACATCCCCACGATCAGAGCCTTGACTCCCGAAACCGTTGCCGTCGGAGAGCGCTGGCTTCGTCATATCGTCGACGGTATTACGACACGCACAATGGCCTGCCTGACAGGGAAAGCGGACAAGCCATGAGGAGGATATCCATGTCGATCCATTCCCTTTGGCAAGAATGCTTTTCCTTCTTCCGGAAATGGCACGGGTTCATCGGCGCCAACCCGAACGATTGTCCTCCGTATTCGGTCATTCTCTTTCCATTTTTGCCGGCAACTTTTTTCTGCGGCCTGGCAGGTATTCTTGCCATCAAAGGAACCGCTCCGGCAGAAAAGACATCGGGAATTGCGTCTTTTTTTGCTCTTTTCGACCGCATCAAAGATCACCGGATTGCCGATGTGCAGGCCGGATCACGCCCGCTTGACAACTACCTGAACGGCGGAGGCAACCTGGAGGAAATGGCCCAGCGCCTTCTTGACCTGAAAGGTGACAACCTCTTCCGGGAGCTCTTTACCCATGCCGGCATGGTGGCCAGACTGGAGGACCTCACCGCTGAAATGAAGACGTTTCTCGGTCGGGAAGAGGCGGCGCTGGAAGAAGCGGCGGCTTTTTTTACGACGGATCACCTTGAAGTGATCAACCGGCGGATGGTTCTTCTGCGAGACATCGTCTGGGGTATCGAGCAAGATGTCCTGAGAACGGTGAGTCAAATCGCGGATCTTGCCGGTGGGGATGCCGCCGCATTGGGAGCCGATTCCCTCACGAAGTACAGGAAGATCAACTTTCTCCTGAACTGCCTGAACCGACTGGAGGTGCGGGGACGTGATTCTGCAGGGATTCAGGTATCCTTCACCGCAACGAACGGGGACGCCTTCCGGGAGGTCGTCCGTCGCCTCAGAGAAAAGGATCTCTACAGGGAGCTCACGGGCAGGGTTGGGATGGGAGACCTGATCAATGGCGCCATCAACCTTTCTTGTTCCCTGACGGACCTGGAAACGCAGGAACACCGCACCGGCGACACGGTCGCATTCACCTACAAAACGGCCTCGATCATCGGCAAACTGGGGCAGAACGTCCGGGACCTCAGGCAATCGATCCGACACGACCGGATACTCCGGGAATTCACACAGGCCAAGACAGACTGTGAATCCTCTTTCTGTCACACCCGCTGGGCGTCTGTCGGCTCCATTTCCATCGAAAATTGCCATCCCATCAATAACGCCACCTTAAATGGTCACCCCACCGCAAGCACAGATGAGAAGGCCTTTCCCCGGTACGGTCGGGGGAACTGGACCATCAACGCGGTCTTAAACGGGGATATCGACAATTACAAGAACTTGAGAAATCTCCTCGAATCGGATCGGGAACTGATCGCTCCGGAGGTAACCACGGATACCAAGATCATCCCCCTCCAGATCGAATCTTACCTGATGAAGAGTCACGATCTCGTCACAGCCTTTCGCCTGGCCCTGAACGACTTTGAAGGCTCCCATGCCATTGCCATGACCAGCAATCTCGAACCCGGCAAGGTCTTCCTGGCCCTCCGGGGAAGCGGACAGGCCATCTATGTCGGGCTTGGCAACGATCAGTACCTCTTTTCCTCGGAACTTTACGGACTCGTCGAGCGGACCCCCTTCTTTATCAAGATCAACGGGGAAATGCCCGCGGATCCGGACAGACCGGAAACGACAGGTCAACTTTTTATCCTGGACCATGAAAGCGTCGGAGGCCTGGCGGGGATTACCGCCTTCTTCTACAACGGCACACCTTTTCCGCTGACACCGGATCACATCCAGAAAGCGGAAATCACGACCCGGGACATCAACCGCGGAAGCTTCAGCCATTATTTTCTCAAGGAAATATCCGAATCGACCCAGTCCATTCGCAAGACCCTCCTGGGTAAATACCGGATCGAACCGGATCCGACAGGACTCAAAAAAGTGTCGATCAACCTCGGGCCCGACGTTCTCCCCGGAAAAATCCGGAAAGGACTCGCCCATCGCCGGATCCGCCACGTTATTATCATCGGTCACGGCACGGCAGCGGTCGCCGGACAGGCGATCGGCGATGCCATGAGCCGCTACCTCAAGGACACGGGCATCCGGATCACGGCCAGTGTAGCGTCCGAATTGAGCGGCTTTTCCCTCCGTCAGGATTTGTCGGATACCCTGGTCATTCCCATCACCCAGTCCGGCACGACGACGGATACCAACCGGGCAGTCACCATGGCCCGGGAGCGGGGCGCCTCGGTCATTGCCATCGTCAACCGGCGGCAGTCCGATATCACGACCAAGGCGGATGGCGTGTTCTACACCAGCGACGGCCGGGACATCGAAATGTCCGTGGCCTCGACCAAGGCTTTTTACTCCCAGATCATCGCCGGCCACATCATGGCCCTGGCCTTTGCGCAGATCATGGGCTGTCTGACGGACGGGGAAATCGCCGATGAACTGGCTGTTCTCGAGGAAGCCCCCCGCCTCATGAACCGGGTGCTTGATAAAAGGGATGAGATTTGTGAAATCGCGCAGCGAATTTCCAAGCATAAAAGTTACTGGGCCATCGTCGGAAGCGGACCCAACAAGGCCGCAGCCGATGAAATCCGCATCAAGCTGAGTGAACTCTGTTACAAGACCATCTCTTCCGATATTGTGGAGAACAAAAAACATATTGATCTGTCAGCGGAACCGCTTATCATCGTCTGCGGTGCCGGCAACCCGGAAACCGTTGTCGGCGATATCGTCAAGGATGTCGCCATCTTCAAGGCCCACAAGGCGGAAGTTGTCGTGTTTGTCGACGAGGGAGAAAACCGCTTCGACGATCTGGCCGACGGGGTCATTAAGCTGCCCCGGGGGAAGGCGCCGTTGCCCGTCATTCTGAACACGGTGGCGGGACATCTTTTCGGCTTTTATGCCGCCTTGAGCATCGACGAGGAAGCCCTGTTCCTTCGGCAGTTTCGCAGCGAACTCAACAAGAGGATGATCGAACAGGAAAAACAGCATTGGTCCCTGTACGAACGGATCGCTGACCGCGAATTCAGGCGATTGATCCGGGATTTCTCCCGGCGATTCCACGAAAGGCGAAGCCAGGGGGCCTTTCGCTTTGCCGGCATCAAGACCATCTCCGATATTGTCCTGCTTTTAAAATATACCGTCGGGCACCTCCCCCTGGAAGATTATGCCTACGATTTCAAGGGTCAGGATGATCTTCTTTCCCCCATCGATTTTTTGGATGTTTCCCTGGGATGTGCCATCGACGAGTTGTCCCGGCCCGTCGACGCCATTCGCCATCAAGCCAAGACCGTCACCGTTGGAACCAGCCGGAAGGAACAACCCCTTTCCGGCATTCTCTTCGATCTCCTGAAGGAACTCTCTTTCGCCGACCGGATCCTGACGAGCAAGAACATCCTCAGTATCAATCGCATCCAGCCTGCCGTTGCCGCGATACGGGGCTACACCCTCTACAAAATCGAACATCTGGATGCGGAGGGAAATCCGGCGGAAGGGACCACTATTTCCATTGAAAACCGCGGGGGCGTTTCCCTGCAAATGACGTCACGGGTGGAAAAATCGGGACGCCTCATGGGAACGAAAAGAACCATCGTCAGTACGGGACATCTCTACGTCGGCCGCGGAAAATCGGATGGCGCCCCGATTATGGTCATCCCGCTCAAAGAGGAAGGAAACATGATCGGGCATCTCCTGCTCATCCACGTCCGGTTCGAGGAGCGCCTGTCCTTGAGAGACCGCATCGCCGTCATGGGGGTCCGGTTCAACGACCTCAAGAACCTGATCAACGAATACAACCTGCCCTGGACGGACCAGTACGTGGAGCAGATCCCCCTGGAAATTCTTCTTGGGGAACCCGTGGAAGTCATTGCCGGGCAGATCAGGCAGTCTCTGGAAACAAACCCGATCAAAACGGAGAGATAAGGAAACAGGCATGAAGACAAAGTACATATTCGTCACGGGAGGGGTTCTGTCCTCCCTGGGGAAAGGCCTTGCCGCGGCCTCCATCGCGGCTATCCTGGAGTGCAGGGGGCTTAAGGTCACAAACCAGAAACTCGATCCCTACATCAACGTTGATCCCGGCACGATGAGCCCCTTCCAGCACGGGGAAGTCTTCGTCACCGATGATGGCGCGGAAACAGACCTCGATCTGGGGCATTATGAGCGATTCGTCTCCACCCGGATGGGAAAACGCAACAACCTGACAACGGGACAGGTCTATTACTCCGTCATCAACAAAGAAAGACGGGGGGACTACCTGGGGAAAACCGTTCAGGTCATTCCCCATATCACCAATGAAATAAAGGACTTCATCCGTGATACGGCGGCAGGTTTCGACGTAGCCATCGTGGAGATCGGAGGCACCGTCGGCGACATCGAGAGTCTTCCCTTTCTTGAAGCCATTCGCCAGTTCAGAAACGAAATGGGCAAGGGGAACGTCATCTTCATCCACCTGACCTGGGTGCCCTTGATCAAGACCGCGGGCGAAGTCAAGACCAAACCGACCCAGCACAGCGTCAAGGCTCTCCGGGAAATCGGCATTCAACCCGACATCCTCCTGTGCCGGACGGAAAACTACCTTACGGAGGAGATCAAGGCAAAGATCGCCCTGTTCTGTAATGTCGAGGTGGCGGCTGTTTTTACCGCCAAGGACGTGACCTGCATCTATGAAGTCCCCCTGATTTATCACCGTGAGGGCCTGGATGAAAAAATCATCGATCTCCTGAACATCTGGACGGGTCAGCCGCATCTGGAAGCGTGGGAGGATGTTGTGGAAAAGGTGACCCATCCCCGGACGGAAGTCACCATCGCCATCGTCGGGAAATACGTCAACCTGACCGACTCCTACAAGAGCTTGAATGAGGCCCTGACCCACGGCGGCATCGCCAATACCTGCCGGGTGAACCTGCTCTACGTGGATTCCGAAAAAATTGAACAGGAGGGAAGCTCTGCTCTTCCGGCAGAAGCGGACGGCATTCTGGTCCCCGGCGGATTCGGCATCCGTGGGATCGAGGGCATGATCCTGGCCATCGAACATGCCCGGAAAAACAAAATCCCGTTTTTCGGCATCTGCCTGGGTATGCAGATGGCCGTCGTCGAGTTTGCCCGCCACCTCTGCGGGCTGGAGGGAGCCAACAGCTCCGAATTCGATGAAAAGACGCCTCACGCAGTCATCGACCTGCTTCCCGAACAGCGGCACGTCACGGAAAAGGGTGCCTCCATGCGCCGGGGGGCCTATCCCTGCACGCTCGTCAATTCGTCCTTTGCCGCCGATGCCTACGGTAGCGAAAACATTTCGGAACGGCACCGGCACCGCTACGAATTCAACAACGATTACCGGGAAACGCTTTCAAAGGCCGGTTTGCGGATCACCGGCGCCTCGCCGGACGGAAAACTCGTGGAAATCGTCGAAATCAAGGATCACCCCTGGTTTTTGGGCTGCCAGTTCCATCCGGAATTCAAGTCACGGCCAACGGATCCCCATCCCCTGTTCCGCGATTTCATCCGGGCAGCTGTCAATTACCGGTCAACAAAAGCCTGAAAACGGAATTGCCAAACACCGGATGCTGACACGACGGCAGATACCGGTACAGGTCAAAGACAAAAGAGCAAAAGGAGCTTGCGGAACATGGAAGGCTTCACCCCCTGGCCCCCGTCTTTTAAAGAACAATACATCCAGGCCGGTTACTGGCAGGAAAAGCCCCTGGCCTCGATTGTCGAGGAGGCGGCGGCACGCTGGCCTAAACGGGTTGCCGTTTCTTTCAACGGGGAACAGATCACCTACAGGGAACTGAGCCGCAAGGTTAACCGCCTGGCCCTGCATCTCGCCGAACGGGGACACCGCCCCCTGGATCGCCTGATCCTCCAGATGCCGAACTGTCCGGAAACCCTGTATCTGTACTTCGCCGCCGCCAAAATCGGCGTCATCCCCATCATGGCCCTGGCGGCCCATCGTCTGGCCGAAATATCCTTCTTCGCCGAATTCACCGGGGCAAAGAGCTACTGTATCCCGGGCGTATACGGAAAATTCGACTATCCGGCCCTGGCCACGGAAATTACCAAGAAAGTTAATTATTTAAAGCACATCATCGTTCTTGCCGATCAGGTTCCGGAAGGCATGATTTCCTTGAAAAAGCTCCTGAACGACCCTATCGAGGAGCGCATCGATGGAAAGGCGATTTTCGCCGACCTGCGGCCCGATCCCTATGAACCGGCCATCTTCCAGCTCTCCGGCGGCACGACAGGCATTCCCAAGCTGATCCCCCGGACGCACAACGACTACTATTACAATGCGCTCCAAAACGGCAATATCTGCGGTTTCTCGGAGGATACGGTCTACCTCGTCGCCATTCCCATGACCCACAACTTCGCCACGGCCTGCCCGGGCTGGCAGGGTGTTTTTCTGAAAGGCGGCCGGGTGGTGCTGTCTTCATCACCCGCTCCGGATGCGATCCTCAATCTTATTCAACAGGAAAAGGTCACAACCGTTCCGGCGGTGCCGGCCATTGTCATCAACCTGCTCAACCATCCCGGCCTGTCAACTTATGATCTCTCCTCCCTTCAGATGCTCCACGTCGGCGGATCCAAGTTAAACGAGGAAACGGCCCGGCGGGTGCGTCCAGAACTTGGTGCGGGGGTGCAGCAGGTTCTCGGCATGGCGGAGGGACCCCTTTTCTGGACGAGACCGGATGACCCGGGAGAGATCACCTGGGTCACTCAGGGCAGACCCATGTCTCCCGGCGATGAATTCCGCATTGTCGACCCACAGGACCATGATGTAAAGCCCGGAGAAATCGGGGAACTCATCTGCCGGGGGCCCTATACCATCCGGGGTTATTTCAACGCGCCGGAGTATAACCTCAGGGCCTTCACACCCGACGGATTCTACCGTTCGGGTGATCTCTGCCGCCTCCACGAAAGCGGGAATCTCATCGTCGAGGGACGCAGCAAGGATACCATCAACCGGGGAGGCGAAAAGATCAGCGCGGAAGAGATGGAAAACCACATCCTGGCTTTTCCGAAAATCCGACTGTGCGCCTACGTCGCCATGCCCGACCCCATCTTGGGCGAACGGGCGGCCCTGTTTGCCGTTCCCCGGGAGGGCGAATCATTCACCCTGAAAGAATTGAACGATTTCCTTCTGTCACAACGCCAGATCGCCCGTTATAAACTCCCCGAACGTCTCGAACTGCTGCCCGAGTTGCCCGTCACCGCCGTGGGCAAGATCAACAAGGTCCGCCTCCGGGAACTCATCACCGAACGGCTGAAAGAAGAACGGAAATAAGATTTTCCCCCCTCTGTGGTCACAAATGCCACGGCGTCCGTATACTTAATATCCATATCGCATACTTAGTATCCGGAAGTATCTTCCATGAAACATCTCCAGACCCATTTGACTGATCGTAATTAATCGATATATTTGATTTATAGACGATTTGTCGGAGTTGGCACATCCCTTGCCGATATTGTTATGAGAGGAATAAGAAATACTCAAGGCATGGCCTTCGTCCATAGACCATGCACTGCCAAAGAACGGAGGTAAATGAAAATGAAGAGGTCAAGATACGGGGCAGAAGCCGTGATACTTCCTTGGAAACAATGGAAGGATATCAGAATCATTCTCCTGTTGACGGCGCTCATCCTGGCCCTGTTTATCGCGACTCCTCTGCGGGGGCAGGCTGATCCGTGGTCCGGAGACGATGAAGTAACCCGGATGACACAGCCCGGTCAGGTTTTTGTGTATCCCCGTGAAGGACAATCCCCGATGCGGCTGGACCGTGACCGCTATGAATGCCACATATGGGCCATGGGAAAAACCGGATACGATCCGAGCCTGCCGCCATTGCCGGTGAAGCGTCATGTCCGTGTGGAACCGGTCCCCCCTGTCGGACATGATACGGCGTCTCTTGGTTTCACCGGAGCCCTTCTGGGCGCCTTGATCGGCGGCCATCATCACTCTCCTGAAGGGGCGCTGATCGGCGGCGCCATCGGGGCGTTCACCGGCCTGATCTCGGATTCGGCAAGGGCGGCAGCCGCCCGGCGGATCGAGGCGGATCATGAAAATCGGGATCAGGAACAGGTGGATCGGATGGAAGGAAGGGCTTTCGAATACCGGCGCGCCATGGGGGCCTGCCTCGAAGGGCGCGGGTACAGCGTGAAATAACTGGGCATGGTTAAATCGATATTAACGGAAAAGGAGGCGACCGCCATGACATATCATCGGCAAACCAATTTATATTTTACAGTGGGCGTTGTCCTGCTGGTTTTACTCGGATTATCCCAGCCCCTGTTCGCGGAAGAACGGGGAGGGATTCGTGTAAATACCAGGGGAGGAAATCCGGGAACCCAGACCTGGCAGAATCCGGATAGCAGGCACGATATAAACAAAAGCTGGAACCGGCAAGGGACCCGTCAAGGGAATATCCGGTGGACCAATCCGCCCCCCCGGACCTGGCGGAGCCCGACCAGAGTGCAGAGCAGTCATGACACGCATCGTAATTGGTCAAGTAACCGCAGTCTTCAAGGTAACAGAAACGTGACCCGGTCCTATGAACGGAACCGCTATCAGGACCGCTATCTTGATTATCGTCGCGGATGGGATACGCGTTATCATCATAACCGCTATTACCCCGCTCGCGGTCACTACGTGACTTCCTTACCCCACGGCTACCACACGGTCTATCATCATCGCACACCCTATTACTTCTGGGAAGGCGTCTGGTACCGACCATACGGAGCGTATTTCAGCATCATCGCACCTCCAATCGGCCTGGTGATTCCCTTGCTGCCCCCGTTTTACACGACCCTGTGGGTGGGTGGCATCCCCTATTATTATGCGAATGATACATACTACACCTATTACTCCGGCGGGGGATATATCGTAACCGATCCCCCGAAAGACGAGATCAGCGAGGAGCCTCCCGCGGCGGACTGGCTTTACAGTTATCCCCGCGAGGGACAGAATGAAAAGCAGCAGGCCGACGACCGTTACACCTGCCACCGCTGGGCCGTGGACCAGACCGGTTACGATCCGACACTCCCGCTGGGAGGCGTGGCGGAATCACAGGCGGCACAGAAACGAAGCGATTATCAGCGGGCGCTGGGCGCCTGCCTGGAAGGCCGCGGCTACAGTGTGAAGTGAAGTACGTTCATGAGGTTGATCCGTTTTTAACCAGAATATTTCTATAAGGTTACGGTACACCGTCTCTTCAGGCGGCGGGATGATCCCGCCGCCTCGCGGAAAGGGATAGGCAGGTTAGACGAAAGCGGCATGATGAAGACACGGAATCGGCGAAGCCTGCTTAAAACGGGGCGAAAACGTCCCTGAATCATGATGCATGAAAATGAAAAAAAACTCCCCCATAACTCGTATCCCAACCGGACAGGTCCGGATTTTTCTCCTCCTGTCTTTTGTACTCCCCCTCCTTCTCTGTAGTAGCACCAGTCATCCTTTCGCTTCGGAACGAAAATTTCCTTTTGAAATCGGCGAGAAGCTGACGTATCGGATCAGCTTGGGCACCGTCACCGTTGGCGGCGCCACCATAGAGGTCCTTCCGGGTGATGGTCCCAAAAATGCACAGTCGTACCATTTCATCATGCGAACCACCACCAATGACCGGGTTAATTGGTTATACCGGGTACGGGAGATCCAAGAATCCTACACCGACCGGAACATGACCCGAACCCTCGCCTACAGGAAGCGGGATACGGGCACACACTCACGGAATATCAGGATCAGATTTGACTGGAACGAGATGGAGGCAACTTACCAAAATGGAGGAGAAAAGAAGAGAACCGTCGCCCTCATCCCCGGGACATTTGACCCCCTGGCTCTGTTTTTCGTCATCCGGACAAAGAATTTGAAAACCGGCGATGTCATTGAAATTCCCATCACGAACGGAAAGAAATTCATCCGGGCCCGGGCCTCGGTTTTGAGGAAGGAAAAAATCGCCATCGACGGGAAAAGCTATGATACCTTCCTGGTTGTCCCCGATCTCAGGCAACTGGGCAAAGCTCTGGGAAGAAAAGATGCGGAAAAGCTCATGATCTGGTTTGGGGCTGATGGAAAAAAGTTGCCGGTTAAAATTATCAGCCAGTTTGCGGTGGGACGCTTTGTCTTTGAACTGATCCCGGAGAAAACAATGCGATCCTAGGCAGCCTTCCGGACCGACAGGTCACCCGACCAGAAAGATTGTCATTTGCCCTGAAAATAGTCCCGGATGTTTTTGCCGATCCGGTCAAGGTTTTTCATCGTCCGTTCATATGTAGTCTTGAACCAGTCACCCATTGACCGACCTGTCTTTTTCGCCTTTCGACCCGTTGCATGACCGGCTTTCTTCACTTCCTGACTGACTGCCCGCCCTTTTTTCTTGATAGCCTGACCGGTCCCTTCCCCCATTTTCTTGAAACCCTGCCCGACCTCCTTACCGCCTTCCTTGATGGCATGGCCCGTTTCTCTTCCCATTTTCTTGAAGCCCTGAACCGTCTCCCGAGCACCCTGGCGCACCTGACCATCTGCCCAGGCCGGAAAAGCGATCAGACAGGTCATGGCCAGAACCATCAGAATTCTCTTCATCGACCTCTCCATTTTCCCCATTCCATATCAAACTGATTCACCCCTGAAGAAAGAAAACCGGTTGGCTACACTTTGCCACATGTCCTATAGGGGTGATTTTCATGTCGAAGGAATGATGAAAGATAAGACCACGATCATTGTAATCGCAGTAAAATTGATTTTCGTTTCTATAAATACTGTTCTCTAACCCAATTTGCAAAAGCACCGGATGAAAGACGTAACGCCTGTGATCCTTTTTTCTACCCAGAGTAGACACACCGTGACGTTTTGATGTCACCGTTTCGCCGTTTTCTTCCCTTATTCAGGAAAGAAACCAAAGCATTTATTTTACCATCGTCGGTTCTAGCTTCTGCTGTCACCCCTTTCTGATGTTAAGAACCTGGTATCAAGTCTTTGTACATCATCATGTTAAACAATGGACGGCGTTACGTCTTCCCTTTTGATTTATAATAAACATCTATCCCGCAGATGCAAGGGGAAAAACCAAAAAAATCTGCGCCCCATTCCCTGCGACCGCCACGACAACACGGGAAAAATGATCAACTGTTCATTATTTCAAGTGGAAATCCACACGGCTTTTTCTCAGCTTCTCTTTCACAGGCGGCGCCATGTATTTCGATTCGACGATAAAAATCCGATCCGCCGTAACTTCCCCCGAGGACAGGATCGCATCGCGGGCATTCATGGCACGCTGCCCGGCAAGCAGGCGCAGATCGTCGTCCTTCACATCCAGGTGGGTGTAGATCAATTTTTCCATCTCCGGAACGGGAAGCTTCTTCGCCAATCCGATGAAGTTTCTGGGCTTGGGGAATTTTTCTGCGTTGTAGGCATTTCTCAGGTATTTCTCATATTCGGCGTCTCCAATGACCATCTCTTCAACTTTAATGGTGTGTTTGTCACCCGGAGCCATTTCGTTCAATTTCTGCACCTTCAGTTTCCGTTCAAAGGCCGCTTTTTTCATCGCCTCCCGATCCTGCTCAGCATCGACATATCCTTCGATGTCGATTTTCAGGGCGGGACGATCGCTCAAGGCTTTGGTCAAGACACCGATCTTCTTCAGATTCTCCTCACCCATGGCGGCCTTGCCGTAATCAAACTCGACATAGCCGAGCTCCTCTCCACCGCCGAAAAGGGACCCCAGGAGCGCGAAGGGAGACGTCGCCGCTTTCGACAGGAGATTCATGATGACCTTAACCACAATCCGCCAGACGCTGAATTGGGGATCGTCCAGGCTCCCGGAAACGGGAATGTCGAGCTTGATCTGGCCATGACGATCTTTCAGGAGCGAAATGGCCAGGGAAACGGGAAGTTTTGTGGCATCGGGACTATCCACCTTGTTTCCCAATGTAAGCTGGTCTACGAACACGATATTCGACGAATCAAGTTTCCGGCGATCTATGAGATATCTCAAATCGAAAGAAAGTTTGCCCTTCTGGATCTCATAGCCCATGTATTTACCCGAGTAGGGAGTTGTAGGACTCAAGTCCATATCCTTGAAAACCGCTTTCAAGTCCACATAGAGGTCTTTCTTCAATGGGTTGATTTTCCCTGTAATGTCGAGAGGAGCGTAGCCTTCGAGTTTCCCCCGGAGAACAACATCCCCTCGACTTTTCTCTGCAGAAGAGAGGTTCGAGACGCGCCCCCCCATCTCTAAGAGCCTTGCGGAAAAATGAGGCGTGATGCTCCTATCCAGAAAATCGATTTCGCCACCCTGGAGGGTCACGGAACCGATCCGGATATCTTGGGCTTCTTTTTTCTTCGATTCGGGTTTTATGGATTTCTCACCGCCTCTTGCCGTTTTCCGCCCTTTGACGTCCTTACCCCTTCGTTCTTTCCGGGCCAGATTTTGCAAGTTCAGTGTTCCGTCTTTATTGATAATGATCCGGCTGTAGAAATCACTCAGGGCAACCCCACCGATATGGACACGAAGAGGATTATATCCGATATCCACACCGTTCAGATAAAGGGTCCCCCATTTCAGGAGATCGTTGGCCTGGATGGAATCAATGGAGGCAAAGCGGCTCACAAACACCTTGCCCGCGTAACTTGCCTTGAATTGCCTGTCTACAGTATCCAAAACGAGACGGCCTTGGGTTCCGGCTCTGCCGCCTGTAATCCGTACATTGACGGCATCGCCGATATAGGGCTGGAAAAGTGGGATGTCCAGCCCCTGCACATCCATGTCCAATTTCGCCTTAAACGGTGAAAGGGTGACCGGACCTTCCAGGTTGACCGATCCTTTCTTCGGAAGGCTCAACGAGAGAACGGCCCTCCCTTCCCTCCCCGGTGCAGTGGACAGGTTAAGACCGGTGAGCTGAATGTCCGAAAGCATCAGTTTAATCGGATTTGCCGGCTTTATATCCTCGTAATGGACCGCTCCTTTCCCGATCAGGAAAGAATCCATATCCACCACTGCCTTATAACCTTTCGGTTCTTCCGGCTTTTCTTCCTTTTTGGGAAACAGGCCCAGGAGGTTAAGGTTGCCTTTGGCGTCACGGGATACATGGAGTTCCGGGGAATCAACGACAAGCTTTGAAAGATGGATCTCACCGGTTAAAGGCATGATGCCGGCCATCGCCGCCTGCACGGCAGGAAGCCGCAGCAACGGTTTTTCCGCCAGGTCGTCCACAGCGATCTTTTTCAGTAATGCATTCCCATTCAGCATCAAAAACTGTTTTCCCCCGTTCACCTGACGAAACATCAGCCTTGCATCAACATCCAGGCCGGCGGAGATAAGCCTGAAATTCAACTTACCGGGAACATAGGCCAGATAGTAGGGAATATCCAGATCATTGAATTTAATATCGAATTCCGTTTGGCGGGAGGATCTGAAGGGTTTCGTCCGGCCTTTCAGCTCATAAGGGGTTCCGTTAATAACAGCACTGAAGGACGGATTGACAAACGTATCGGTATCGTAGCTCATATTGGAAATAAAGGGGAGACCGATCCGAATCTTTTCGGCAAAATGACGCGTCGAGCGGGGACCGTCCAGGAAAACGACTTTTCCGTCCAAGACATGGATGTTGTTGAAAGAAAATGAAAGGGGTCGCCCGCTTTTGTCCGTTTCCTCTTTTTTCTTTCCCTTAAGGAGATCTGAAAAGTTGTAGGTTCCGTTTGGATTGCGCACCAGATGAAAGTAGGGAGCCATCAGTTTGACTTCGTCGACGATAACGGCTCGCCTGAACAGCGACACCCCCTCTATATTGAAGAAAAGTTCCCGAAAGGAAAGAAACGTTTCACTCCCGCCCCGTTCCCGGATGACCACGCCCTTTACGGTCAGACAGAATCGGAAGGGATTGAATGCGATCGCCTCGATCGCGACGTCCCGATGCAGCTGCTCCGACAGTTTCTTAATCAGGACGGATTTGGCAATGGGGGGAATAACGAAAAAACCCGTCACGGCAAAAAGAACGAGAAAAACCACCAGCCCAATGATGATTTTTTTTAATCGCCGCATTCTTACCCTCCTTGATCATTAACCATAAGTGAATTACCCCGCCCACAGGGCGGGGCATCATAGGCTTTAAAACAATTCTAACTGCTGGGGTTTAGTTTCTTGTTCACGGTGATACGCAATATATTTCCGGATTACTTCAGCCGTTACGG
>Ga0302246_1000440_pt1 | contig 37290 bp, 46 predicted proteins | sample AAG_UR_Trp_MG_FD_193533 | JGI IMG/M metagenome (GOLD analysis project Ga0302246, IMG submission 193533) | Enriched activated sludge microbial communities from anaerobic digester in WTTP, New Holstein, Wisconsin, United States - AAG_UR_Trp | ecosystem: Engineered > Bioreactor > Anaerobic >... | reverse complement strand
CTTATTATAAGATATTCTTAAGTTTAGGTAGTTGGTCTTTTTTGACCACCCCCCGCGAAGCCCGTATTTTAGGGGCCTAAAGGGGGTATGCTTTTTTTATTAGATTTTCTTATGGTTAAATCGCCCAAAAAAACACGCAAAAACACGATTTTTAGGCTTAAGGTTAGAGCGAACCTTAAAGTGCTATAAGATTTTATTATATTTACTTTAATTATATTTTAAGCTTAATTTAATGATATTTTAAGGATATTTATATCTACTTTAGCCCTATTTTATATATAAAATAATTACATTTTAACCTAAAATATCCCTATTTTACTTGACATTATCCTATTTTTTGGATATAATTATATTGTATCAGAAATGATACAAATAACAATCGTTAAGGGGTCTAAATGAGTCAATTAGATGAAGTCAAAGGCTACAACACTACGCTTAGATATTGGATAGGGGTTGTTGTTTCTTTGGTTGTGTTGTGCATTGGCACAGCAATTGGTGATTACAGAGCGGAAAAAATAGACGAAGTAACCGCCCTTGCTTTAGTCACGGCTTTGATAGGTATTGCACTTATTGGCGTTATGCAGATAATCGTCAATAAAAACAATAAAAAAATGAGGGGGCTTTAGGCTCCCCCGCCCACACTTACCTTTAGAAAGGAGAGTAAAAAAATGTCGATTGAAAAATTTTTAGTTTTTGGGATCCTGGTTATGATCGTTGCAGCGGCAACGTATAGCATCTACAAAAACGCCATAAAACAAAAAGCGTGAACGCAAGCCGCCTAGCCCCATTTTTAGCCCCCGATGGGCTGGGCATTAGGATACTTTTTAATAAATTTTTTATCGTAGATGAGACATCTACAAATAAGATGATTGTATATTATTTCATCTACAATTTAAAAATAAAAAAAATCAAATCGTAAGCGAAATTAAATACATTTTAAATAAATATGATATTTTAAAGATATTTATATCTACTTTAGCCCTATTTTATATATAAAATAATTACATTTTAACCTAAAATATCCCTATTTTACTTGACATTATCCTATTTTTTGGATATAATTACTATTATAACAATCAAAAAGGACACAACATGACACAAACAATGGAATATATCGACACATACACAAGAGAAGATGCAATTAATGACGGGGTACTGCACGATGTAACCCTGCAAGCTAAAGAGGCGGGGATTAAGTACCCTGTAGCCCTCACAATGGGCGTTATCGGGTTGGTGAATAACAAACCATCACATGAGGACATTGAGGGCAGAATTTGGGATATTGTTTGGATGCTGCGCTGTGCAATAAGCGGAACTATCAAGGCAGAAAAACCGAATCAATCAACAGTCATCTACTCTTTAATTTTGAATAATAGAAACGCATCTCCGAATGAACCTGAAATGGTGACACTTAAGGCTTTAATACACCCGGGCGACAATTTGGAGCCGGTTATAACAGTTATGCAAGAGAACGAAAAGGGGGTATTATAATGCCCCTCTCTCAATATTTTATCAGATATTAAATTACCATTAAAATATATATAATATAAATATATATTAGGCTAAAAATATATCTAAAAGCTTGACTTTGTTTTTTGCTTAGGGTATAATATTATTATTTAACAATCAAAGGATACAACATGGAGAACAATAGCACAAAAATACTGCACGCCCTTTACGGGGTTGCAGATCCGGAGCAAATAGCCAAACAATTAATTGTTGAGCTAAGAAAACACGATGCTAACTTAGATGAGCTTGTAAGCAAGTATCTACCTGCTTTATGGCTGGCCGATACACCTAGCTCGATCCCTGTGCGATATAGCATTTTTAGGTCAACAATAAACAGCAGCAATGCAAAGAAAAAACATGCAATGTTAGAAAAACTGTATATCAACCCAGAGCTAACACAATACTTTAAAAACATAAAAGACGATAAAGCAGTACATAACAAAGAGCATAAAACAGAGTTTGATCTGACAAAATTTTTTGAAACTATTGAAAATTTAAGCCAAAAAATAAAGGAGATAGATTTAAGAAAAATACATGAGATCTATTTTGACGGCAGCAGCCAAAATACAAATAGAACGAAGGAAAGAGAAACAGCGTATCTTTGTGCTGCATATCTTGGCATGGTAACCGGCAGAAGATTTACCGAAATTATTAAAACTATGGATATCGACAGAAAAGGCCGCAATGTAATGTTTAGCGGCATTCTTAAAAAAAGAAGCGACGAAGAGGAAACATTAGAAAACTGTGTGCTTTTAGACGAATTTGAAACTGTAAAAAAAGCCCTTAAGATCCTGCGGACAAACTTTGATACAAACGATTACACAAAAGCGATAGTCTCCAAAAAATTTGGATTAGTGTATAGAAACTATCTACAAAAAGAGATATTACAAGATAATCGCTATGGATATCATGACTTAAGAAAAATGTACGCTCAAGCAGCTTGGGAAAAATACGGCAAAAAAACTGATATAGATCAAAAAACATATATAGGGCAGGTTCTTGGGCACACAAAAAAAGTGGATGCGACAGATCATTATATGGTACTTAAAACAAAAGAAAACAAAGGAGAAAAAAAATGATTTTGACGGCTAATTTGTTAAAAAATCCAATCGAGGTTGCAAAATTTGTGCTAGACGACGAAAGCTGGAACGGTAAAACGACAGGGCAAATCAAACCTTTTGTTATTGTAGAAGGTGTCCTTGCTGGCATTTTGGTCTTGTACTTATTTGCGTTCTTGCATGTTGCGATGTGGATCCTATTTATTGCCCCTCTTTTTAGTGTGCTTTATATTTTTATAGGTCTGCGGGAAAATCGCGCAAAATGCGCAAAAAAAATAAGCGCAATTATACCAGAGTACGAGCATAACGAGCTACACAACCGGATCTTGAGACAAGCACTTTATTTGTATCAAGAAGAACAAGATCTTATCACGGATCCCGCCAGGCAGTTGCGCTTTTATTATATACAGGCCCTTACTGTCTATAAAGCAAAAAACAAACAAATAGATAAGGCTTTTGACTCAGAGACCCCGTGGTGTCAGCAATTTCTCGAAATTAATCAAGAAAAATTCGGACAAAAAATAAAATTTGAGTGGGGAACGCCACCAACGCAAAAATAAAAGTTGATAATTTATATATATTTATAATTAATTTATATATATTTTATCCCTAAAATATATTAATTTAAGTATTTTTTAATGTTATTTAGATATACTATAATGGTAAACAATCGTTAAAGGAGCATTTATTATGTACATCAAAAAGACCAACGCCGGTACTCTGTTTAAAAACAATACCGGTAAATTAATTGTCGGATTAACCATTTTTGATATAGCAATGGTTAAAAACGATAAGACAGAGCACAATTCGCCTCCGTATAAGCTCATCCAGTATAAGCCGGGGAGCAATTGGCAAAAAACTCTTTGTGGGCTATTCATGCAGCAAACAAACACAAAAAGTTACTATCAAGGTGATATAAATTTAGGGTTTGGCCTAATGCGGATCCAACTATGGAAAAATGAGCAAATCAAAAATGATAAATCACCGGTTATATACATTACGGCAAGTTTAGTCGTCGAACAACCCAAAACATCAACATCTTCAAATGAAAATGAAAATGAATCGTTGGCCAATGAAGCCTTTGGCAGCACGACTGAAGCCTTTGGCAGCACGACAGCAGAATATCCTCCATATAAAGAGGAATATAACGACGACGAAATACCATTTTAGGAGATGCAAATGGAATTAAAAAACAAATCAATCGTAATCGCAAGTCGAAAAGGTGGTGTTGGTAAAACGCCTTTGGCCCTATCCCTGGCAATAGACCTAGATTATTTTTTGATCACAAACGACATGGGTATAGCAACGACAGTATATAAAAATAAAAGCCGGTATTTAGAAAAGCCGGTATCCATTAAAAACACAGTGTATGACTTTGGCGGCTTTATTAGCCCTGGAGTCATTGAAGTGGTTAAAGAGAGCGATCTAGTTATCATTCCGGTAATTAACGAAGATGATGCTTTTGTTAAAACTTTTCTAACGATAGCAGAGCTTAAGGATCATGCTAAAGAGATTATCTTAGTAGCGACTCGCACCGAGAATAATAAGGATTTTGACGAAATACAAAAAATTATTAAGTCAAAACTGCCAGATATTAAGCTTTTTGAGCTTAGTAAATCGACTGTATTTAAGTATGTTACCCGCAACGGTATAAGCGTATCACAGAAAGCTGATAGCACACCTTTGGCTAAATACGGATACAGAAAAATTGTAGATCAATACAATACGTTATTAGACTACATCAAGGGAGTATAAATGGGATTAGATAATATCGATGCTGCACTAGCAGCAGCAGAGCAAAAAAAGAAAGGATCTACCGCATACAAAGAGGCCGATAGCGTACACGCTATAGCCTCTCGTATGGGGAGAGGCCAACCAAAAAAACAAGAAGAAGAAAAAGCCACAAACAAAATAACGCTCTATTTCAATGACGCCGAAATAAAAGATATTGAAGAAGCAGCAGAAATTAATGGCTTTGGGGCAAAAGACAAGAATAAGTATCTTAAATCAGTTATACGCAAAATTATAAGATCGGAACTCAAACAGTTTGGGCGTTAAGACCTAATCAATGCTATAATAAACATATAAACAATAGAAAGGAAAAAACATGAGAATAATATCAAAAATACTACTTGTAGCAACACTTTTATTAGAGTGCGGTATTGCAAAAAATCTACATGTCCTCAATAATGAAGGCGAAGTTAAGAAGGGTGATGAACTTCGATGCATATTAGTAGATCGTTGGCTCGACTCAAAAGCCCAATGCTACAATAAAGATAACACTATTGATTTTTATACAACGCATAGGGATATAAAGAAAAATTATACAATTGAAGATCAAAACGAACTTGGTACAAAAGAGCGTAATTTTTCCATACTAGATAGTGGCGAAATTGCACATATGGAAATGTGGGTAATAAAAAAATAACATGATCCTACCAGGATCATTCAATTTCACAAGAGGTGTTCTTATGACACACATAGAAAAAATGCAAAAAAAATATCCCGGCCCCAATGCGGAATTGGAACAAAAAATTAAGAGCATTGAGGCTATGGATATATCCAACGTTCAACAGTTAGAGCTTATTCAGAAAGCAGAAGCAGAAGCAACCCAAAAAAATTTTGTAAATGACATTAATGATTGGGAAGTTATAGGATTTTATCCTTTTTATGAAAATGCAAGGCTTGGCTTAGATTATTTGTGGAAATGGAATAGGCCATTATCGCCGTGACGATTAAACTGCTCATTCAATAAATCACTTTGCAATACGCCTCCGACTTTATTGTTTTTGGTTATATTACTTATCATGGTATTTATATCAATATAGATTAATCTATCCCACCTCATCATAGCGTTAGCAATACTCTTCATTATTCTATCGTTGGCACAAACATATAAAACCGCCCTGGGATTATCTTTTGCTGCTCTAGCAACAAAATCCCCATAGGCAGCTTTGCTCTTTTGATGTATCTCAACTTCGATAAAAATCTTTCCTCTCCCCGATCCATCATCTAATGTAAGATCCGGTACGGCGTGATAAAGATTTTTATCGTGATATACCGACTTTCTGTCAACTTTACCTATTTTGGATAAGTGATAATATGCTATCTGTTCTATCATATTATGTTCCAGAGAGCCTATTGCTGTTCTAAAATCCTTTGGGGTATATCCCATATCGCCCATAAGCCGTTTTGCGCTTGCAGATAGCGTTACGGCGTTTCTAGGCTTCATTAATCCGGTTGGTACTAATTTAACTAGACCTATCTTGTTCATTCTTGATATATTATTCCTGGCACTTTGTTCGGATCCGTAAAAAGTTTTTCCAAGTACTTCGGCAAAACTTTTGCCAAATATAGAGATAAATTGCATTACCTCTATATCTTTCTTATTGTACTTAACCATTTTCATCCCCTAATGTATCGATCAAGGATTACATTGTTTACTTTTAATATCCACTTAATCTCTTTTTCTGACATTTTCCTTGCAGATATCTGCTCGTACGCTTTTTTCATTGCCTCTTTGTCTCCAAAATCATTTTCATCAGGATTCAAGAGATTCAGCATAATTCCGCCCTGTATAGAATTAATAGCTTCTTTGAATTTAATAGTGTCAAATTTTGAAATATCATTTTCTCTATAAAAAGCATAATAGATATCTAGTGAGAATTTTGTCAATGCGTAGCTTAATTTTATATTTTCGCCACCAGAAAACACTGCTAACATTCCTGTTATGAATTGGGCATTTTCGTTGTTTTCTGATATCGTAATATTATGATTAAGGTTGAATTCGCGATTTATTTTTTCTATCACGCTTTTCTCTTCTTCTATTGTTATATTCATATCATTACTTTTTGTTGTGTTGGCCGAATCGGCGGCAGATGCCATTCCTGCTAATAGCACAAGAGCTATTAGCGTTACGATGATTTTTTTCATGTTTTCTTCTCCTTTTATTTTTAATGCTTTATATTTTTTCTTTGGATCTTCTAGGATAGTTGATTTTCCAGAATAGGTAATCTCCACTAAAAGATGCAAAGTTAATAATAAATACCAATACTGTCAAAAAATAGGGGTTAACCATATAAATACTAAAACCAAAAAAGTGTAATATAAAGCTATACCATAATACCAGCATATTACCTAAACTAAAATATAAAGCCAACACCACCCAAACAAATAACAAAGCTAAAGCATAATAATAACTAAGACGCACGCTCAAGATTGTTTCCCACCAGATATCCGCTATTGCTTTTTGCACGCCTCTTTTTCCCTCCGGCGTATCAGTTGCCGCATGGCCTTTAATTGATAGGGTTTTAGCGTATTGCAAAACCCAAGAAACTGCAAACACACCTATTGCGAAAGATCCAACGGCCCACCATGATTGCAAAGCCCCTATCATTATTGCAATTGGCACGATAAAAAATGTTGCTGCAAAATACCATGTAAATTTTTTGAATTTGCGATTACGTTCATAAATACGCCATTGTATGATCCTATCATGTATCAACGTATCAAAGTTACCCATCCCTCCAGAAGTTCCAGCTTCTTCCCGGCTTATATAGTTTTGCAGAACGGCTCTCATGCCGGTTAATACACTTCTGCGTAAGTTTCTCTCTTCGCTCTCATCGTGCCTATCTGTTCTATTAAGCTCGTATTGTCCTTGATGATAATTTTTACTACTCATTGATTATCCTTTTTTCTTCCTCAATATTCTACTAAGATCTTCTGGGATTACATCTCGAAAATTAGTTGTATCGCCACTTGCAATCTCTTTTATCGCCCTGTCACTTAACTCTTTTTTAAAGTCTTTTTCTAAATCTCCGGACATTCTATATCCACCTGTTACACTCTCATTAAGTGTCAATGCTCTTCTTATATCTTGAGAAGAGATTTCGGCTATTTTCTCATTGTAATTTTTGCCTGGTTCCCATACGCTGCCTGCTGCTCCAGCCTGTTTGATTATGCCTGTATTCTCCATATAATCCCACGCTTGATTTGGATTATGTTTTGTGGCATACAGCTCTCCCTCGTCTTTTATTACTGCTCCAGCTCCAGGCAGTGCCGGTGCGTCAATATTATTCGCTCTATCATATTGCTCTTGGTTTATTTTTGCCATACCTTTATGAATATTGTTAAACCCCATTGCTCCTATATTTGGATCTAATCCCTCTTTCGCCGTTGGCATCCTAAAGCTGTCAAAGTCATTTATTTTCCATGTGCTAAGTTTGACTTTTCCATCCTTGCCTTGATTTCCGCCCAATACATCCATTGTTCCATTTTCGTTAATTTTATCTACTATTCCAACATGATCGCCTACTTTTACGCCATTTTCAAACCGGGATTTAACAGCTATTGCGCCTACTTGTGGCTCTACTTCGTGACCCCAATCTCTCCATGATGCTGCCGCCGGACTATTCGTTCCCTGCAATCCAGCTTCCTTGACATGAAAATTCACAAAAGATCCGCACCATGCAGTATCATCATCGAGAGTATTTCCGGTTGATCTATGATACTCTGATATTCTATGGTTATCGACCTCTGGACGTTTATCTTCTTTTACTCCAATATCTTTCCTGGCACTTTCAAGGATATTTAATGCCGCTTGTTTTTCCCCTATCGCTACCTTATTGAAAGGATTTTGAGTGGCATTAATATTTGCTATATCCTCTCCAGCTCTCCTGTTAAGTCTTAATTTTACGGCTTCTTCGTTAATTTCGTCTATCTCTTTACGTTCTATTTTATCACGGCCATCTCGGATCTCTTTTTGCCCGCCTCCTTCATAATTTTTAATATTGTTTTTTACATCGTTGAATAGGCCATTATGACCGTATCTTTCGGCTACTGTACCAATTGCATCTTGTACTTTGGCGTACTCGTCCGGGTTGGCTCCTGGATCTAGTAAAGCTTTTTGGATTTGAGCTTGCGCTGTAGATGCAACTTGTGATCTCTGATTATCATTTTTTGCATTATTCCATTTACGAGATAGTGTAGGATCTTGATTTATGTAGTCTTGCAAAATCTGTCCGTTTAGATTGGCTCCGTTTTCTTGTGCTTGAGTATGTACTAAATCATTTTGTTTAGTAACTGCATCTAAATTTGTTATTGCTTGATTATAATTCTCTGCGTGTGTTTTGGCCGTACTATCCGCGTGTGTTTTATCATTTTTAACACTATTAGCATATTGGGCTAATACTCCGTTCTTTTCAGTCAAAGATTCCTTTAAATTCTTGCTATATGAATGTTCAAACTCTTCTTTTTCGCTACTGCTAAAATCGTGTGTATAACTTTTTTGACTTGTTCTATCATTAAGTTCCCATCCAGAAACACCCCCACTAATCCCAACATCCCCTCCTGTTCCAGCTTTTTTTACTCCGAGGCTTAATCCACCTCCTATTTTCCCTTCCCACCGCTCACCAAAAACTTTTTTAATTTCTGCCCTCTCGGTATTAGATAAGTTATCCAGGATCGCTTTTTGTTCTGATTGACGAACCGCCTCACTTATTTCTTTTGATGAAGTATGATCAACCCCAAAATGGTTGCTCAGTGTTTGTGCGTCTTGCACATTTTGACCATTAGCTCTCATTTCACCTATGGAGTACGATAGATCACTCGCAAGTGTTTCTGATGCTTGTTGTCTCTGCTCTCTTGCTTCTCTTACGGATGCGCTAGAACTATCCGATACCCTATTAGTGATTGAGCTATTATCCCAGGTACTATCTATCATTAGGCCGCTGCTGTTATAGTTTATATTACTTTTACCGGCGGCGTTTTGGGTTTCAACTATACCACCCCCCGTTGCACTCGTTGAGGATCTAGCTGTATAGCCACCGCCTGTGGCATCTGTGCCACTCATTGCATAGCTATGCCCGCCCATACTATCTAATCTATGATGTTCCCCTCTTGAATCAACATAATCTTCATGGTTCGCTCTCTTCTCGTTATAGCTTTCGTTTCTTACTTGTGAGTTGCCGTAATTAATATTGCCCTTTGCTGCATCCGTTCCGGCTCCGCTTCCACTACCGGATCCGGCGGCGGCATCTCTTAATAGATACATTGCACCCATACCGCCCCCGGTAATAATCATGTAGCTGATCATGGGAATTGCGCCGTACCACCACTCCAAATTTGCTGCATACATTGATATTTGCTCCAGGCCTACATCTGCATTAGCTATAGATCCAAAAATAGGCGGTAGGACATCCTCGGCTTTTCTATACACCATAAAATTAATAATTGCGGCAATAGGCGACCATAGCCCCAAAGTAAAAAAACCGCCGAACACCATAAAAAGAGCTCTAAAACTTACCGTTGCTACCGCATAGAAAGCTATTATTGACGAGACACCTATTAATAATGAAATTCCGATAGATCTAACGAGTGGTAAATTGTTTTTTGCCTGGATACCCGTCATTCTCCATGTTTGATTCGTTGCAGCTTTAGCAACGGCTGCACTCCAAGCCGTTGTTGCGACTTCGCCACCAGTCAAAGTCGCAGTTGCTTTGAATCCTTTATCTAGCATATTTCTCATTGTCTCTTGCTCTACCCACGCCGCGGTATTAACAGATGCCTGATGTAGAAGTTGCTGGGTGTCACTTAATGCTGCGCTAAAATTAGCGGATCCTGTCATTCCCATTTTTTGCGGAAGGGTATTATCTAAATAATTTGTTGCCTCAACTGCTATTCTTGCTTTAATATTGTTGTATGCCGTTTGGCAATCTTGCTCTACGCCTCGCGTATGATCTGAGTCAAAAACCATTGTTTCATACATAACAGTAGGTGCAAGACTATTTAATAGATCTGGCGTATTAGCAATATTGTTAAGATCTATATTGCCTTGTGCTATATCGTATAAAAAACAATTATTCATGTAATGGTTAAATGTCTGTTGGAGATATGCGTCTTGCGGTTCGGCATCCATCAAGACAAGAGGTGCAATAAAACTAAAACCCATACCGGCATTTTTAAATGACACGCCGTTTGGTGTTGAAAAAGACTCTTCAATTTTTTCGAGCATAGCTTTTTCTAAGGCACTTTCCAAAGATAATATAACGCCTAAACCAACGGGGATATCTGATATTGTGCTTCCATACCCTGTCGCTTCATCAACGATATTAAAAGTCATTGAATGTGGTTTTAGAAAGATGGTTACTGTCATCATAGATACTAAAAACATTTGCCATCCTATTTGTCCGCTTTGCATAAAACGTATTAATAGCATAAAGAGCATAGCAGCAAACATGATGGCCAACATATAAAAATCGTTAGCTACAAAAAACTTAACGCCATTAAGCATATCCCAAACTTCTTTTCCGTATCCCCAGGTATAAATATTCATTTTAGTATCCTTGCATCATTTGGATCTTCTCTTGCATACGATCTGACAAATTTTGAATATTATTTGTGTTAATCTGATTTTGTAGATCATCCGTAAACTCTGTTAAATCGATCCTGCTAAAATCGATTTTTTGGAATTCCTCCGGAGAAAATCCTCTACAATTTGGATTTTTTGCCGATCCCCAATCAAGATTTTTAAGTTGCTTTCTTCCCTCTTCAACTATTATTCTTCCTAATTTGCTATTAAAGCAGCAATATGTTTTTTTCTTTGTGACACATGCTCCAAATACTTTTTGAGAGCAGTATTCACCCACATAATGACATTGTTCGGCTTCTTTTTTAGCATCTAAAACCGCTTCTTTATCCGAACAATCGATCATCCCAAATAAAAAATTATCGTGTTTGCAGCAGTCATCGACCACGCCTCCTGCGATTTTAGATCTGCATCGACTGTCCGCGCCGTTAAATATATAAATTTTCCCTGCACAATCTCCATTAACAGTCCACCCGTCATTATTTTTATCATTAAGCCCTACTGTTGTGTCATAGTTCTCAATATCACCGGATCCAAAACAAGGAAAAGGTGAACATTGCATTTTATTATCAACTTTTACACACAACCGGCTTGCATCTGATTTACATACATATTTTTCTTTTTTACAGTTCTGCTCTGGGGGGGTTGGCGAGTTACAACTATCACCAACTCCATCCCCGTCGGTATCAATAAGCGGACTACCGCCACAATCCCCACCGCTATTAACAACATCCCCACCATTTTTGCATACATACTCATAATAAGTGTACGTCACATCTTTAACACATTGATTATCTTTTTGTATATACCCGTCAGGACAACTATATACAATATTTTCACCAAAGCATGTTAAATGTCCATCGATATAACTTTCTGCCGTATTGGGCGGACATGTTAGATCTTCATTTTCTGAGTCAATACACGCATAATGGGTTGGGTAATCTTTGGTTTTAGGAACTAATTGAAGATTGCTGCATTGGTTGGTAGTAGAAAAATAAACATACGGCTTACCCCCTGCTGATATAGTTTGTCCTGCTTGATTTTGCATTCCTTTATAAAACATCCAAAAGACTTCTCCTGGCGCAATTGTAAGATATGAACCATTGTTTAATTGTATATAAAATGGATTTTTTGCATCATGTTCTACGGCATACATAATGGAATTATTTCTATAAACCGCTTTTCCGTTAGTTTTTATAAATGTTCCTCCAGCTTTTTGTATAACCGGTAGCATTGTATTTAACATATTTGTTTTATAGCTACAAGTATCACACCACCACCACGATACTACAAAGTTTTTACCTATTGGCGGTATGGGTTCTTGTTCGGCTTCTAATTCAGCATAAAGCTGAATTGTGTTCGTTTGTTCTTCTGCGGTGCTTGGATAATAATCCCATTCCTGGCCGCACTCCGCAAGCATGTAGGGACAATAATCATTACCACTTTGATCCGTTTGGCAAGTAAAAGTTTGCCCTGGCACTGTAATATTCAAATCTTTATTATAAACTTCAGTATTGCATTTTTTTTCCCCGCTGCCAGGATTTAGCGGATTTGATTCCGGTCTCTCGCCGGTTGCACATTCTGGCATTTGATCAAATTCAAATATTGCCTGATATTTTGCTTCTTCTGCATTACCGGAAACATGATTTCCGACATCCGCCCATTTGCCGGCCGCTCCTATTATTACCCAGTACTCTCCAATTGGTGCCACTAACGCCCGCCCATCAATAAAATCACTATCGTAAACTGCATTGTTTGGCTCCCCATTATTCCAATTTTTAAACTTTAAAGGCCCACCTTTTACGGTTTTATATCTTGTGTCATTGGAAACACACCCGGATCTATCGATATAGCAATAATTTTGCTCAAAAGAAGGATCATATATTCCTATCCACGCCGCATCTCTGGTCGTGATTGAAGCTAAATACTTGTTTTCTTCTTCGCTATCCGGTATTGCTAGATATCCTCCTTCTTTTTCTGCAATTGTTTGCGCATTAGAAAAAGTTAATTTATCGTGTGTGATCGTATACCAATGGTTGTCACGCTTTTCAAAACCTCCCCATTGACTGCAATTCATAGCATATATTTGAAGTGTGGCTAAAATGCTAAATATGGCTATTTTGTGCTGCATACCATATCCTTTGATGCTTCATTTATTGCTTCTAATTGAGTAACTGCTTCACTAAAAGCATTTGTATCTTCCGCGCAATTCAATAACATTTCTTCGTTTGCTTCATCGTATATGCATACATTATTTTTACATTCTCTCACTTCGATATAGTATTGATCTGTATCATTATTTTGCTCTGCTGTAACTGTTCCGTCAGTGTACACGTTCTCTTTAGATTTCCAAACTTTGATTTTGCAATAAGTAAGCTGATCCGGTTTTATACCAAGATCCGCAAGCTCTGCACTATCTTTATAGGTTCCGTCTCCATAATTATTAATTTTCATGTGTTCTGGATCTATGTCTTGCTGCTTTTCTATTTGCTTATCGTAGTCTGCCTGCTTTTGTGCGTATGCTTGTGTATCTGCCTTAATAGGGCTATTTGTTATATTATTTTGTTGTCCTAGCATAAAGTTGTAATCACTATCTCCTATGTTTGTATCATGTTCTATTTCCATTGCCGTATTTTTCCCAAGCTGCTCCATACTCGCACCTACTTGTGATCCGGTATATGCTTGTTTGCATTTTTTTGTACTTTGTGCATACCCGATAGCGGATTGGCCTGTATTTTCGGTTTTGGTTAAGATATATTTTGGATCATTATTGGCTATAGTTTGAGAAATTGAGCCTAAAACAGTATCTAAGATATGATCTTTTAAGCTAACGGCCACATTAGGACACGCATTATTAGTACAAAAACAAGTATTTACTTCATACCCGGGCACTTCAATTAAATCCACTATCTTTGCATTATTGTTATATTGCCATTGATAATATTTACAATGGTTATTATCCCACGCTCCATTACATTTAACAATTCCATTGCCGCAAACTCCGGACACGTCACTAAAAGTCCATTTTGTTTCATTTGTACCGTCTAAGTCAAGGTCAACATCTGCGATTATTGAGATTTGATCCGTTCCGGCATAGGTAATGGTTAGTAATTTGGCTGTTTTATCTTCGTCGCTGCATGACAATTGGGCTTTAAAGTTATTCTTTTGATCTAAGCTTGTCATATTGCTTCCCGTTGTAAGCGGTTGAATTACATTTTCCTGGAATTGTGACCTTTGGGTATCTATTAGCTGCCTTCCGTAATCTAAACCGTCCTCGGCCGCTGCTGTTACATCCGCCCACAAAACAGATCCAGCCAGGATCATAACCGCTATAATCTTTTTCATTTTAAAGTTCCCAGCATATTGAAAAGATCTGATTGAGATTGAGCTTTTATCTGTCTTTCGTAGTCTCTGATTCTATCCATAAATAAAACATTCTGTTTAAATGATTGCATCTTATTTGCCATAACCGCTTGCATCAAAACTTTTACTTTTTGTATATTTTCAAGCACAAACCGCCGATTATCAATACTTGTTTGAGATAAATCCGGCGTGGTTGATTGAAGCTCTGCTGATAACTCGGTACCACCAACCCATAATAAATGGTTTAGCATTGCCATCGCTTGCCTAAGTGCTAATTGTTCTGCGACTTGATCCAAGAGTGCTTGATCGTTTTGCACAGCTACAACATTAAGCATTTTATACACCGGCAACGGCTGCATTTGTATAAATTGCCGATCTTCGGCACTAATCGTCTGATATGCTTGCATCTTCTCTACAATAGCCATCAATTTCGCCTTATAAAGCGCAAAAAGCCCTCCAGCAAAATTAAACTCCTTTGATTTGCTTCTTACCAAATATTGATAATCATCATCCATTTTAAGCGTTTTATATGGTATTTTGTCTCCATAGATAAATTGCTCGAGAACTTTATCGATATCCTTTCCTGGTTCTATTTGCTCGTATTTCATATCTTTTGTAGACGAATCCTTATACCCGATCGCATCCCCGATAAGATACCTAATAACCCCAAGGAATCTGCCCTCGCCGGTTTCCCCGTCTATACCCAATAGGTTTTTAGCGTATTCTCCTGTCTTATCGCCTTTCATTATTGCCTGTGCAAGGAAAGACCCCATAGCTGCTTTATCGTCAACTAATTTTTTTGCATCGGCAGCGGTTCCGCCATAGCTACTAATAGTTGCCGCAACGTTATTGATGTAATCTGCGTACACATTATCATTGCTTTTGTCGTTTTCTTCCAATAAACTTTTTGAGATACCTTGCTCAACATTTGCTTGCTTCGCATCTGTCAAAAAATTTGCCGATTCCTCGCCTATACTCTTCCCGATAGCACACGTATCGAGATTGAAATTATTAATAGCATCGGATACGGATTCCAAGCTATCCATTATTTCATTGCAGTCTTTACAAAGCGAGGATATTCCCTGCTTGAAAGCATATGATGCAGCAGCAAGCCCAATAGCTTTCAATTTTGCTACAAGGTATTTTGGATCGCTTAGAAACGAGAAACCGCCCCATAGCGCATCCACGCCGCTACAACCCACGGATAAGCGCGGCAATTCAATATGTGCCAACGCAAATGTGCCTTGGCCGTTTATCCTTAGCGACTGGCTTCCTAGTGTATAATATCCTCTGGTCTGGGTGCTAAAATATGCAGGGTTTTCGCCTGTCGAATTGATAATTCCATTTCCCCAACTTTCCATGTCTCCGGTAGCAAAAGTAAGATTTATGCCTACAACTGTCAATAAAAATACTTTCTTCATTTCCCGTTCCTTGTAATTTTTTATATTTTAAGATATAATTTCCATGTTGTGTTCTTAGAGCATTTAACGATTGTTAGTAACTTGGTGCCTTTTGGTGCCTGGTTACATTCTTATAAAAATATCAAATATCCTTTTCCAATAATATCTTTTTTATCGCCAAATCCCCAGTACCGGCTATCATAGCTATAATAATTTGGCGTCCATGCAAAAAATTTGCCTTTTGGTATTATTCCGTTATAAATAAAATGCTGAACTGTATCACCGTGTGAGTTAACTTTGATAGCTTTATCGATAAACTTACCGTTGCAATAGTATGATCTGTTTTTAACAGTCAGTTTGTCGCCTTCGTCGCATACTAGATACTTTATAAATCTATCACCGTTTTTATAATCATACATTTTCTTGCCGCAATAATAGAAACCGATCACGTCACCTTTTTTAACATTCTTATCTTTTTTATCAATTACTACAAAGTGTGTATTCATACTGTCACTTGCAGATATTGCTAATATCCATCTTTGCGATAAATACCAAGAAGAAATAATAAATAAAGCAACTATAACAACTATAGCAACTAGAAAAGCAATAGGTTTTCTATTGCTTGTAGTTTTGGCTAATCCCATCTATCACCTCCTGTGTTATATCAACAAGTTTAGTTTTGCCAAAAACGGCTTTTTTATTGTAGATCACGATATTATTTTTAGCAGATAGAGCAGACAAATATTCATCGCTTTTTTTAACATAATCAACGAATTCTTGCTGTGTTTTTATTATTTCTTCTTCCGTTGCTCCTTGCTCTATGATTGTAGTAAGTTGCATCTTTTTGTCTTCGTAGAGTTTATCAACGTCAATTACATATAATATTCCGTCTGTTTTTTCTATTTTATTTTTGTAATAAAATACCCCCGCCGACAAAAGTCCTATCGTGATGATTATATTTGTTACTACACTAATAACAAAAACTTTAGACTTAATTGTTTCTTTAAATGTCATGCTTTTCCTCTCTTGCTTAATTAAAGCAACTTGTCTATCGGCCAAATTGCTGCTGTTTCCGTATCTTCCCCGGCCCTACTTTGTTTTTTTTCATTTTCATAAAAAATACCTCTGTCGTTCATGATCAAATCGATCGCTTCATAACGATTGCAATTATTTTGATCTTGTATGCTCTTGATATATCTTTTATCTTTTGCATCTGTAGAGATGGTAAGTAAAAATGAAGGTTCAAAAATAAAACGTACGGGAATCTTATTGTCGCCTGGTTCTAATACAATAAACTCACTGTATTCCCCTTTTATACCTTGGGCGGTTCGGATATTCTGTTTGTCTATTCCATCAAACTCATAGAGTCCACTATCGATGAGCAAATTTCTTGCTACTTCTTTCTGTTTCCCCAAAAATCCCCATGCTGAGTTACCTAATACTACGTCGCCGACGGGATTTTTTTTCTTAGATATTGTGTCAACATAATCATTAAAACCCTGAGATCCTACGATCATAGCTGCTCCATGCTTTCTATATGTTCTATAGGCCTCATCTACTTCTTTATCCATGTGTGGATTTTTCCCCATGTGCTTATGAAATTCATCTATAAGAGCTAAAAGTTCCTGATTTGGAATCCCTTTGTAAACCGCCTCGCTAAAAAAATAATTGGCCACGAAGATCAGAGCTATCCCTAGATCTTGCTCTTGTCTTAGCTTTGTAAGATCAATTCCTACCAAATCATGCGTAAAATCAAAATGCGTTTTGCCGGTAAAAAACTTCTCATACTTACCACCTTTGCAAAATGCACTAATATTAATTGCAAAATCGTGTAGCCTCGGATCTCCATTTTTTATAAATTCATCTCTTATGTCGGATATTTCCGTGTCGCAGCCTTTTCCATATTCAATATAAACTTTCTTGATTGTATTTTCTATTTGATTTTTAACAAATTTATACTCTTGCTTCATCTGCTGCTCTTCATGGTTCGCTCCTATCAAATACATGAAAGCAGATAAAAAGCTTAGGTACTCATTGAGTTTTGTAACATCTTCTATTGTGGAAAATGGATTAAAGCTGATAGGATCTGCTATGTCCGGCTGCACAAATACGCCGCCAACCAAATTAATCAAGGATGAATAACTATCCCCCATATCCAACACAAAAGCTTTACCACCCCTCGCATAATGACAAAATAAGATCCAATTTAGCAGCGCTGACTTACCTGCCCCAGTTGTACCTAACATGAAAGCATTAAAACCCTCGCTGGTTTTAAAGAGATCTATCCCAACCAATTCGCCTCGGCGTGATATTCCTAGAATATGGGTATAATTGCCGGCCCAATCTGCCTCCACCGGCAGAAACGGCGTGATATTATCTACAAACAGATAGTATGGATTGCCCTGGATCTTCGTAAAATAATCATCTGAGATTCCAAAGGGGATAGAGGATAAAAATAAATTATGATGTACAAATGCGGCTTCGCTTAGTTGTGTTGCCCCGAAACCGGTATTCCAAAACTGCGAAACAGTTTTTGCATTCAGTTGCGCTTCTTCTTTGTTTTTCCCGGCCACTAATACAGTTATATCCATTTTAAAAAGGGCATCATTTCTATTAAGTTTTGTTAAAACACTTTCTACTTCTCTTTTTTTTTCGTTTAGAACCGTGTCAGTATTTTTCGTTTGTGTTCTATTTAAGTGCCTTTGCACTCTCTCGAGTTTGCTTATCTCACTCGAATTACATCGTTGCAAGTTAAGAGATATTATAAAACTATCATTAAATTGTCTATCATTTAACATTGCGCTTGTGTTATCACCTATCTTTGCGCTAAAATCGGTTATATCGATCCCCTCTGTTTCTGTGTTCGGTAATTTTTGTAATGCCATAGCCACCCATGCTTTTCCTTCTACTGCTCCATCATTATTTATGCTCCCCATCTCAAAATATCTGTTATAGACTCTAGTTGTTTGATCTGGAGACACAGACTGTCGATTAAGAAATCTTGTGTCTTCATAGCCCGGATAATCTTGTGGCATTATGTGTGGATTAAACATCTCAAAATAGATAGGCTTTAACTTTTCAAAATTCAACTTCTCTGGTCTAAAATTTGCCGCAGATAAAATCTTTTGCATTTCAGATCCTAATCGCTCTACTTCTTCCCTGTCTTTATGTTTAAATGTTATAAATAGGCGTATATCTTTTAGTGTTGTTTTAATGGATCTCGTTAGCTGTTCATGTGTCTTTTTTTTATAATAATTAACAAATCGTTTAACAATGCGAATAACGTTCTCATCGTTGCGTTTTGAGTGTTCAATTTCCCATAGCTGCAAGGCTCTTTCTATATTCTGCGATCCCCAAAGCTGAATTTGGACGTACATATCATCCGGTATTAGGTTTAAGATGTTTTCAAACTTCTTTTCCGTATCCTCTCCAGCTCTTAAAAGAGGTTGCATTTCATAACCAACCCCCCACAAACCATCATTGCACTCTATGCTTGCTTGATGTTCGACAACCGGTTTGATATATGGTGCAATTGAAGTTTTTTGCATAATCCCATTGATGTTGGCTGCCGACGTGGATACGAAATCGTCGTCGTCAATAAAACGAGTAAAAAATTTTTTTATATCAAATGCCATTAATAGATCCTAAAACACTCTTATCAATAATACGTGTGCTATCTTCTACCATCCAATCTGCCTCTTTAGCCACAATATATACGAAGCTGCTGTCATGCATAACATTATTTGCCAGATAAGGCATAATTACACCTCTCATGATTTGCTCTTTGCTTCGTTGAGGTGCTATTGTGTCTAATGCATTAACATTTAGCTCTCTTGGCTGTAATTTTTCATGTTTTACACATCCACTCAAGCTAGCAGCTATTAATATTCCAATTACTATATGATATTTCATTCTATTTCCCTCCCGGTATCCGTTTTAGGATAGTTGTATCCTTGATTTGTATTCATTTTCTTACGATCCAAAGTAATTTTGTTGATTTCATAATTAATGTCATGTTTCTGCGTGTTAGGAACATCTCCAATGCCGGCTAATGCGTAAGCCTCCCTTATGTTTTGCGTCAAGGATCCACAATGCCCACCGGCAGGTGCAGAGCAATCAAATTCTGTTTTATAGGGCAATAAACCACAACCATTCAGGAAAAAAACTCCAATGATTAAAAATAAGTATTTCATCGCTTCTCTCCAACGTATTTTCCAAGTTTATCGATATCTGCTCCGTTTATGAGATCTATAATTTTGTTAGTTTTTTTATCATATATGATCATTGTGGGCGTTCCATTTAAATCAAAATCCTTTGTTATTTTTTCCATAGTCAATAGATCTAGATCACTCTCTTTTTTAATTGGATATTTAATATCTTTTTCATTCCGTATTTCTGTTAATATTTTTTTAATTTTATCTTGATTGGAAAGTATCTGTTTCGTCTTGTTTTCTGAGCGCGGATGCAGTCGTTTGAGCGGCGTAAATACGTATCTTACATCTGCATTTGATTGCGTATAAAATTCTTCGACTTCTTGGCAATAAGGACAATCCGGATCCGTAAAAGTATATATTGCAAAATTTTCATTACCTTCGTTGTACATTACTTGCAATGCTGTTTTCTTCATTTTTTCTATATTCTCTTTATTTTTTGCGACTTGTGCAATTATCTCCGTTCTATCTTCATTTGCTTTTAGCATGTGATCTTTGAGATATCTTGATAAATTTTGGCCATTTTTTGTCAAGATCTCACCAAAAAAAATAAGGTTTTTATATGTATGAACATACAAAAATTTTTTGTTCTCCAGAAGTACAATATATAATCCGTCTATTGGGGTTTTATCGATGTCTTTTATATTAGACCCAGGTATCACCGACTGCACTAATTGTTTCTCCGCTGCTGTTACATCCGCCCACAAAACAGATCCAGCCAGGATCATAACCGCTATAATCTTTTTCATTAAATATCCTTTTTAGTATATTCTATTCGTGGGTAAACGTAGAATCCCTCAGTAAGTGTAATTGCTACTAAACGACCTCCCTTAATCTCCACAACCGGCTCTATAGACTTGACATTATCCATCATAAAATCTTTTATTGTAGATGCTGTCTCGCCAACCCCCCCAGAAACACCCGCGGTAAATTCATCTCCAGGGTTAACAGTATTAACCACGCCTCCTGCGATTGTCGGCGTTTGTGTCATCGACATAGCTTTGCCCATTGAAGCTACACCCTCAACTACGCTTACCCAGATTGCGTTCTGCAAAAATTTATTTTGCATAGAAACTATATTGCCTTTTAATCCTAGCTTCCCATCCCCACCTTCATCTGATATGTATCCAGACAATGGTATATCCATTACGCTATTTTTATTATTTATGCAACTGAGTCTTTTAGTTCTGCTATATGCTCTCTCATTTGATCTTTTCCCTTCTGCTTCTGCTAATATCTTACAACCTCTAAGATCATAAAGCTTATTGTTAGGAAGTAGTGTATATCCGACGATAGTTAATGTAGATGGCACTAAATCGCTTTTCCCACTTTTAAGAGTGGGTGCATCATACCCTTGCTCAAGATATGCCACTGCTACAGATCCCGCCGGCACGAAAAAAGCGTTCGCCGGCACCGAGCTACCCTTTTCTCCTGTCTTATCGCCTTTTTCCATATTATCCCCGCTTTTTAGAGCTACCGTCATTGATTCTTTATATTCTTCATATTCATATTTAATTTCTTCTTTCGGTTTCTTCGGTATATTAGAATTTTGAAATTGTTGATTTTGAAATTGTTGTTGTTGATTTTGGGGATCATTGCCTGAAGCTGGGGATTTTGGTAATCCATTCGGAAATTGCGAAAAAAGATCTGAAAAATCTTTTTGTGGAATAGCCGGCACCGGTTCTTTTGATACTCCTAACTTTTTCTCTTTGAGTATTTTATCGAGTTCGTCTATTCTCTTCTCGAGTTTATCAACAGTTGTGATCGCCTCTTTTGTTTTATCATTTGATACTCGAATATCTTCTTCTGCTTTGTTAAGAAATCTAGTTTGTACAAGATCTGCTTCATCATCAACGATATTAAAGTCTATTGCTTTTTGCATCGTTTGAGATGATGTTTCATTTGTTTTATTGTTATCCTGAGAATTACTCTTAATCATATAAATTATAACTACAAACACTAAAATTACAGTCACAATTATTGCAATCATTATCATGTTTTTTTTATCATATTTACTAGATTCATTTATCATTTTTCGCTCACTATAATTAGATTGGTTTTTTCGCCTTGATAAAGTGATTTTTCCCATCCACTTACCAATCCTATAAACACTTTCCGCTCTTTGGGCAGATCTGTAAATTTGAATTCATCCAAGATTCCAGGTTTTTTCATTTCTACTTCATAAATATCTACGTCATAAATTAAACCTTTATACGTTTTTTTTATTGTCACATCATATTCGATTGTGCTTCTTATAAGCTGTTTATAGTCTATGATAGCATAACCTTCGACAGGCTCATCTCTTGCTGCTTTTTGTGCTAAGTTTGTGATTTTTTGTATTCTAGGTTCATCCAAATCTTTTCTTAGTTTACTTGCTACATCCGCCGCTTCATTTCGTATGTAAAATGTATCCTTGTAGGTTTCAACCGGCCATATTTCCAATGCGTAATTTGTTCCTGTTTCTTTACCTACAAACCAAACTTTTACTATATTGCCCCTATAATCAATCCCCTCATCGACTTTTTGAATATCATCACCCTTCTTAACTATTTTTGTTTTGCGGTATGGGTTGTACCTGAAAAATATATCTTTACCATTTCTTATAATGTTGATATTTTCTTCTTTCGGATATATATCACTTTGTATCTCTTCGTCAAATACAATATGCGTTGGGTTTCGCAAAGACAAGTTTAAGCGCAACGTTTCACCTCGCCATTTTATAACTTCCGCTGCATTCGCCGCAATTATTACAAATGGTATTAATATAATCTTTTTCATTTTTTATCCCTCTCTTTTTTTATCGATAAAATCTCAAAACCGTTTTCTGGTGTATAGTTATAAAATATTTTTACTACTACTCTTGTCGAATCTAACTCTTGGCCAGTACTAGATCGTTCTGCTACACCATGTATTGTTAATACGTTTTTTTCAACTTCTATTTGTCCAGGGAAAAAAGCTTGTGTAATTTTGTTTAGTTTGATTTTATATGCTTCATTATCTAGCATTTTTTTTACTTCATTAAAAATTTTTGGCTGAACATGAGGCAAAATTTTATAAAATTGACTGTGAACATTTTCTGGTGTATAATTCATTATCCAAAGAGATATGAGTTCTCCTACTTTTTTAAGATTACTTTTTTCTATTTCTCCATTATCCCAGCCCAACTCAATAGGCTTTGTAATTGGAAAAGCCGGTTGAAGAAGTGTTTTTTTGTGCATTGCCTGATAAGATAATTGCCACGCTAAAACCACTATTGCAATCCCAAAAAGAACATTGAGTGAGGTTGATACCAATAGGTAAACTTTTGTTGTTTCTAATTTTTTTCCAGATATTTCTGCTTTCATTTATTGTCCTGAAAATTCTTTTATTTCGTAAGGTGGCACTGTTCTTGATCTAGACATCTTAAATTTGTATTTAAGATAAGAGGCAAAAGACCTAGGAAAGAATTTTTTAATTCCAGCCACCAATGCTGTCATTTCCCATCCGATATAAACAATTAACACCTTAAAACCAAATGGCAGCGGCAAAAAATATGCCACCACAACAGTTACAAACAAAGGCGTAAAGTCAGATAAATCATTGTTTCCAATTGAATATTTAGGCTTTATTGTTTGTTGTATCCGTTTTTTCATTATTAGAATGTTGCTCCCGCTAAAGATTGTGCTAACGTCACGATTGATGCAGTAAAGCCCGCTGCTAGAATGTACATAAGAATTTTAGTCCAGTTGCCACCCTCTGTCATATAAACGGCTATTGCTTTAATTAGCATAAAAGCTGCAACGATATAACCTAAGTATGTATCTCCCAGAATAGCCGATAATACATCCCATGCAGGTTGGAAAAGTGCACCAGCCCCTCCGGTTGTAGCAGCACTCGCAAAAGCTCCGAATACCATCATCAATAGCAACACTTTTTTCAACGTATCTTTGACCATAAATGTCCTTTTTTTTAGAATTACCCAATGGGTAATTCTATTATAATACTTTTAAACTAAAAGTACAATTATTAATTTATATTTTTTCGCATTTTTTTAGCATTTTTTAGCAATAATTACGAAAACTTTATATTTTTGTTATAATGATATATTTTTGGATGGTAAAAAATAATGACAATCGACCTAACAGTTGACATTCGCGAACGATACAATATGACTTTATCGGAGTATGCGAAAAGTAGAAAGATAAATCTATCGGCTTTACGACACGTGATTTATGACTATAAAAAAAAGTGTAAGGATAAAACATCCAAACAGTATAAAGCAAAAAAAGCCCTGGTGAAGGATGGGCTTTTAGATAAAAACGTATTAGAACTTGAAAAGAGAGTTACTTATAAAATGAGAGCAGAAGAGAGAAAAAAAATTGTTGGTCGTCTAAGAAGATCATACAAACTAAGTATTAAAGAATTTTATTACAAAGAAAATGACTATTTTACAAAACATCAAATAAATATTAGTTATCTCTATGTTTTTTTATCGGGTATTGGAACTGGCACAAAAAAGGGAACAAAAGCTTATTATATTAGTGAGCTTCTTAAAAAATATCCGAAGCTAGAATATTCCACTCCTTGATACTCCACCACGCGAACGAGGTGGACTCTTCATCCCGTAGCCTAAACACTAATTTTCTATTCTTTTTAACATTGCATTAAGTGAGGCAGCACCATAGATTACTATATGATCATCGCCGCTATTTTGGCGATATGGCTTTTCTTCTAAAATATCATTATCATAATTCGGATCATAAATTAATGCCGGTACTGATTTAATCTGGTAGCTCATAAAAATCTTTGGATTAATCTGAATTTTTACATTATAAGCATTTTTTCTATCTTTCATCAGAATGTCGTTTATAAATTTGATTGTTTTCTTCATTTTTTTCATGCCACCTACAAAGCCGTTTAGAACTACTTCTATGTCTTGGTCGCTATCCTCGATCTGCTGTAAATAACTTTGTATAAGTTTTTTAGGCATAGAGGAAGATATGCAAAAAAAGAGCCGCTTATCAGTTTTAAAAACATCAAATGTCCTTGCATCATCAACGACGACATTATATTCGCGCATCTCCATAGCATGATCCTCGAGTATATATTTTTTTGCCTTGACAATTTCTTTTTGCATTTTTTCGCTCTGGAGATCTTGAATTAACTTTTCCGCTTCTCTTGTTTCTACTGTCTTATTGTTCATTTTCTTAATAAAATTTTCATGGATTTTAAAATCCTCTGCTGATTTTAACTTACGATCTAATTCATCTTGTTCTTGAAATATAAAATCTTTTGGATTTGCTTTTTCTACCGGTACTTGTCCGTATTTATTCATAAAGATTTTTGTTTCATTTTGATCTGCGGTTGCAGCGCAAACACAAGTCAAAATACTAAAACATACAACAATCACGTTTTTGAAAAATAAGGTATCCAAATTGATCTACTCCTTTCCCTGGCAGGTTTTTAAATTGACTCCAAAACAATGCATCTTTTCCGATTGCTCGACATTCTTTGTCCGACTGAGGTAACATTAATTGCATCCTGAAATTATTTTTATTCCAAATAGGCTGATAATTATGGCCACACAGTGCTGACTTCCCGGCTCCATTGAGTAAAATAGCTTGCTTGCTGAGCTTAAACAACATATTAGATGCTATACTTGCAGAATCTTCTACATAATTTTGTTGTGCTACATTGCCAGTTAGTGGATATACAGATCCCCACGAACCTTTACACCAAAACAATGCAGTTTGAGGATTTGCTGTATTTGCTGATACACTATCTGCCATACAAGCTATTTGTGCTGCGGGGTTAGCAAATAATACCGCCTCCGGATTAATCCAAAATGCCAACTCGTCATCATCCCATAGAGGATCAACCTCGGTAACGTATGCTACATCATACCCGGATGAAGTCATACAAGTAAAATCTGTTAGAAGTTCCAACATTTCAAAAATAGGATATATGTAATAATGTGATTGCGCAAAAGTTCTATGACCGTTAAACATTCTCGTACCTCTTTGTTTTGCTCCAAAATCGACCGGTAAAGATGCTCCAATTAAAGGGAAACACCAAGGATCTTTTACAGCTTCGACAAATCTATTAGGGTTCCAATATCCTATCGGTATACCTATTCTTGGAAATGGTGTACTGCAAGCGCAAATTGGTTGTCTTACTTTACTGCTTGCATCTGCCACAGGTGCTTTTCCTATGTCTATTCCAGCGATATACATAGGGAACATGCAACTATAGCAAGTGTCAAAAAGCACTTTGGTAAAATTACTAAGATCACCACAGCTTCCTGCGTTAAGGCTTAATGTTGTAGCCACTATTAAAGATATTACCTTTTGCTTCATCTTCATTTGCATTAAAAATCTTCGAGCGGTGGGAATGTAAGAATTGGGTTAAACTGTGATTTGTTATCATAGTTTGCTTTAATTCCTTCGATTTCTACAGTCTCTCCGTTAAGCATTTTTGATATCTCCTCCCGATTAAATATATAGCCGGACAACGGTTTTGGTGACAAATTCATGAAAAAATTACACCCAGAATGTTTACCGCCTTGATATAGGTTTTTTTCGCACTTGATCAGCTGGGCATCACCGGATACTTTTTTAATATTTCCTCCACATAGGGGACATTTTAATGCTTGATTTTGTGTACTCATTATTTTTTTTTCCTTTATTTTATATTAAATTCATAAGCATATAAATAATTATTATTGCTTGGTTCCTGTTTTACTATGGTCGGTGTGTGTTTGAGTTTTAATCTTTGGTGTACCTCCTTGGTGTAAAAATAAATTGGTGCTTTTATCTTTTGCATTATCTTAACGATAGGGCCCTTTGTTATTAGAATTTTGAAATTGCGATTATTAAATAAGGTTTTCTCCGCTGCCCATTTTATTTGTTTTTCATTTGTACCGTCTAAAACTACTATATTTTTTGACAATCTTAAATAATCTTTTGGATCAAATTGATATCCTTTAGGATAGAGAATTCCTCCCTTTCCATCGGGAATATCAATTTTAAGTTTAAATCTTGTGTCTATTATCCAGACGTTATCTTTCCCCGCTTCCGGAAGATCAATTTTAAAATTATTTTCCAAGTTTGTTAATTTTTTGATACTCTTTTTTTGATATTCTTGCACTTTTGTTTGGATTTTTTGTTTATCGGTAGTTAGTTTTTCTTGGATTTGAATTATTGGGTTAGGCTCCAGGATCTTAAATGTTTCACCCATAGTGATCTCTTTTCCTTCAACAGATCCAGCCAGGAGCATAACCGCTATAATTTTAATATGCATTTTGACCTACTATAATATTTTGATATACAAATTGTATTTGATCGAGAATCGCATTTTTTGTTGCTATACCGCTATAAATGCGAAACCACGAGGGCTTACCAGATTGATTTTTATAGGCCAGCCAAACAGACGGAGTAATCACCTCTCCTAATTTTTGATAAAGTTCTTTATTAATTGTGGTATCAATTTTTATAATGGTTAAATCCGGATAATCTTGTGTAATGTACCACAGTACTCGATTTTGAGATGCCTTGATATCTGCATCTTCTGCTCCAAAAAAAGCAAAAAGTACAATTTGGGATGCAAGTGCATTTATTATCTTATTTTGTTCTTTTGCTGCCTGCTTTGTGTTTGCGCTTTGAGCATAACCGCTTCTTGCTAATTCCCCTTCTTCGTATAATTCGGGGTTTTTAAACATTACTATACGTTGCATTTTCTGAAAGTTATCTGCCTGACGAATTGTAAAATTATTTAAAATGATCCATTTTTTGATGCTTTGCTCGTCTTGTTGCATCACGGCTTTATCTTTAGCGTATGCCTGCGCTTTTTTAAATTCTTGAGCTGTTAGACTTTGTGGATCCTCTATCGCTTTGATGACTAACTTTTCCATAGCTGGATCCGCATTTTTTTTATCATCCTTTTTTACGATTGGATCTTGATATCCAAAGAAGCCAGTTAGATTATTTGCATTAGCTGTTAACATTAATATTGTTAAAATTAAAAAAAATTTATACATATTGTAATAATAACATATTTTTTAAGATTTATACTTTATAATTTAAAGTAAATAAAAAGCAGGCAGCTATTAAAAAGCTGCTGCACTTTTTGTTTACTCTTAAGAAATAATACTTAAAAATATTATTTCTTAATATTATAACTTAACGATGGGGTGTTCAACTGTAAAAATGGGGTGTTCAACTGTAAAAATGGGGTGTTCAACTGTAAGTGATGGGGTGTTCAACTGTAAAAATGGGGTGTTCAACTGTAATTAGATTAAGTTGTCTTTAGTATAATTGTTTAAAGCAATCGTAAAAATGTAAAAAGGATTTATCTTGTCAGAAAAAAATAGCATAGTGGGGTTTGAACTTTACTCAGATAATCGCGTATTAACGCCTATCGAGTATGCAAACCTAAAATCCAAACAAAATGGATATATACCCGCGAATTTTTTTAGATCTCATCTTTTTAATAGCACGAATAAGCAATCCAAAGAACTCAAAAGAAAAAAAGTTATCTACGACGATGGAAAAACGGTTATTAAAGTAAATCGTTCTCTTCACCAACGGCACAGAGATCTATTGTCTATTTTATTTACTGAGAACAAAGGCGTTTCCAAGCCTGATCCAACCGGACGTTACTTTATTTACGTCAATTTATATGATGTAGCAAAAAAAATGGGTTATAAGTCTCCTAAGAATTCAAGGATTAATATAAAACAATTCCTTGACAATCTAAGGGCTACCGACATCGAAATTATCCAGGGCGATATAATCGGTAACTGTTCGCTTTTGGGGCAGTCTGTATTAAATAGGGAAACCGGTTTTTACGTGGTTGAGGTACCCGCGCCCACAGCAAAATATCACGTGTTAAGCTATGCTGTTTTGATTGATCCTATTATTAATCGGCAAATCATCAAAATTAGCCTCTCGAGGCTGAAGGCTTTAACCTCTTACCTCGTCAGTAATATACCAATTAAAAACGGCATTTCGTTTAAGAATATTTGCGAAAAATTGGATATTATGCAGCCACCACGCCGCACCGAATTTAGAAAAGAGGTTTTGGCAAATTTATTGCTCCTCGATCAATTTAGTATTTCCTTCGATCTGGAAAAGGATATTTTTTATTACACAGGCATTGATCTTATTAAATTTCAGCGTGCAATAAAGCCTGAAGAAATTAAAAAGTCACTTTTTGATTTTGCGCCCATAGATCTAGATTATTATCGCGGCAAAAAAGGGCTCGATCCAAATAATAATATATTCAAAATCAAAGAAGTTGTATTTGATCATCACAGTGATAGCTATAAAATGTTTGTAGATTGTGCTAATTGTGTTGACGATAAATTCGCTCGTCTCTTTATAGACGATTTCAAGCTCTTAGATAGCTATATAGCACGTTTTAATAGTGCAGTGCTATGATTCCCTAACCAAAGTCAAACTCTCTTAAAAATATGCCTTTCTCGCCGTATTTTTCGTTTTCGATTTCAACTGGCACTACTAATGATCTTGGAAAAATCTTAATACTTATTTGTTTTTTATCATCAAAAACAATTACCTTGATCGCCCCCCAGTTGTCTTTTTCCAATCCTATTAATCTGTGATCGTCTTTTTCTTTATCTTCTTCTACTGTGTAGTTAAGCCTTATTGCATCCCTAAAAGCACTTGCACCTCTTAATTTGTTTTCCTCGCCTTTCGCCGTGTGATGTATTACAAGTATTGTTTTTTTGTGTCGTGTAGCCCACGCGTTTAGTAGCGTCGTAAAAACTCTCGCCTGACTATTATTATTTTCATCTGCTCCGTAAAATGCTATCAAAGGATCCCAAATAATAAGATCAAAATCTTTATATTTTTGTTTAAATTGATGCCATTTTTCTGCTATGGTTAGCTCTTTGCCTAATGATACAACGTGGAATGGCTGTGTTTTGCTGTCGGATCCGATTAGTCTAAGATTTTTAATTTGTGTTATATCTGTATGTAAAAGATCCTTGGTTATTTTGACTGCTCTTGATTTACTAATACCCCGTGGATCTTCACTTAACCATGCAAGGACTTTTTTGTTTGGATTTTCAATGCAGTATCTTAAAGCGATTTGCATAATTAGCCAGCTTTTACCGACCCCTCCTTTGCCGCTGATCATCGACAATGCATGCATAGGAAATGGTAGCCAATTCCTTAGTATAAATTTTGGATCCTCTTCTCTAATCTCGTTTATGTCCTCGTCATCCCAATCGCTCAATGATTGATAATTTTCTTTTTCTTCGTATAGCTGTGCTATTTCTGCATCCAACATAGCCAATTCGTCAATATTCAATAAAGATTTAATGTTTTCTCTTGTCCTTCGGAAATTTGAAAGCTCTTTGATTTTATTTGCGTATTGTTCTACATTTGAGATCGGGTTCGCTGATAAGATATCCAACATAGCCAATTCATCAAAATGGCCCACTTTTTGCAAATTTGAAATTATAAATTCTTCGGTTATTGGTTTTTCATTTTCTGCAAGAAATATAATTGTTTCGTAAACATATCTATGAAACAAATTAAAAAAATCACTCGATTTGAGAATACTCTTAATTTTTTCCACCTCTGTCGCATTAAATATAATCGCTGATAGCAGGCCCCTTTCAATGTTTGTATTCGATAGTTCCATGTTGGTTGTGTCCTTTTTGATTGTTATAATAGTAATTATATCCAAAAAATTAGATAATGTCAATTAAATATATATCAAAAATCCATTAATTCATCATCTTTTGCATTTGCTAAAATTGTTAAAATGTTGTCGTTTATATTAATGTTGTCGTTTGGCCTAGATGCATCCGGATCTTTAAAGAGTTTTATTTCTTGTTTTACAAATTTATATTTTTTAACATCTATCTCTTGCTCACATTTGCTCCAGTCGAAAGGCCTTTTTACTTTTACATAATCCGTCTCAACAAAAATAGCAGTATTAAAATATTCTGCGATTAGGATGGCATGTTGCTTAAACCACATCGCACGAATTCTTGTCGTATTTAGTAGCGGTTCTGTGTCCTGGGTAAATGTATCTTCAAGATTTCTCTTTGCATATTTGGTTACCACTTCTTCTCCTCCTAACTGTGTAACATATTTCAGAGTGTCGCTATCACTGATTTTGTAAAAGAGTTTAACCGTTGAATTTGATAGGATAGCATTGCGGATAGAGATATCGTCAAGTTGTGCAAGATCCTGGAGTAATATAGAGCAGTTTACCCCAAAGCCGGCTAGTGTTGATAATCCCCCGGACAATCTTTTTGAAACATAAAAACTTACTTCGTCAAAAATTGCGTGGCAATTGGCCAAAATCCCTCGAGCTTTTTGTTTTCGTACAGTCTGTGATATATCGACATAAAGCATTTTTAACATCTGTAAACTAGATATGTTCTCCATGTCGCACTTTATATACAATACTTTACTATTATAAAGTGCCTCACGTATAGTGTGTTTCGTGTAAATATTTGCATTAAGTAATAACTCAAAGGTTTTCATGTATATCATCTCCAGCGCTGCTAAATTTTTAGAGTTAAATTGCAGTTTTTCTAATAATTCCGTAGTAAAATACATATTAGATAATTTTTCAATTCTGTTTTGATTTGGTGTTGCCTTTTGTAATTCTTCTTGTAAGTGCCTATAACTTTTTAGATCTTCATGTAGACATCTAACATACTCCATAAAAAAATACCAATCTCTAGGATTGTTTTTAGTTTCATTGTTATTGGGATTGTATAGAGCCTCTAACACTTTTAAAAGAGTCATTCTTTGATTGCCTCTATAGTGTTCTACTGCGGGATCTGTACTTTTTTCAAACTCTAAAGCAACGGATATTTTTTCCCACATTTCTATTATTGTATCATCATCATTAAAGCCACTATATCCAAAATCATTAGGATAATTAACAATTAAAAAATCTTGTGGCCTTTTTTGTCTTTCTAATTCTTCTAATATTATTTGTGGCGTATAATCTTCTTGTTTTACATCAACATAAATTAAACCTCTCTTATTGATAAGTGTCTCTAGTACCTTATTGCCTATAATAATACCTTTTCCAGATCTTGTATATCCAACATATAGCGCATGGTTAATTGCATCTTTAGGAACATACATAGGAATATATTTTTGCTCTACTTCGCTGTAGGTTGCTCCAAAAAATTCTTTTGCATCCGTAGTAATAAAATCTCTAGGATTATAATTTTGTGGTGCATGGTATAACTCATCTTTTGCTGTTTCTATGGATGTTATACTTCTACCCAAATTTGAAGAAAATTGTTTTGGTTTCTTTGGTTGTGTTTTTTTACTAAAAAACATTATTAGATTCCTTTAAAAAAATATTATTATAATAATACAAAAATAACATAAAAGGATTAATAATGGCAAAAAAAAGTTTTTTAGATAGATATAAAAGATCTTCTCTTGGGGGTGCTAAAAAGAGATCAAAAAGTTTAAGTTTTGATGCTGATATTTTAGAGGCTTTAGAGCATAATGCACAAGTCGCAAATATAAGTTTATCAACTCTTGTACAAGATGCAATTATTGAAGTTGGGCTAGATAAAAAGGTAGAGATTAATGATCAAAAATAAGTTATAAAGTAAGTTATAGACAATATTATATATATATAACCTCATAAACCCCCAAACTAGGGGGGTTACCGTCCTCAAAACACATAAAAAAAATCTTAAGTAGATACGAAAACCACCTCATACTTAAAATAACTACAAAAATCGATAAATGTATATAAAATAATATATTATAACTATAGTTAATCCTAAAAAAGATTATAGTAATAATTCTTATTAATATAATAATAAGAAAAGTTATTTTTTTAACACTTTTATAAGATTAATAGGTGATATTTTGTAATAATTTAATATTGTAATAATAATTGCCTCATTAAATTTTTCTGGGCTATGATTTTTTAAATAATTCATGCGTTTTATATTAGTTGCTGCTGTTTTTGTAGGATTAACATATTTGTGTACTGCTTCAAATGATAAATCTAAAATGTTGGCTAAATCATGCATATCTTTTATCTCATCAAGCTCATTAATATCTTTCTTTTTTCTTTCTACTAAAACATCTTTTTTATTAAGAAGATCTAAACTTTTAGCTTTTTCATAATAAAATTGTCTGCTAATACCGAGTTCACTTGTAACGTCTGTTACCCTTTCACCGCTTAAAATTCTTGCATTTATATTTTTAATATCTGCATCTGATATGTTCTTTTTCACTATTCGTATTTCCTTATAAAATATTGATATGCGATTAATACTTTTCTTACATAATCACTGTCGTTTCTTGCTTTATAGTTGCCCTTGTTATAGCAATCAATAGCTTTTGTTGTTGTTCCAAAATCTTGAATGCAGCTTTTGAGAATCCAACTACCTACGTCAATATTAAATTCATAATCTAGAAGTAACCGATCATCATACATTCCCCTCGCTCTTAATTTGTTAAACCACCACGTGTTAATTTGCATTATACCAACGTCAAAGTCTTTTGACCGTATATTCATAGCATATGGATTATGATGGCTTTCTACTTTTGCAAGACTACACAATAATCTATAATCTATTTCATATTTTTTCCCCGCTTCTTTAAAAGTGTCAAGATATTTACACTCATAGGCATTAAGTAATGTTAAAAAGCTTGAAAATATTAGTATTTTTTTTAACATCTTTCAGCTCCTAATATTTATTATTAAGCGCATTATATACCTGGCGCAAAAAACGACTAAAATCAGAAGCATTTTCAATGCCGCCTTCCAGGGGTTTTACTAACATTTCATTTGTATTTGGATCAAGCAAAAAGAAAGTTGGCACTGATCTAACTAATAGATTATTTTGTTTTGCTTGTTCTATAGTCATTTGAAATGGTTTAGTTAAATTTAATATTGTTCCGCTTAATTCTTTATTTTTTGCAATTAATCTTATTGTCTGTTGACAGGCTTTGCATCCTGGATCATATACCATTATAAAAATTGGTTTTACATCCGCCCACAAAACAGATCCAGCCAGGAGCATAACCGCTATAATCTTTTTCATTAAATATCCTTGTTTTTATTTAAAAATTTATTTAATTCTTCTTTATAAAATTCTAATCTATCTTCCACATCTGCACCGATTAATGTTGGTTCAATAGATAGATCATTATTTATTTTAAATTGAATAAAATATTCGGAATATAACTCATTTATATCATCGCCTATTTCAATTTCGCCTACTCTAAAGCATTTTTCATCCGTTTTGTGCCTTTCGATAACGGTTTCATAATTCAATAGCTTTTGTGTTTTTTCGTTGCCAATAATAGGTGCCAATAGATCATAAATTGTACTATTAGAAAAATTATCCCAAGAACGTTTGTTTTTTTTGTAGCACCAATCGACGACTTCCCAAAGATTTTTTTTAAGTCCTGCATTTGTTGTTAACTGTCTTTTTAATTCCTCGATTGCTTCCTTAATTTCTCCCAGAAAACTATGACCGTTCATACTTTCACTTAAAAAATTATCAACATACATCGTATTTATATCGTCGCTAGATAATTTTGTAAAAGAACCTTCTACAAGATTATTACAAATATAAAAAAGATTAGGATCTTGAGTAGCTATAAAATTATCTTTTTGTTTTTTTAGCATTGAAACATCTTTCCCCCCCTTCCAGCTCGTCTTCAATTAAATTGTTAAAATCATTAACTATATCTTCAAAGGAGCAAATATTTGCTTCAAATAAAAAATTATCTTCTATTAATTCTTCGGGATCGTTAAAAGTCATTCCAAATACACCGGTGCTGTATTTTCTGCCGACGGCGATATTTATATCAGTTTGTCTTTCTAAAAAGATTATAGCTTTAGCGTAGTTTATATACGTTGCATCTTCTTGCCAATTCATGTTGTGTCCTTTTTGATTGTTATAATAGTAATTATACCCAAAAAATAGGATAATGTCAAGTAAAATAGGGATATTTTTAGCCTAAAATGTAGTTATTTTATATATAAAAATATATTGCGAACTACCCCCCCCCGGGAGGTACTAAAACCTCATCAAGATTTAGTTAGACTACCGGGCCTCTTTAATTAGATCTCATAATTCCAACCAGGAGTTTTTTACCCAGCATGGTTAAGCGGATCTCTTCTAGTTTAATGCCTTTTTTTAGGTGATCTAATACTTGACTTGTGGCCGTGTTTAAATTTATGGCTTCACCGGTGTAAATATCTCCAAATCTTTTTTCTAGGTTGTTAATTACAGTCATACGGTCGATCATTTATAGCTCCTTTTTTGTTTAAAACGGTATGGCCGTCCATCCGTCTTTTATAAGTTGAAGAAGTGCATCCTCTAAGGTTTTCCCCTCTTCCTCGCCTTCTATTTTAATTTCATCTGCCCTAATATATACACATCCCTTAGCAAGATATACTATTTGCTCAGGCTCTAATAAAGTCTTTTTTTTGATCTCTTCTCTTTTTGTCATGTTGTGTCCTTTTTGATTGTTATAATAGTAATTATACCCAAAAAATAGGATAATGTCAAGTAAAATAGGGATATTTTTAGCCTAAAATGTAGTTATTTTATATATTTTTTATCATATATTATTTATAAATGGATATAAATAAATGTGAAATATCTATATATATCCATAAAAAGATTATTCGTTGATACAAACCAAAATATGATCTCCACACGGTGTTATATCAACCTTAACTAAATTAATAGTTTTGGAGTAGCTAAAATAGCTTTTCATCATTTGATGAGATTTAACGAAGTGCACTGGCAAATCAAAATGTTTTTTTATGAATTTTTTTAATTGATTAATTTTTCTTTCGCTCATTTTTGATCCTCCCCGGCTGCTTTATTGTGGTTTAGGTTTGTTAATCTCTTGCAGATTACATAAAGCTCTTTAACTTCCTGGCTATTAACCATTTTTAACCTTTGAGCTAGTTTTCCTTCGATTGCTACTCTATGCCCTTTTTTAAGATGCTTGTTTGCAAATTCTGCCGTTTTGCCAAAAACGGTTACATCAATATAAACCGCCTCATTATCATCATTGTTTGCAACTGTCAAAAATGCTACGGAGCTTTTGCCTTCTTTATTCCCAGCGATGAAGTGCGGATCTTTTGTCAAGTTTCCGATCAAGTTGTTGTTGTTCATGTTGTGTCCTTTTTGATTGTTATTTTTTTATCTCCAGCTTTCACGCTTTAGATATTATTATTATATCCAAAAAATTAGATAATGTCAAGTAAAAAATATTAAAATATATATATTTTAAGCCTAAATTACATATATTTAATAATAAAAGGCCTTTTAAGCCTTTTTGTACAGGATCACGCCACCCACAAAGCGGCTATAATATCCGATCCCCTCTTGTTTGATGTACTCTAAAAACTCTTTAAAGCTTTCTTTAGATAAAGTTTGATTGAGTTTTAGTATTTTTAGTGGTTCTTTGGTTTGTGTGTGTTCTTTCTCTTCAATTGTTCCGGCTGCGATAAGATTTGCAAAGCTTTGATTCTGGTTTGTGTTCTCCCCCCTGTTTTCCTCTTGTGCCTCTACCGGATAAAAAGATTTTTCAGATAAATAGCTATGGGCTCTTTTTGCGCTTTCCCAATCCCCGTCAATATAGTAAGATCCTTCGTTTTCTATTAGCTTCAAGTCGCTATCGCTGTATTTTGTGGCCTCGATTGCTTCCTGGTATGACTCTTTGGTGTAGGATCTTTCACAAAAGGTATATTTTGCTTCGCCGTATGAACTATCAAAATCTTTTTCGTTTTCGTATATATCCTCCATACTATTAAAACTTCCGTATTGGTATTTATACACGATTTTTTCTACCTCTGCTTTTGTGGCCCCATCAATCCATTTTACGCGAATTGAGCTGCCGCCTGTGTAACTTTCAGATGTAACACTAAATTGTGTTTTGGGCCAATAGTGTTTAAGTTCTTTTCTAATATTTGCTGCTGCCAAAGCATGGCGGCTCTTTTTGCTTTCTGATTGTCTTTCTAGGATTGGTTTGTTCATGTTGTGTCCTTTTTGATTGTTATAATAGTAATTATATCCAAAAAATTAGATAATGTCAAGTAAAATAGGGATATTTTAGGATAAAATGTAGTTATTTTATATATAAAATAGGGCTAAAATAGATATAAATATCCTTAAAATATCATTAAATTAAGCTTAAAATATAATTAAAGTAAATATAATAAAATCTTATAGCACTTTAAGGTTAGAGCGAACCTTAAGCCTAAAAATCGTGTTTTTGCGTGTTTTTTTGGGCGATTTAACCATAAGAAAATCTAATAAAAAAAGTATACCCCCTTTAGGCCCCTAAAATACGGGCTTCGCGAGGGGTGGTCAAAAAAGACCAACTACCTTAACTTAAGAATAACTTATAATA
>Ga0302246_1000436_pt1 | contig 37403 bp, 26 predicted proteins | sample AAG_UR_Trp_MG_FD_193533 | JGI IMG/M metagenome (GOLD analysis project Ga0302246, IMG submission 193533) | Enriched activated sludge microbial communities from anaerobic digester in WTTP, New Holstein, Wisconsin, United States - AAG_UR_Trp | ecosystem: Engineered > Bioreactor > Anaerobic >... | reverse complement strand
GGGATTGGATGACCGAATCGTCGCCGCACTGGTCAGGAGGAGTGTCTGCGACCGCCAGTTCGGTCTGTTCGGGGAACCCACGGTTCACGTGCTCCGCCTCAACATGGCGCTGGATGCCCTGCGCTGATTCTGCTAAGATATGAATTATAATATGGTTACTACTTTAACACCGGCATTTTGAGCCATGGAAGCGAAACGACCCGATCCCGATGCACTCCTGGACACGGCCCACGCCGAAGAGCAGCGCCGGCGTCAGGGCAAACTCAAGATTTTTTTCGGCGCCGCCCCCGGCGTCGGCAAAACCTATGCGATGCTCGAGGCCGCGCAAAAACGGCATGAAGAAGGCATCGACATCGTCGTCGGAATTGCGGAAACCCATGGCCGGAAAGAAACGGAAGCCCTCCTCGCGGGTCTCGAAATACTGCCGCGGCGCATTCAAACCTATCGCAGCCGGGAAATTTCCGAATTTGATATTGACGCAGCCCTGAAGAGAGCCCCCTCCCTGATCATCGTGGACGAGCTGGCCCATACGAACACCCCTGAGTCCCGTCACAAGAAACGCTGGCAGGACGTACAGGAATTGCTTGTTGCCGGCATTTCCGTCTATACCACCGTCAACGTTCAACACCTTGAAAGCCTGAACGACATTGTACGACAGATCACGGGAGTCGTCGTCCGGGAGACCCTGCCGGATTCCTTTCTGGAGAGAGCCGACGAGATCGAACTGGTCGACCTGCCGCCGGATGATCTGCTCCAGCGTCTGAAGGAGGGGAAGGTCTATATCCCCGAACAGGCGGAAAAGGCCATAGCAAATTTCTTTCGCAAAGGCAACCTGATCGCCCTGCGTGAACTGGCCCTGCGGCGGACCGCCGAGCAGGTGGACGAACAGATGGAGCTCTACCGGCGGAGCGCAGGGGTTCACGAAATTTGGCCGGCGTCGGAACGCATCCTCGTCTGTGTCGGACCCAACCCCCGCTCCATTCGTTTAATCCGGGCGGCCCGCAGGATGGCGGCCGGACTGCGGGCGTCTTGGATCGCCGTGCATGTGGAAGCCCCTTCACACGTCAAACCTTCCGCAGAAGATCTGAAGACCCTGGCGGAGCATATGCGCCTTGCGGAAAGCCTGGGGGCGCAAGTGGTCACCCTCACAGGACACAAAGCCAGCGAGGAGATCCTCAATTACGCCCGGGAACACAATATCAGCAAAATCATCGCCGGCAAACCGACCCATCCGCGCTGGAAGGATAAGCTCATGGGGTCACCCCTGGATGAGCTTGTTCGCGGAAGCGGCGAAATCGACATTTACGTCATTACCGGCGATTCGGCGGAGGAGCCACCCAAACAGGTAACACGGAAGCCGAAAGCCAAGATTCCGGCCAAAGAATGGTATTGGAGCCTCGGTTCCGTGGCTGTTAGCACTGCTGTCTCCGGACTGATGTTCCCGTATTTTGAACCGATCAACATCATCATGATTTATCTCCTCGGCATCGTGGTAACCTCGACGTGTACCGGACGCTGGCCCGCTCTTTCCGCAACCTTCCTTAGCGTAGCCGCTTTTGACTTCTTCTTTGTGCCGCCGCACTTGACCTTTGCCGTGAGCGATGTCCGCTTTGTCGTTACGTTCTGTGTCATGTTCGTGGTGGCCTACGTCATTACACGTCTGACGCTCCGCATCCGGGAACAGGCCGAGGCCTCACGCAAACGTGAAAAGAGCACCGCTGCCCTTTACGCACTGAGTCGGGAACTCGCGCGGGAACGCAAGAAAGAGCGGATCTTTGACATCGCCGTAAAGCATTTAAGCGAAGTATTTCAGAGCCTGATCGCCATCCTGATTCAGGACGAACGGGGAGATCTGGCCATAGCGAAAACGGGGGGGCACACCTTTGCCGTGGATCAGAAGAAGTTGGGTGTCGCCCGGTGGGTTTTCGACAACCGGCAATCGGCCGGACGGGGAACGGACACCCTTCCCGGAGCAAAAGCCCTTTATCTGCCGATGATTGCTTCCTTCGGCGTGGTCGGCGTGGTCGGCGTGCTTCCCGAAGACCCAGAGAAAATTTTTGATCCCGAAGACATCCATTTTCTCGAGAGTTTTGTGAATCAGACCGCCATGGCAATGGAGCGGATTTTGCTGGCCAAAGAGGCGCACGAGGAACGCTTGAAACTGGAAGCCCAGAATGTCCGCAATACATTTTTAAGTTCCGTTTCCCACGATCTGCGGACACCACTGGCGGTTGTGGCGGGGGCGGCCAGTACCCTTCTGGACAAGGATGCCTCCCTCGACCGGCGGGGGCGTCTGGAGCTGCTACGGACAATCCGCGAGGAAACGGACCATCTTGAACGGATTATCCGTAATGTACTGAATCTCACAAAACTGGAATCCGGCGCCATCACTGTCCACAAAGAATGGCAGCCGCTGGAGGAAATATTCGGTGTGGTCCTCAACCGGCTTTCCGATCGCCTGAAAGAACGTCCTCTGCAACTGAATATCCAGCCGGATCTCCCTCTTCTGCCGTTTGACACGCTGCTGATGGAACAGGTGCTGTCCAATCTGATGGAAAACGCCCTCCGGCACACCCCCGCCGGTACCCCGATCGAGGTCACAGCGACTTCCCGGAAATCGGGTGTTCTAATCGAAATCGCCGACCGCGGTCCCGGCATACCCGAAAATGAAAAAGAGGCCATTTTCAGCAAATTCACTCGCAGTACCAATACCAGAATGGGCGCCGGCATCGGCCTCGCCATTTGCCGTGCGATCATCGAGGCTCACGGCGGGCGCATCTGGGCGGAGAATCATCCAGGCGGCGGCGCCGTTTTTAAATTCATCATCCCCATCGAGGGAACACCGCCGGCTTTAAACCTGGGAGACAAATTATGAAGAATAATCCGTCCACCATACTGTTAATCGAAGATGAACTGCAGATGAGACGATTTCTGCGGGTAACACTCCAGAGCGAGGATTACCATGTTCTTGAAGCCGAAAACGCCAAAGACGGTCTTGCGCAGGCAGCGACACGGAATCCCGATGTTATCCTTCTTGACCTGGGATTACCCGATTTGGATGGGCTGGAGGTCATTAAGGCCCTACGGGACTGGTCGCTCATTCCCATCATCGTCATTTCGGCCAGAGAGCAGGAAGGGGATAAGATCAAGACACTCGACGGGGGCGCTGACGACTATTTAACGAAACCATTTAGTGCCGGCGAACTCCTGGCCAGAATCCGTGTAGCTCTCCGCCATGCTGCATTTACCGAACAGGATCAAAAAGATGCGGTCTTTGTTGCAGGGGATCTCCGGATCGACTTACTCAAGCATCAGGTTTATCGTGGAGAAGACGAAATTCACCTTACACCTATTGAATTTCGTCTGTTAACTCTCCTTGTCCGAAACGTCGACCGCATTATGACCCACAGACAAATCCTTAAGGAGGTTTGGGGGCCCAGTTATGTAGAACAAACTCATTATCTCCGGGTTTTTATGAACCAACTACGCAAGAAGATTGAAATCGACTCGACACGTCCGAAATATTTACTGAATGAACCCGCAATTGGCTACCGCTTCAAGCAAAATATTGATGCGGATGTTGACTAATATTACGGATTGAAAATTTCTCCTGATTACAGGGATTTGATGCAGCGCAGGTCCGAAAAAAAACGATCAAGGTGATGTTTAATCAGGTTTATTAAGAATCTTCTTTCAATACCTCCACTTCGTCGCCAACCTGGATTTCTCCACCGGCGATCACGGCGGCGAAAACGCCCTCCCGGGGCATGACGCAGTCGCCCACCTGGTGGAAGATGTTGCACCGCTCATGGCAGACTTTCCCGATCTGGGTCATCTCCAGGAGCACTTCTTTCCCCACTTTTAGTCTTGTCCCGATCGGCAGAGTGAAGAGTTCTATCCCGGAAACAGTCAAATTCTCCGCAAAGTCGCCGAATTGCACATCGAGACCCTTATCCCGTATCTTCTGAACGCTTGCCTCCGCCAGGAGGCTCACCTGCCGGTGCTGAAACCCCGCGTGGGCGTCGCCTGACAAACCTGACTGCTCGACCAGGATGCTTCTCCCGACATTATGCTTTTTCTCACCCTTCTTATCGCTGATGTTGACTGACAGCACCCTGCCCCGTTTTATACTCGACATAAAAACCTCTCTTAATCTGATTTCTTTAACTTTTCTCTCCACAGACCGGACAGTTCTTCGCCCTTTCAATATGAATGGTGCTGAAGGTCATATCCGATCCATCGATAAACAGCATCCGTCCGGCAAGAAGCATCCCGAAACCGGCCAGGTACTTGATCGTCTCCATCACCTGGACACAGGCGATCATTCCCGGAAGTGGTCCCAGAACGGGAATCTCCTCCTCCTGCTCCGGGATTTCCTGGCACAGGCAGGCAAAACAGGGCGTCTTCCCCGGAATGATGGTGGTCACCTCTCCCATCAGGCTGTGCACACCACCATGAATGAAAGGGATGCCGCGGTCGACACAGGCCCGGTTCAAAATCAGGCGGGTTTCGAAATTATCCATCCCGTCAACGACCACATCGGCTTCCGCAATCAGGGAGGCGATATTTCTCTCCGTGATTCTGAGCCTCATCGGCCGAACCTGCACGGTGGGATTGAGGCGCCCGAGCTTTTCCGACGCGGAAATGACTTTCTCCCGCCCGATGTCCTCGTCATAATGGAGAATTTGCCGGTTCAGATTGGAAAGACTCACGACATCATCGTCGATAAGGGTCAGGTGGCCGATGCCCGCCGCAGCCAGGTAAATGGCATTCGGCGACCCGAGTCCCCCCGCACCGGCGACGACGACATGAGCTTGTTTCAGTTTGTTCTGACCCTCTTCCCCCAGATAGGGGTAGAAAATCTGTCGACGATATCTCAGTAGATCGTATTCTGTCAGCATGGCATGTTCACCTTTTTTATCGTTCCGGATCGCTTCTATCCCGCGCCGCAACCAGCCAGAGATCGCATGAGAATGACCTTATCCCCGTCCTTGATGGAACGGCCGAAATCCTCTTTCTTGAGCATGGCCATGCAGTTAAAAAATACATAACTGTTGGCGATGATCACATCGTGTTCATCCATGAAGCGATCGTAGAGTGCTCTGCCATCCTTATCCTTCACGTCCCGGAAGAAATCGGCCAGGGTCTCTCCCTGGGTTTCGAACACTTCTTCCGTTTTCCTTTCCCAGCCCAGGATTTTCCGCATCTGGGTATCCATAGTCTGCAATTTGATTCTCATTTTTTCTCCCTCCTCAATTTTTCGATATAACAAACAGGGCGTCCTTTGCCAAGAGATTGGGCCAGTAGCGAACTTCTTTACCCTCGTTGATATAATGGGCAGACAGGATTTTCAGTCCCCTTTCGGCGCAGAATTGCCGGAAATCGGTAATGCTTAGGAAACGAACGTTGGGCGTATCGTTCCATCGATAGGGAAGCGATTTCGTTACGGGGGATCTCCCCCGGAAAAAGAGCATCGACCTCGCCCCGAAATGGGCAAAGTTCGGGAACCCCACGATGATACGCCGACCGATTCTTAGAGCCTGCTCGAAAACCTCGTCCACCTTTTTCACCTGCTGGATGCTCTGGTTAAGAATCACATCGTCGAAGGACCCGTTGGGATATTCGCGCAGCCCCTCCTCGATATTCCCATGGATGACGCTCAATCCCTTTTTCACACACTCGTAGATCGCCGCCTCGTCCAGTTCGATCCCCTGCACCCGGGCATTTTTCTCCCGGGCCAGCAGATACATCAGTTCCCCGTTGCCGCATCCCAGATCGAGGATCTTCGACCCTGCACCTACGATTCCGTAAATGATCCGATGATCGAGTCGCAAATCTTCAGATAACATAATCGACCACCTCGTATCCATGAAAGGTCTTATCCAGGAAGGGCCGGATCAGGGCCGTTTGCTCGTTCACCTCCAGGAGGAAGGCATCGTGACCGTAGGTCGAGGCAATGTCGCAGTAGGTCACGTCGCAGGCCTTCCGTTTCAACTCCTTCACAATCTCCTGAGACTGGTATGACGGATAAAGCCAGTCCGACTTGAAGGAAATGACCAGGAAGCGAATTCGTTCACATCCGTTTACGCCCACCAGCCGGCCGTCGGAAACATCGAAGTAATCCAGGGCCTTCGTCACATAAAGGTACGAGTTTGCATCGAAGCGCTTGACAAAACTGTCTCCCCGGTAACGGAGATAACTCTCCACCTCGAAATCGGCCCCGAACCGGAAGCTGTAATTGCCGTTCTTCAATCTCCTCGAGAATTTCTCCTCCATGGACTGATCACTCATGAAGGTGATGTGCCCGATCATCCGGGCAATGGCCAACCCCTTTTCCGGCTGGCCGTCATCGTAATAATTTCCGTCCCGCCAGGTGGGATCGGCCATGATGGACTGGCGCACCACCTCGTTGAAGGCAATCTGCTGGGGCGAATTCTTCAGGGCCGTCGCAATCGGAATCGCCGACCGGACCCGTTCCGGATAACTCGCCACCCACTCAAGACACTGCATCCCCCCCATGGAGCCTCCAACAGCACACAGAAGTTGCTCGATACCCAGGTAATCAATCAGCCGGCGCTGGGCCTCGACCATGTCCCGAATGGTAATCATGGGAAAATGCAGGCCATAGGGACTGCCGGTTTCCGGCCGGATCGACGACGGCCCTGTGCTTCCCTTGCATCCGCCAACGACATTGGAACAGATGACGAAGTACAGATCCGTATCGAAGGCCTTCCCCGGACCGATCATGTCATCCCACCAGCCCGGGTCCCTGCTCCCCTTGTGATGGCCCGCCGCGTGGGCGTCGGCCGAAAGGGCATGGAGCACGAGGATCGCGTTCGTCTTGTCCTTATTCAGGCGTCCATAGGTTTCGTAGGCCAGGGTCACGGGTCCCAAACGCTTCCCCGATTCCAGAAGAAGGTGGTCCGGCGGCTCTGCAAACGTGAAATATTGTGTTTCTACAACCCCTACGGGGTAACCTTTTTTTGTCATATTCCTCTCCATGCCGGAGGCCCGGCATGGCATAAAACCAGTTTGTCTTTCTTCAATTCAAAACTTTATTCCAATCAAGGCATTATCATTGTGAGAAATCTTAATACCTTGGAATAAATTAACTTAAAGATTTCTCCCGGAGTTTATCCTGACGGCAACGAAGGGGCCGAAATGACAAGAACGTTACTTGCAACTCAAACTCTTATTGAAAGAGCCACGTAGACAGGTATCGTTCCCCCGTATCGGGAAGGAGCGTCACGACGACCTTCCCCACGGCCTCGGGTCGGCGGGCAACCTGCAATGCGGCCCAGAGGTTCGCTCCGGAAGAAATCCCGGCCAGGATGCCCTCCTCCCTCGCCAGGCGCTTTGCCGTTTCACCTGCATCTTCGTGCCTGACCGTCATGATTTCGTCGATCACGGACCGGTTCAGGACAGCGGGAACGAAACCCGCCCCGATCCCCTGAATCTTGTGTGGACCGGGTTTCCCCCCCGAAAGAACCGGAGAATCGACCGGTTCCACGGCGATCACCTTCAGGAACGGGTTCCGCTTCTTCAGCACCTCGCCCACACCCGTGATTGTTCCTCCCGTCCCGATCCCGGCGACGAAGTAATCGATCTGTCCAGCCGTATCCGCCCAGATTTCCTCCGCCGTCGTCTTCCGGTGAATCGCCGGATTGGCGGGGTTGTTGAACTGCTGGGGGATAAAACTGTTCGGCGTCTCTTTCGCCAGTTCCTCGGCTTTTTCCAAGGCCCCTTTCATCCCTTTGGAGCCTTCCGTCAGGACGACTTCCGCTCCCAGGATCGCCAGGAGTTGGCGCCGTTCGATGCTCATCGTCTCGGGCATCGTCAGTATCAATTTGTATCCCTTCGCGGCACAGACAAAAGCCAGGGCAATACCCGTGTTGCCGCTCGTCGGCTCGATGACAACCGTGTCCGGGCCGATCAGTCCGGCCTGCTCCGCCGCCTCGATCATCGCAACGCCGATCCGGTCCTTCACACTGGACAGGGGATTGAAGGATTCGAGTTTGACCAGCACCGTTACACCATTCGTCGCGTTCAGGCGGTTGATCCGCACCAAGGGCGTCCGGCCGGCCGTCTTCGTGATGTCATCGTATATCTTTCCCATGTTTTACCTCCCGACCCGCTCAAGGGCCTGTCCAATGTCTTCCAGGATGTCGTCGATATGTTCCAATCCAATGGACAGGCGGATAAAATCCGGCGTCACGCCTGCCGCCCGTTGTTCATCCGGAGAAAGCTGCTGATGGGTCGTTGTCGCCGGTTGAATCGCCAGGGTCTTGGCGTCCCCCACGTTGGCCAGATGGGATACGAGTTCGAGCGATTCGATGAATTTCCGGCCCGCATCGATTCCTCCGTTGATGCCGAAACCGACAATGGCCCCGGCCCCTTTCTTCAGATACTTGTCCGCCCTGCCCTTTTCGGGACTCGACGGCAGTCCGGGATAATTCACCCAGCTCACCCGGGGGTGCCGGGCAAGAAATTCCGCCACTGCCAGGGCGTTTTCCCCGTGCCGGGGAATGCGCAGATGGAGTGTTTCCAGTCCCTGGAGAAGCAAAAAAGCGTTAAAGGGCGAAAGCGCAGGTCCCAGATCCCGCAGGAGGATCACCCGGGCCTTGATGATATAGGCCAGATTCCCCAGGGGGGCCAGGTCCTTTACGAAGTTCACGCCGTGATAGCTCGGGTCGGGATCGGCGATGAGGGGGAACTTGCCGTTCGTCCAGTCGAACTTTCCCGAATCGACGATCACGCCGCCCAAAGAGGTCCCATGACCGCCGATGAACTTTGTTGCCGAATAAACCACGATATCCACACCGTAGTCGATGGGACGCAGGGTGTAAGGAGTCACCGTGTTATCCAGGACAAAGGGAATCCCACTGCGGTGGGCAACGGCAGAAATTCCCTCCAGATCGGCCACATCGAGTTTCGGATTCCCAACGGACTCGGCGTAAACGGCTTTCGTCTTGTAGGTGATCGCCCTTTCCAGGGCGGCAAGATCGTTTGAGGGCACGAAATTCACTTTGATGCCGAATCGGGCGAAGGTATGACGGAAGAGATTGTACGTTCCACCATAGAGATTGTCAGTCGAAACGATCTCGTCTCCCGCCTGGGCGATGTTCAGCAGGGCAAGGGTAATCGCCGACGCGCCGCTCGCCACGGCCAAGGCGCCGATCCCCCCATCCAGCAGGGCCATCCTTTTTTCGAAGACGTCCGTCGTCGGATTCATCAGCCGGGTGTAAATATTACCGAATTCCTTCAGGGCGAAGAGGTTTGCCGCGTGTTCCGTATCCTTGAATTCATAGGACGTCGTCTGGTAAATAGGAACCGCCCGCGCCCCCGTTGTCGGGTCCGGATCCTGTCCGCCGTGGAGGGCCAGTGTCTCTGTTCTCCATGATTTCGGTGTTTCATCCATGATCTTATCTCTTTCCTGTTCGAATGTTGTCGAGGCCCCTGGATGTTGAATTCTCTCAGGGCCGCGGTTTCTTGACGGCGAGTTCTCCTATCCGCTGTACATCAACATTCGATCGATACTCGCCCGCGCCCGAACTGAAATATCCCCGGGCACATCCACCTCGTGGGTCATATCCTCCAGAGCCCAGAGGACCTTCTCCAAATTGATCTTTTTCATGTTCGGACAGATCGCATGTTCTGAGGCGGGATAAAAAACCTTCCCCGGATTCTCCTTTTTCATGCGGTGGATGATACCGAGTTCCGTCGCCACGATCACCTCCCGCACATCGCTCTGCTTGACAAACCGGCACATCCCTTCCGTGGACAGCACCTGATCGGAAAGGTGACGCACCGCCCGGGGACACTCTGGGTGGGAAACCACCACCGCGTCCGGATGGAGCCGCTTCTGCTCCTGGATATGATCCGGCAGAATCTTCGCATGGGTCGGGCAGAATCCCTGCCAGAGGATCATTTCCTTCCCCGTTTTTTCCATCACGAAATCGCCCAGGTGCTTGTCGGGGACAAAGATGATTTCGTCCCGGTCGGCCAGGGCCTCCCGGACCATGCGGACCGCGTTGGCCGACGTGCAGCATAGATCACACTCGGCTTTCACCTCCGCCGTGGTATTGACGTAGCAGAGAACCGCCGCCCCGGGATGCGCCGCTTTCAACGTCTTCAATTCCTCGGCGGTGATCATGTCTGCCATGGGGCACCCCGCCCAGGGATCGGGAATGAGGACCGTCTTTCCCGGAGACAGGATCTTCGCCGTCTCGGCCATGAAGTAAACCCCGCAGAAAACGATGATGTCGGCGCTGGTTTTCGCCGCTTCCATGCTGAGCCCCAGGGAATCCCCCACGAAGTCCCCGATGTCCTGCACCTCCGGCAACTGGTAATTGTGGACCAGGATGACGGCGTTGCGTTCTCTCTTCAATTGCCTGATCTTCTCAACGATCTCCATGAATGACCTCCTCGATGATACCGCCCCCCAGCACCTCGTCTCCGTCGTAAAAAACGACTGACTGGCCCGGCGTGATGGCCTCCTGATCATCCTCGAATACAACCCGGGCGCAACCATCCTCAACACTGACGCGGCAAGGGCTTTCCTTTTTGCGGTAACGGATCTTGGCCTGGACTGCATCGGGCCAAGCCGGCCGGAGCAGGTTCAGATCGCCGGCGATGAGCTCTCTCCCCAGGAGTTCCCTTTTCTCCCCCACAACGATCTCGTTTTTCTCCGCATCGATCGCCAGCACATACAGTGGAACGGGATGGCTGATACCGAGCCCGCCGCGCTGACCGACCGTATAAAAGGCGATTCCCCTGTGGTTTCCGAGACAGCGGCCCGACCGGTCAACGATTTTTCCGGGTTTGGCCTCGTCCAGACGTGCCCTCATAAAATCATGATAGGTTTTCTGGGTCACGAAACAGATGTCCTGGCTTTCCGCCTTTGCCGCCACCGGCAGGCCAGCACGGGATGCAATCGCCCTTACCTCTTCCTTGGTATAGGGTCCCAGCGGGAAAAGGATCCGGGGCAATGCGTCCGTCTCAATATGATAAAGAAAATAGGTCTGGTCTTTCCTGCGGTCCCGGGGGCGGAGAAGGCCATATCGCTCTCCTGTTTCCTCAACCCTTGCATAATGACCCGTTGCCAGGGCATCGAACCCGAAAGCGACGGCCCGGGCCAGCAAAGACCCGAATTTCAGATAACGGTTGCACACGACACAGGGATTGGGCGTCCGGCCCCGGGCATATTCCCTGACAAACGGCCCGATCACCCATTTTTCCAGTTCATCGGCATAGTCCAGGACATAATGCCGGATTCCCAGTTTGTCGCAGACCCACCGCGCATCCTGGACGGCCTCGGGACCGCAGCACCGGGGATGCTCCCCTTCCGCTCCCCGGACTCCCAGGCACATGGTCACGCCGGCAATCTCGTAACCCGCTTCCTGCAGCAAAAGAGCCGCCACGGAGGAATCGACCCCGCCGCTCATCGCCACCAGCACTTTTTTCGTCATGATCTCAATCCCGATAACATTTCACTAAATTCCCGATGCCGCTTCATTGCCAAGTTTATCTTTATTCATCCGGACCAGATCCAAAAGACTGATCGAACCGAGGACCTCCGAAATCCTGCCGCCCAAAAGGCACCAGATCTCCCGGGTAACACAGGTCGGGACCCGGGAACACAGCGAGGGGTCACGCACGCAATCGACAAGACAGGTCTCTCCTTCCAGGATGTCGAGAATATCCTTCAAATTGATCTGCGACGGATCACGGGCCAGATGATAGCCCCCGTAGGCGCCGCGCGTCGAATTCACAAGTCCCGCCGTTCTCAAAGGAATAATAATCAGGCTGAGATACTTCTCCGATATCTCTTCCCACCTGGCAATATCCTTCAGAAATATGGGACCTTTCCCGTAGTTGACCGCCAGGGCCAGCATCAACCGGACACCATAGCGGGTTCTTGTCGAAAGCTTCATCGCCAACTCTCCATTTATACCATATCATTGCTATTATTTTGATAGTAATTAAAACCTATTCTCTGCCCTGTCAAGCATTTTTTATGTCCTGTGTAACCTCGATATTTTTCAACTAATTGATCACCAAATGGCATCAAGTCCGCTTAGATCATGCGACTGAGTTTGTTTCGAAGGCGATGGATCAGTAGGCATATGAAGATTGCATCATACTTGAATTTTGTAATTAGCACCGAGAACAAAGCCAGAAGATATCTCTCAAAAAAATGCTTTTGAATTTGACACAGTTTTTGTCCCTAATATACCTCTAAACGTACAAGCTCCCGAAAGGTCCTTGTAAATTAATGTTCTGCCATGCTTCACTCCAAGCCAGGTTTCATTTATTGTCGGCCGTCATCGTATATATTTCCATCGCCATAAACCTAGTTATTCCAGTAGAAACTCCTTCCAATCTCCTATGTCGGCGAAACGGTAATATCTTTATTCATTCAGTCATCATAGTATTAAACATACCGAACAATTATCATGCCTGCGATAAAGTTAAAATAATCTTGACAAATAGGGAAAAAGTATTTGTATACTAGTTAAATGATAGAAATAATAGTATTGGATTATAGATATTGATGGAGGACCGGAGGTTTTGAACTTGTTGAAGATTAAGTTCGTAAGGCATTGCCTCGGGATTATCGTCCATTATGTTAGGTAGACAAGAGGCATTTTAATACAGAAATTGGGGATAAGCATGGAGGAATTGTGACCATTGAAAAATATTGACGAAAGATTATGTAGCAGTTTTTCTGTTAAAGAGATCATCTGTAACAATAGCAAACCTGAGTTACGTGATGCGGACAAATATGTGATCGGCGAGATTTCTCTCAAGATATATATTAATAGTGCAGAGTACGCTTCTCTCCTATGCCTGAACCAACTGACTGAAGAGCTGGCACTTGGGTTCCTATACAGTGAAGGTGTAATTGAAACGTTCAAAGATGTTGCCTCTGTGACCTACAACGAACGCCTTTTTGCTGTGATGATCGAACTTGTCCCTGGGAAATCTGTCGACAAGTGTGAAAGCCTGCGAAGTGTAACTTCGGGTTGCGGGAAATGTTTCACTTATATAAATCCCCTTAAACACGACAAATTTATTCCGGTGTCAAGCCATGTTGTATTCTCTCTTAGCGATATTATGCAATCCATGAAAAAGTTCTCACAAAGCTCCGAGATCTACAATGCGATCGGGGGTATCCACAGTGTTTTGTTCCATCACGAGGCTATTTCCGTTTTTAATGAAGACATCGGTCGACACAATTGCTTTGATAAAATAGCCGGGGTTTTGCTGAAAAATGACCAGATGGATCTTGTTGGAAACGGGATCCTGTTTGTAAGCGGAAGGGTCTCTTCAGAAATCATTACCAAGGTGATTAGGCTCGGCGTCCCGATCCTTGTATCCCGATCAACGCCTACCGCGGCCGCAGTAAACCTCGCCAGAGAGTACAATGTCACCCTACTGGGTTATATGATCAATAATGCCGGGTATGTATATTCCGGCGAAGAGAGAATATTATGACGAGTATATGGATATGATCGGGAAAGCTGGATTCCACGTAGCGGATTGGACTGCAGCATAACGAACTGTCTTCAAATTTTTTAACAGGAGGTCGTGATATGAAAATTACACTCGTGTCTATGGATCCGGTAATCAGAGGATTGCTAGGATGGGATTCAAAAACGGAAGATGTTTATCAAGTCCAAGGTGATACGATTGCGGACTTTTTCAAGGTCGTCAAAGATAAGGATGGAAAAAGTTTTTATGATCGAGTCGAAGAAGATGACGGCATTATCTCCAACATTTATATGTTTTATAATTTCCTTGCTTTTCTAAAAAAAGAAGATCTCGGGCGCAGAATGGAGGATGGAGATAAGATTGTTCTTATGCGTTCTCTGGGGGGATGCGGAGCAGGATAAGCAGGTTTCTTTCAATTTTCAATATTGCAAATAGGAGCGAGTTTTTAACTCTACAGGAGTCTTATCGATGGATACATGGGAACTTTATGCCAGACAGATAATTTTACCACAAGTAGGGCAAAGCGGTCAGGAGCGTCTCTCGGCTGCCCGTGTTGCCGTCATCGGCTGTGGAGCCCTTGGTACAGTGATCTCAAATCATCTGGTTCGGGCAGGAGTGGGTTATGTCAAGATCGTGGACCGGGACTATATTGAATTGCATAACCTGCAAAGACAGATCCTTTTTGATGAGGATGATCTCTCCCAGGGATTGCCGAAAGCGGTTGCTGCTGCTGCGAAGTTAAGGCGCATCAATTCGCAGGTCACAGTCGAGCCCTTGGTCACGGATGTCAACCCACGTAATATTGAGGAAATCATTCGGGGTGTCGACTTGGTCCTCGACGGTACGGATAATTTTGAAATCCGGTATCTAATGAATGATGCCTGCGTCAAACATGGGATACCCTGGGTCTATGGGGCGGTCATTTCAACACACGGCATGACCATGGCCATTATTCCCCACAGAACACCATGTTTTCGCTGTTTTCTGCCTGATATGCCTGAACCAGGATCCGTTGCTACCTGCGACACGGAAGGGGTATTGGGTCCGGCCGTTGACATTGTCGCTTCTTTTGAGGTGACAGAGGCCCTCAAGTTACTGATGGGCCTGGAAAATCAACTGCACGGTTGGCTGCTTTATGTGGATGCCTGGACCGGCTCCGTGAAACAGCTTGCGATAAAGAAAGGGGATATTTCGTGCCCGGTCTGCGACGAGGCTCGGTATGATCTTTTGGATGCAACGAAGGGTTCTTACCTGACGAGTCTCTGTGGCCGGGGTGCAGTTCAAATTAATTTCCATGGCCCGACCCGGATTTCTTTTGCCGACCTCGCAAAGCGACTCGAGTTGATGGGGCGGGTAACGTTCAACGACTATATGTTGAAATTTGATGTAGATACTTACCAGCTAACCGTATTTCCCGACGGTCGGACCATCGTTAAGGGTACCATGGACGAAGCGACTGCTCGCACTATCTATGCCCGTTACATCGGTTCTTAGTATTCTCTGCTAAATCCATGTCGTGGAACGAGGGGCAAATTCAAGTTATGGGAAAAAGCGATTTTAATATGTCAAATATTCGTGGCGACTTTCCGATTCTGAAACGTTGCATAGGAAGCCAACCCCTCATTTACTTGGATAACGCGGCAACGACACAACTTCCATGCCAGGTTCTCGATACCATTCGCCAAGTCTACACAAATTTCAATGCCAACGTTCACCGAGCATCGCATACACTGTGCTTGGAAGCGACAAATCTATATGAGCAGGCCCATGAAAATGTAGCACGCTTTATTGGCGCTGCCGACGGACGGGAAATCATATTTGTTCGCAACACAACGGAAGCGATTAATCTTGTTGCTCATTCTGTCCTTTCCGGGTTGGGGGATGACTTACATTTGAGACATGGAGACGAAGTCGTCACAACCATCATGGAACATCACTCTAATCTGGTGCCTTGGCAGATGGTACGTGACAAAGCAGGGGTAACACTCAAGATTGTAGATATTGACAATGACGGCCACCTGGATCTCGAGAAATTGAAAGCGGCGATCACCAATCGCACACGAATCGTATGTTGCAGTCACGTTTCCAATGTTTTGGGTACCATCAATCCCGTTGAGGAAATAGGTAGACTTGCTCATGAAGTAGGAGCCCTTTTTCTAGTTGATGGGGCGCAATCCATTCCCCACATGCCTGTGGATGTGAGACAAATAAACTGCGATTTTATTGCCTTTTCAGGACATAAAATGCTGGCTCCCATGGGCATAGGCGTCTTGTACGGGAAAAGAAGCGTCCTGGAAAAAATGCCCCCCTTTCTGTATGGGGGCGACATGATAAAAAACGTAAGCTTGGAGAGAGCGACTTGGAATGACCTCCCGTGGAAGTTTGAGGCCGGCACGGCAAATGTGTGTGGTGGTATTGCCCTGGGCGGAGCCTTGGAGCGGAAAACCCGCCAACAGTTGGATGGTGCTGTGAGTTATCTGAATAGGCTAGGCATGGACCAGGTGCGCGCCCATGAAATTGCCTTGACAACTCATGCCATGGAGGGACTGAAAACTATAAATAATGCGAGGATATACGGGCCTCTTGATCCGGAACAGCGAGGTGGAATCCTGGCTTTTAATGTTGGGGATCATGATGCACATTTGGTAGCACAGTTTCTTAATGATACGGGAATCACCGTCAGGTCTGGGAATCATTGTGCCTATCCACTGGCCGATCGCTTGGGAGTAGGAGGCACTGTTCGAGCCAGTTTCTACATATATAACACTCATGAGGAGGTTGACTGTTTCATCCGCACCTTGAAGGATATCGTGAAAAACAGGCTGATATAAGGATTGTCTTATAGATAATGAGCCATAGACAATCGCATTGCTGTCGGGAGGTCTAGACAGCAATTAACATGGCCGTGAAATTGATGGTTGACCAGGGCATCAAGATGAGGTTCACCGCGTGTTCAGAGTCCCGAAACTGGCGGGACGTTGTCTGTAAAATCGGCACGGCCTGCGCCCCCGTAGGCACCGCACGTTGAATTCATGAGTCCTGCCGTCCGGAGGGGGATGATGATCAGACTGAGATATTTCTCCGATATCTTCTCCGCCCGGTGTCAAGAATTTTTTATCGATCAAACCACCTTGACAATTTTTTTAGGGTGCATATTTTATCGCGCGGATTGGAAAGCTTCCGCTCAAAATCCGTTCAAAATCGATAAAACCACTTATAATTAATAATTTTTCAGGAGGTAGGATGCATGAAGGTAAAACCACTACAGGACAGAATTCTGGTTTTGCGGGAAGAAGGGGAACAGATCACCGCCGGCGGGATCATTATTCCCGATACGGCAAAGGAAAAACCTCTGGAGGGGAAAGTTGTCTCCGTCGGCCCCGGCAAGACCGACAAGGACGGCAAACGGATTCCCATCGAGTTAAAAGCGGGGGACCGGATTCTGTTCAGCCGTTATGCGGGAACGGAAATCAAGATTAACGGCGTCGAACACTTGATGATGCGTGAAGACGATATTCTGGCGATTATCGAAGCTTGATAAGGAGGCTACACATGGCAGCAAAAGACATCAAATACGACATGGATGCCAGGGAAAAGCTTATGAAGGGCGTAGATACACTGGCCAATGCCGTAAAGGTCACTTTAGGACCGAGAGGGCGGAATGTCGTGATCAATAAGTCCTGGGGTGGACCCGTCATCACCAAGGACGGTGTCACGGTCGCCAAGGAAATTGAAATGGAAGACCGGTTCGAAAACATGGGTGCCCAGATGGTTAAGGAGGTGGCTTCGAAAACCTCCGATACGGCCGGCGACGGCACCACAACCGCCACGATTCTGGCTCAGGCGATTTACCGGGAAGGATCGAAACTGGTGGCAGCGGGAATGAATCCCATGTCCCTGAAAAGGGGCATCGATAAAGCCGTTCAGGTCGTTTCCGAGGAGTTGAAGACAATTTCCAAGCCCGTCAAGGATAAGAAGGAAATCGCCCAGGTCGGCACCATCTCGGCCAATAACGACCATACGATCGGCGAAACCATATCCGACGCCATGGATAAGGTGGGCAAGGAAGGGGTTATCACCGTCGAAGAAGCCAAAGGGATGGAAACAACCCTGGACATCGTTGAGGGCATGCAGTTTGACCGGGGTTACGTTTCTCCTTATTTCGTCACGGACCCGGAAAAGATGGAAATCCATCTGGAAGATCCCTACATTCTCCTCAATGAAAAGAAGATCAGCATGATGAAAGATATGGTTCCGCTTTTGGAACAGATTGCCCGAATGGGGAAACCCCTGCTCATCATTGCGGAAGACCTTGAAGGGGAAGCCCTGGCGACTCTCGTCGTCAACAAAATCCGGGGCACTCTCAAGTGCGCCGCCGTTAAGGCGCCCGGATTCGGTGACCGCCGCAAGGCCATGCTGGAGGACATTGCCATTTTGACCGGAGGCAAGGTCATTTCGGAGGATATCGGTTTAAAACTGGAAAACGTCGCCCTCAACGATCTCGGTCGTTGCAAGCAGATCACGATCGACAAGGACAACACAACGATTGTTGACGGTGCCGGCTCCCGGGCCGATATCGAGGGCCGGGTCAAGCAGATTCGTGCCCAGATTGAGGAAACCACATCTGATTACGACCGGGAAAAACTCCAGGAGCGCCTGGCAAAACTGGTCGGCGGGGTCGCGGTCATCAAGGTCGGTGCGGCTACGGAACTGGAAATGAAGGAGAAAAAGGCACGCGTTGAGGACGCCCTCCACGCTACCCGCGCCGCAGTTGAAGAAGGCATCGTACCCGGTGGCGGTGTTGCCCTGCTCCGGACCTTGCCCGCCCTGTCCAAGGTAACATTGACCGATGAAGACGAAAAACAGGGGTTCAATATCATCAAGAAAGCCCTGGAAGAACCCCTCCGCCAGATCGCTTTGAATGCCGGATACGAAGGTTCCATTGTCGTCGAGAAAGTCAAGGATGGTAAGGGAAACTTCGGCTTCGATGCCGACAAGGGTGAATACGGCGATCTCATGAAAGCGGGGATTATCGACCCGACCAAGGTCGCCCGGTTTGCCCTCCAGAACGCCGCGTCCGTTTCATCCGTTCTCATCACCACCGAAGCCATGGTCGCGGAAAAGCCGAAGAAAAAATCGGCAGCGCCCGCCATGCCCGGCGGCGGCATGCCCCCCGACATGGGTGATTACGACTATTAAATCTCCTTTTCAATGTTGCAGGATCCCGGTCCGTTTACGCGTTAATCGGAACGGACCGGGCCCGGCATCTCCCCTGTTCCATCCCCCGTCCCTTTGCATCATCACCTCAATACCGATCGACCGTTGACCGACTCCGGACATCCGGCATTCTGGAAGGCCCGGTATCAGACATTTTCATTGACAGCAACTTAATTTTGGCATAGAAATAACAACAATATCGTGATCCTATGGTTTCGCCTGAACATCATAGCGCTTGGGGGCAAGCTGAAACGGATATTTTGAAATATGAATGACCGGCTGCAGCAATATATATCCCGTATCGAAGCATCACATAACCTACCGATATTACCACATATTCTTGTAAAACTCATTTCCGCCTGCCGAGATGAAAACGGCAGCATTCAGGAAATGACCAAAATTATCCGATCCGACGCTTCCATGGCCGCAAAGATCTTGAAACTGGCCAATTCTTCTTATTTCAGATCAACCACTAAAATTGTCCAGATCGATCAGGCCCTCATCCGGCTGGGACGGAATGCCGTCAAGAATTTAGCCATCAGCTCCGCCGTACATCAGGTTTTCAGTAAGTCGGATGCGGTTTCCAACGGCTTCGATCTGAAGCGTTTCTGGCGCCATTCTCTGACGTCCGCGGTTCTGGCGAAAATGATCGCGGAAAAGTCCGCCTACAACCTGCCCGAGCAGGCTTTCCTAACCGGCATGATTCATGATATTGGACGCCTCCTTCTCGCGACAAAGTTCCCCGACGAATACAAGACCGTCCTGAATGGTTCAGAAAACCCGATGGAAACGCTGCTGGAGAAAGAAATCAGGATAGGCGCTCCCCACACGGAAATCGGGGCATGGCTCCTCAATCGCTGGAATTTCGATTCCATGACGGTGGATGCTGTCCTGTATCACCACGAACCCGCGGCCCGGATCAAGGAATCCTTTCCTCTGGTAAGGATTGTCTATGCGGCAAACGACATGTCTCGGATGACCGGTTCAAGCGATGAGGCTTTCTGCGTCCTCAAGGGCCTTTTCCCCTGCACTTTCCCCGATACCGTGCAGATGATGCTCCAGGCGGAACAGGAAGTGCAGGAACTCGCTTCATTCCTTGGACTTTCCATCGGAGAGAAAGAGAATGCTGCACTCGGAAGCGAACGGATCGATGTCAAGACCCCGGAATTGGTCAATGAGGTCAGGAATTTCTCTCTTCTTGTCGGGGTTCTGCAAAATCTGGTCGTCTGCCCCGACGAAAACGCCATTTTGAAGACCATTCAGGAAGGGTTAACCATCCTGTTCGATGTGAGGAAAGTCATCTTCTTTCTTGTCGATCCCGAGGACGGGCTCCTGAAGGCCAAGGTGGTCACGGACCAGGGACGGATCGACTCTCCCCCGGGATTGGTCATATCCAAATATAATAAGGACAGTCTCATCAACCGGTCGATCCAGGGAAACACCCCTCTCTCATCCCTGACTGGCGTCGATTCAGGTAAGTCGGCGATCCTGGATGAACAGATCCTGCATCTGTTCGATTGCGAAGGGATCTTCAGTCTTCCCCTTATCCGGTTAGGGGAGAAGGTCGGGGCACTGGTCATCGGTGTGGACAAACCAGAGGAAAAGTCCCTCCTGCGCGAGGAGAAACTGCTGAACCTGCTGGCGAGCCAGGCTGCGATAGCCCTTTACGCGGAACGTCTGAAACAGATCGAAGCAAAAAATATCGCCACGGAACGCCTGGCCGCGATGACGGATCTCGCCCGCAAGGTCGTCCACGAAGCGAACAACCCTCTGGGTATCATTAAGAATTATCTCAAAATTCTGTCCTCCCGCCTGGATGAAGAAAATCCGGCGCAAAGTGAAATCCGTGTCATCGAGGAGGAAATTGATCGTATCACCCGCATCCTGAAGGAGTTGTCTAATTTTTCTAAATCAAGATCCCATACGAAAGCGATGATCGATCTCAATGCCCTGCTGAACGATATTGTCAAAATCGTCAGTCAGTCCCTACCGAAGACCTCCAACATTCGGATTCATACAAACCTGGCGCCGACGCTGCCCCAAATTCAGTCCGATCGGGATGCGTTGAAACAGGTCTACATCAACCTGGTCAAGAACGCCGTAGAAGTTCTGAAAGAACGAGGGAATATCTTCATCGAAAGTGCTTATGTTTCCGGAACCTCCGAGCATTCCGGAAAAATTCCCGGATCTCTTGACCGAGGCCATGTGAAAGTCATTGTTCGCGATGACGGACCGGGTATTTCTCCCGAGATCGAAACACGCCTGTTCGAACCCTACCTGAGTACCAAGGGCGCCGGACACTCGGGAATCGGGCTTTCCGTAGTTTACAATACGATGAAGGATCTCGGGGGAACAGTGGCTTGCAGCAGCGAGCCAGGGAAAGGCGCCGTTTTTACCACCATGCTTCCGGTTCATTCGTCCTGACAAGCAGGCTGCTTCAGGATAAGGAATAGCGATCATTCGTCTTAACCTTTCAATAACCGGGGATAACGTACATGTCTTACCGACCGAAAATTGTCATCACCGATGACGAACCGCGCATGATCGACAGTCTGAAGATCCTGCTCGGAGACAAAGGCTACGACATCGAAACTTTTCAAAGCGGTCACGACACCCTGAATTATGTCGGGACAAATGACTGTGATCTGGTGTTGATGGATGTCATGATGCCTGGCATGACCGGTTTCGAAGCGCTCTCTCTCATGCAGAAACAACATCCCGAAGTAACCGTGATCCTCATGACGGGACAGGCCTCTATCGATTCCGCGGTCCGGGCTTTGCGCGGCGGCGCCTACGATTATCTCTGCAAGCCCTTCGAGTATGATGAACTGATCAAGAAGGTGGATAACGCTTTAAGCCACCGGATGCTGTCAAAAGAAAAAACGCTCATCTCTCATCAGTTGCAGTCGACAGAAGCCCGCTATCAGTACCTTGTTCACAATTCCCCCGATATTATCTTCACGATCGGCCCCCAAAATGAATTCATCTTCATTACGGACAAGATCGGCTCTTGTTACGGTGTAAAGAGCCGGGATCTGATGGGCAGAGATTTTACCTCGATCGTCCACACCCAGGATGTGAATAAAGTGCGGGAATACTTCGAGGAGGTACGCCTGGGCGGTGTTGTAAAAGACCTTCTCGAGTTAAGGCTGAGATGCGCACAATGCGGTCATAATGGCACCCCCTGCGCAGGACCCCACTCCCTGATGGAGATCAAGGCGGTCCCCATGTTCAACGGGAAACCGTCGGAAGAAAGCGGCAGCCCCTCCGAAATATACGGTATTATCCGGGACGTTACCCAAAGACACCGGGACGAGGAAGAAAAAAAGGCCCTCGAAGACCAGCTGCGGCAAGCCCAGAAAATGGAGGCTATCGGGACCCTGGCGGGAGGGATCGCCCATGACTTCAACAATCTGCTGATGGGGATACAGGGGAATATATCCTTGCTTTTGATGCGTTGCGATCCCGCTCATCCCTATTACGACCGGTTAAAAAAAATCGAAAAGCACATCGAAAACGGCTCCAAACTGACTTCACAGTTGCTCGGTTACGCCAGGAAGGGGCGATACGAGGTCAAACCCGTCGATCTCAACCGCATCCTCGAAGAAACCGTTCAGACATTCGGAAGGGTGAAGAAGGACATCCGCTTTTACTTTAATCTCGCCCCCGATCTTGATCCGGTTGAAGCGGATACAAGCCAGATCGAACAGGTTCTGATGAACCTCTTTCTGAACGCCGCTGACGCCATGCCCGGCGGAGGGGATATCACGATCACGACGAGTACGGTTAATCATATCCATATCAAGTCCCTTACGCATGATCCAAAACCCGGCCGCTACGTCCTCATGTCTATCCGGGACACGGGAGTCGGCATGGATGAAAAGACGAGAGAGCGCATCTTCGAACCCTTCTTCACCACCAAGGAAATGGGAAGAGGAACGGGACTGGGCTTGGCATCCGTCTACGGGATCATCAAAGGTCACAATGGTTATATCGCGGTTGAATCCGAAGTCTCCACAGGAACCACCTTTCATCTCTTTTTGCCTGCCTCGGAAAGAAAGATCCAGGACCCCCCCCCCGGCGGCACGGAATTAATCCTGAAGGGATGCGAAACGATTCTTCTGGTGGATGATGAAGAAGGGATCCTGGAAATCGGCAGGTCCATGATCGAAACCCTGGGGTATCAGGTGATGACGGCGCGCTCGGGCGAGGAGGCCCTCGATCTCTACGCGACACATAAGGACCGGATCGATCTCGTTTTGCTGGATATGATCATGCCCGGCATGAACGGCGGCAAGGTCTACGATCGATTTAAATCAATCAATCCCGGCATCAACGTTCTTCTCATTTCCGGATACAGCATTGATGGGGAAGCCAAGAAAATTCTGGCCCGAGGCTGCAACGGTTTCATGCAGAAGCCATTCAAAATAGAAGCCCTGTCCAGGAAAATCCGTGATGTTCTGGGCACGCCCTCCATGTAAATACCTGCCTCTTCCGGAAACATCCCGTCAGAAGAGCTGTATCATCTTGCAGACAGGCTGCCTCCACCTCTGAAGTGCGTTGGGTCTTAACCTCCGCTGTTTTCCGTTTTCCCCCGCCTTCCCATGGTCCTTGAACTTTTTATAAATGAAGGGGATCAGCGAAACCATAATGATCAGTCCCAACCCGATAACGAATTTCCACCGCCCCGGTATCCCTGGAGACATTTTTATCCTGAAGTGATGACCCGGCAACGGGGAAACGCAAGAAACAGACTCGCCCTCCCCCTTGAATAATCCCTTGAAAAGGTCGGCGTTTCTGTTACGATGCCTCAAACGGAAAGGAATCGTCACGATGGCTGAATCGGCATCCGAGGAACGACAGGAAAATCATTATCTCGTCTGGTTCGATACGGAATACTCCGGTCTTGATCTGGAAGAAGCACATCTGCTCCAGGTTGCCGCCCTGATCACGGATCAGTCGCTTCGCCGTGTTTGTCCCGGTGAGACGGACATCCGCATGGCGATCCGGTTACCGTCTGACGCGACTGTCAGTCCATGGGTCGAGGAAAATCTGCCCGAACTGGTTGCGGCCTGCCGGTCCTCCTTGGCAGTGGATCTGCCGGAAGCCGACCGCCTGCTCGCGGCTTATGTGGATGCCGTCGCAGGCCCTCCCGCCGAACGGGAAAACAGGCGCCCCGTCCTGGCCGGCAACAGTGTCCATGCCGACTGGTGGCTGGCCCGGAAATACCTGCCCCAATTTATACGCCGCCTCCATTACCGTCACCTCGATGTGACGGCCCTGAAGTTGGAATGGCAGAAACGTCACCCCGATCATGAATTTGAGAAGGAAGATTCTGATAACATCAGACGCTACTTCTCCGAAGCCCTTCTTAACCCCTCCGATACCCGGCATGACGCCTATTACGATATTCAGGCCTCCATTGCAGAACTGGCCTTCTACCGTGGGCACCTGTTTCGTCCGGCGGATAAATAGCCCTCCTCAAGATACTCTTGATGATTCGGGAGGAACCATTCTCCATCTATTCATGCAAAATCAGGCAATAACTGATATTTGCCCTCTTTCTCCAATTCAGCCAGTTTGGCAAAATTGCCTTTCTTACATTTCATTAAAGAAATTAAACTAAATAACCGATAATAAGTACATCCATGGAATGGGGCGCTCCCGTCAGCTTTCTGATCAAAACGGGTTTGTTCCGGTTGAGCCCTTTGGGTGTGCGTCTATTCTTGAATCATGAAGGGTGATGAATGAAGAACCATTATGGACCGTCTGATTTTGCGGAAATCGGTCCCGTCTAAAAAACCGGGGGAACAAAGGAGAAAGATTCTGAAGGTGAACATTTTACCCGGTTTGTTGTCTCGCATGGTGATACTATCGGTAAAAGGAGGACAAAGAGACGGATGACTGCAGACGAAAAAATCAGAGTGCTGATTATCGGCGCCGGTGTAACAGGAACGAATTTATTCAACACGATCATTGATGAACCTGGGGTCATGCTGACCGGCATCGTCGATCGGAAAAATGAATTCTCCAGCTTGGATCTGGCCTGTACAAGGGGTATTCCTGTCATCAAGGAAATTTCAGAGGCAATGAAGCCCCTGCCCGATATCGTTTTTCATCTAACCGAAAGCGACGTGCCCTCTTCGGAAATTCTGGTGCACAAAGCCCCCCAAACGGAAATCATCGAAGATGGCGGCATCCTCTTTTTCCTCAATATGATTCACCAATCCCGCCGCAAGATACTCCGCCGGGTTCATCGGTCCGGGGAAAAGATCACGGAAAATCTTGCCTACTCGGAAACTTGTCTCCAGACTCTTTTCGACCATTCTCCCGATATGATCGTGACCACCGATGCGGAAATGAGAATCGTCGGGTTCAGTAAAGCGGCGGAAAGAATCCTCGGTTACACCCGGAAAGAGATGGCGGGGATCTCCCTTGAGTCCGCCTGGCTCGATCCGGAAGAGGGGAAAGAGGTTCTCCAGAGCATGTGGGGCCAGGGTTCCCTTTCCAACTGCGAAACCCGGTTCAAGACAAAAAGCGGGCAGCCCATCGATGTGGCGTTGACCCTGTCCTGCATCCGAAATGCCAACGGCGGAGTGACGGGTACGGTTGGTATCATCAGGAATATGACAGAGGGAAAGAACCTTAAACCAAACAGCGATCTTCAGGAGCTGAACGAAAATCCCGGGGAACGGCTTGCCGAACGGACGATGGATCTCCCGGATACAAACCGGGATGTGGAACGATGGAACAAAGCAAAAAGCGACTTTATCGCCGCGGTAAGCCATGAACTCCGAACTCCCTTAAACGCCATTCTCGGTTTTTCGGAGCTTCTGCAGGACGACACAACGTCGCCCCTGACAGACATACAGAAGCGCCACGTCGAAAACATCCGCACCTCCGGTGGCCATCTGCTCCGACTGACCAATAACATTATGGATCTCGCCAAAATTGAATCGGGAAGGGACGAACTGAAATACGAGACGTTTCCCCTGCAGAATATCGTCTCTGAAGTGGAATCGGTCATCCGCCCCCTGGCGAACAAAAAATCCCTGCAATTCGACATCCGCATAGCCGATGACATCCCCTTCGTCCGGGCTGATCGAACAAAATTCATCCAGATACTTTACAACCTTCTGTCCAACGCCGTGAAATTCACCCCCCAGGAGGGGCGCATCATCCTGGAGGCCGTAACCCGGGACGGGTCATCCCGGTCCGGGAACGCCCCGTCCCTTTCGGCCGGACCGGAAACAGCTGAAGCATTCCTGGAGTTGCGGGTTGCCGACACGGGTATCGGTATCAGAGAGGAAGATCGATTTCGCATCTTCAATGAATTCGAGCAGGTGGCCGGCAGTCACACCAGTGGCGACGAAGGGACGGGGTTGGGTCTCGCCCTGACGAAAAAACTGGTTGAACTCCATGGCGGCAGGATTTGCCTCGAAAGCGATTATGGTCAGGGCAGTACCTTCATTGTCACCATTCCCTTGACGACCGAAACGATCTCGGAAATCTCCGTTTTTCCGGCCGAGGAAGCGGACACATCCGAATACGATGAGGGGCTGTTCCTCAATCAGAAAAAACGGGGGGCCCTGATTCTCCTGGTTGAAGACGACCCGGCCACCGCCGAACTGTTGACCCAACTTCTTAACCGGGAAGGTTATCGTACCGTCCATGTTTTCAACGGTAACGACGCTGTAAAAAGGGTGCAGGAACTGAGGCCCTTCGCGGTCCTACTCGACATCATGCTCCCGGGAAAGGACGGCTGGCAGGTCCTTCAGGAATTAAAATCCGATCCGGATATCCGGGACATTCCCGTTATTATCCTGTCCGTCCTTGGCAACCAGGACCTGGGATCAGCCCTGGGTGCCGTGGACTATCTCATCAAACCTGTGGATAGAGGCGCCCTGGTCGAAAAGCTCGGAGAGCTCACCGGCGTCAGGAATGCAGGTAAAAATCCCCTGAACATCCTGTGCATCGACGGCAATGAGGGAGCCCCGGAGTTGTTGCGCGGAATACTGGAACCGGCGGGATATCACGTCATCACGGCAAAAACCGGCAAGGAAGGCATGGGAAAAGCCCTCACTTTCCGGCCCGATCTCATCATCCTCGATCTCATGTTCCCCGACATGGACGGTTTCGAGTTGTCACGGACCCTTCATAATAATGTAGCGACGATGGATATTCCCCTTATCATCATGACGGCAAAAGACGTCAATGTGGAAGCAAGGTTGAAACTGATCGGAAAAATCGAAAGCACCCTGCAGAAAAGCTGTTTTACAGAGGAAGATCTGCTGGCGCACATCCGGGACCTCGAAATGACCTACCCCTTCCGGACAGGCCTTCTGGACACGGTAAGCGGGCTCTTCGACCGATCCTATTTTCAGATTCGACTCGCCCAGGAGATCTGCCGCGCTGACCGCTACAAGACCATTTTCTCGATCCTGATGGCGGATCTGGACGACTTCGGCAACTACATCCGGGCCAACGGCATCCATAACGGCAACCTCTGCATCCGTAAAATTGCTGATTTTCTGCGGAAAACCACGCGAGGTTCCGATACGATCGTGCGTTACGGCCGTGATGAATTTGCTCTCCTTCTCGCAAGTGCGACGGAGGAAGCCTCGCGCATCGTCGCGCAACGTCTGCTCTCTTTCATGGAAAGTTACCGCTTCCCCGGGCAGGAGCACCTCAAGCAGGGGAAACTGACCGCCAGTATCGCCGTGGTTTATTACAACCGTATAAGCCCCAGTTCAACGGAGGAAATGATTTCAAAAACCCAGGAACTGCTTCGCGAGGCGAAAAAGCACGGTGGCGGAAACATCCGGATTTACGGACAACCCGCGTATACTGCCGAAATTATAGGTCTTTGAGGATGATCCGATTTATTTTGAACGTTTTCCGGCTACCCGGAAAACGAGGGGGCATCCGCCGGGAAAACGATACGGCTAAAAAGGGGAAAGTGGTCTGAAGGAAAACACCTTCGCCGTTGCAGCCGGATAATCTTTGCGTCCTGTACCTGGACGGCAGGGGGGACAAAGATATAATCGAACCGAAAACGGAAGAAGTACCGGCGATATCCATGGTAGGTCGCAGCCTGGAGATGATGCGGATATCTATCCCGCAAAGTATCCTTCAATGGAACCGGATTGAACCGTGGCCACCCCGCTTCCATTTTCAAGCGATGCTCACCCTTTAAATATACAATCGAAGGGGTTTCCTCCCCGGCGTTGAAGTCACCGGTCAGGACAAAGGGGTCTGGAAAACGTCTCGCTTGAATATGGCGGGTCAGCAGGACAACGCTCTTTTTACGGGAACGCCGGGAGAGATGATCCAAATGAATATTGTAGAAATAGAAAGCCCGCCCCGAGTCTTTTTCAACCAGCCTCGCCCAGGTGCAGGTACGAGGAATGATGTTCCCCCACCCTCTTGACCGCGGTATATCCGGTGTGGTGGAGAACCAGAAAGTACCGGCTTCGGACACAATAAACCGCGTCGCATCGTAAAAAATCGCCGTATGCAACCCCCTGCCGCCGCCAAGATTTCCCACACCAACCTTTTCATACCCGGGCATCATAACGCGGATTTCGGAAATCTGGAAGTCCAAGGCTTCCTGGAGCCCCAATACGTCGGGACGATAACGATTCAAGACCTCCCGCACGAGGGAACGGCGAAACATCCAGTGATTCCGGCCATCCCGCCTGGTACCCCGCCGGATGTTGAAACTCATGACGTTCAGATTCAAGCCCTGATGGGGCGGCGAATTCGGGAACGGATCTCTGGGAACGTCCACAGTTGTCCGCAGTGGATTAAAACCTTCCAGCCAGATGATCAGCCGACGTACCGGGTTGATATATTTCCGGGAAAAACTTAACCCCGTCATTTTTTCTTACCTTACCTTTTTCGACCTGCAAAAACACTTTCGTTTAATACATGGAAAGTGGATGTCTTTTAATCACGATGCATAAGAAAAAGCAAGCCCGGACATGACAGAACTCATGAAACTTGTTCATCGTACCGCCATCCTCTCCATTGCACTTAAGACAAGGCCTGTGTTAAGTAGCTCTTTCTTTAACAGCGATTCCCGAAAGGAACAATATGAGCCAAAAGAGAGATGAGAAGATTGGAAGGGAATTGGGCATTTCTTCGGCCCAGGTCGCGGCGACCGCCCGAATGCTTGACGAGGGGGCAACAGTTCCCTTTATTGCACGATACCGGAAGGAATTGACGGGAACGCTTGATGAAGTGGCCGTTACGGCAATCCGGGACCGGCTCCTGCAATTGGAGGAACTGGACAGTCGCCGGGGAGCGATCCTGAAATCGCTTACGGAGCGAAACCTCCTCACGGATGACCTGCGGAAAAAGATCGACGAAGCCGAGGTGCTCTCGGTCCTGGAGGACATCTACCTGCCCTTCCGGCCGAAACGACGCACCCGGGCAACCGTCGCGAAGGAAAAGGGCCTCGAACCTCTGGCCCAATTGATCTTCGCCCAGGAAATAACAGACATCAGGACCGAAGCCACCGCTTACATCGACGAAGAGAAAGGAATCGCTTCCCTTGATGAGGCCCTGGCCGGCGCCAGGGACATCATCGCCGAGTGGCTCAGCGAGGACCAGGAATCACGGACACGGATGCGGGCCCTGTTTTCCACAAAAGGGATTATCCGGTCCCGGGTCGTTCCGGGGAAGGAAGATGAGGGGATAAAATACAAAGATTACTACGACTGGGAAGAACCGGTGCTCTCCGCTCCGTCCCACCGGATTCTAGCCATGCGGAGGGGGGAGAGGGAAGCGTTTCTCATGATGCGGATCGCCCCTCCCGAAGAAGAAGCACTCCTGATTCTGGAGGAACTCTTCGTCAGAGGAACCGGTGAAGCCTCCGAGCAGGTCAGGATCGCCGTTCAGGACAGTTATAAGCGCCTCCTCTCTTCTTCCATGGAAACGGAGGTCCGCCTGGCCACGAAGAAAAAGGCCGATGAAACGGCGATCCGTGTCTTTGTCGACAATCTTCGGCAGCTTCTCCTGGCCCCACCCCTGGGACAAAAGGCCGTTCTGGCAATCGATCCCGGTTTCAGGACAGGTTGCAAGGTCACCTGCCTCGACCGCCAGGGGAAGCTCCTGCACCATGAGACCATCTATCCGCTCCTGTCCGAAAAGGCAACGCGCGAGGCCGGCGACAAAGTTCGGGAATACTGCCGCCGGTTCAATATCGAAGCCGTTGCCATCGGAAATGGAACGGCCGGCCGGGAAACGGAAACATTCCTCCGCGCTCTTGATCTCCCGCAAGAAATCCAGGTCGTCATGGTCAACGAAAGCGGGGCCTCCATTTACTCGGCCTCCAAGGTCGCCCGGGATGAATTCCCCGATCAGGACATCACCGTCCGGGGTTCCGTCTCCATCGGGCGGCGCCTCATGGACCCGTTGGCGGAGTTGGTCAAAATCGATCCGAAATCGATCGGTGTCGGCCAGTATCAGCACGATGTGGACCAGGGGGAACTGAAAAAGAGCCTCGACGATTGCGTCGTCAGTTGCGTGAATGCCGTTGGCGTCGAAGCCAACACGGCCAGCGCCCAGCTCCTCTCCTACGTCTCCGGCTTGGGGACGGCCCTGGCGGAAAACATCGTGAAATATCGGGATGAGAATGGGCCTTTCCGTTCCCGGGAAGAGTTAAAAAAGGTCCATCGCCTCGGGGCTAAGGCCTTCGAACAGGCAGCGGGCTTTCTCCGGATCAGGGACGGACTTAATCCCCTCGACGCGAGCGCCGTCCATCCTGAAAGCTACCCGATCGTCGAAAGGATGGCCACGAATCAGAGATGTTCCGTTTCCGAGCTGATTCGTGACGAAATGCGGCGCAAAAACATTGATCTGCAGGCTTACGTAACAGACAGGGTCGGCCTGCCGACATTGAAAGATATTATGGAGGAATTGGCCAAGCCGGGACGGGATCCCCGTCAACAGTTCGAAAACATCGTTTTCGCCGAAGGCATCGAAAAGCTCGAGGACCTTTTGCCGGGGATGAAGCTTCCGGGCGTCATCACGAATATTACGGCCTTCGGGGCTTTTGTCGACATCGGGGTCCACCAGGATGGACTCGTTCATTTGAGTGAACTCGCGGACGGTTTCGTCAAGACCCCGGCGGATATCGTAAAAGTGAATCAGCAGGTCGAAGTTACGATCCTGGCCGTGGATTTGAACCGGAAACGGATCTCCCTGTCCATGAAAAAAATGCCGGGGCGGAAGGCGGAAAAAGCAGCCGGCCTCATGCCTTCCGAACGGCAACGCGGGCCGGAAAAGGATGGGCATCGGCCCAAAACCGCAAAAGGAAAAACGGAACCCCGGGGATTCAACAACCCTTTTGCGGAGGCGCTAAAAAAGCGTTAGAATCCGTCGATATAACTGAATGCTTTATTCCAGATGTAAAAGTCATTTTGGGAGTAAACTCACCCTTGATTGTAACAGATCAACTGTTGCGAAACCACATCCGACATCAGCCGGAGGTCTTGCTTGTCCATGTCGCAGACGCGCACCACTTCGGCGTATTGGGCATCCTTCGGTGACAGGTCCGCCAGCAGGTTGGGTTGCGATTCCAGCCAGGCCGTGTTGAAAAACACCTTTTCCCGTTCCGGGTAGATCGCCATGTAGAAGATATCCATTTCCACAAGGTCCTGGAAGAAATGGGTCCCGAAGGAGAGGTCGGGGATGAGGCTCCCGTACTGGTAGGCGATTTCGGCGATAGCGGCGATATTGTTGATCTCGGAGAAGGTTACGGGGACGCCCATGGCGGGGGTGGTCGTGCCCCAGCGGCCCGGTCCCATTAAAATTGTCGGCAGGTCGCGGCGGTTGTCGATCAGTTTGTTCAGTCGCCCCACCAAGTGCGCCACGTCGTATTTACCGGACAAAGGGAGCTTGGAGTAGCCCTGGGGATCGATGTAGATGATGCGAGCGATGGCCTGGGAGACGCTCCCGCCCATGAAGTTTCCCTCCTGCCGGAGCAGCACGCGGTGATCCTCAATTTCTTCCGGGATGACCATCCGGGTCTGCTGGCCCTTGGTCTGGAAGGGACGGCACTGGAGCAGGTTCACCTGCAGCTTGCCCTCGAGGTTGAAATTCGCCGTGAACTCGATATCGACGGGGTATTCATAGACCGCTTCCAGCTTTTTCAGCATTTTAGACATGATGGTTGGGAACTCAGTTGTGGACAGGAGTTCGTCGAAGGTCAGAATCCAGTAATCCTTCCCCGGTTGCTCCGCCTCTGCCATCCGGTCTATGGCTTCGAAGTCGCGGATACCCAGGAGTTCCATCCGTGTTTCAAGTCCTTCCGCCATAACCTCTGTCAGGGGCAGGGAGACGAAACGATTTTCCTGGAGGTTCAGCATGTCCACATCATGCTGGGAAAAGCGCCGGGTGTCGTTCAGGTCGTGATGGGCTTTCACCAGGGGGGCGTCAAGGGCTACAATCCGGGGGTAGTCGTTTTCCACGCGATTCACGGCCCGTGTGCCCAGGCCGAAGACCATGCGGAGCATTCCCGCCCGGGGATCCATTCCCTGCTTCCAGACGAAGGTGTTGTAGGAAAGTCCCACCCCGGCAATTTCCGGGAAGAAGTAATGCTTGCGGTAGGCCCCCGAAACCCGCTGGACCAGAAGCGCCATCTGCTCATCCGCCTGGTCCAGTCCCCGTTGCTGACGGTAGATGAGGGCGTTCTCATTCATCGTGCTGGCGTAAATCTTCCGTACCGCCTCTTCGAAATGGTCGTAACGCTCCTCCGGCGTTCCCTGGTTGGCGCAGAAGTCACTTTCATATTTGCCGGCGAAGGCGTTGCCGAACGCGTCTTCCAGGAGACTGCTCGAACGGACGATGATGGGCGACTGGCCGTAATATTCCAGCATCAACTGGAACTGCGCCTTGACTTCCGGCGGGAAGACCCCATCCAGCATGACATTTTTTAACTCCCGGGCCAGTTTGAAATAGCCCTCCTTGGTCTTCTGTGCCATCAGCAGTTTCCACCAGCCGTTCTGCACCATGTAGGAATAGAAGACATCGGACCCGACATAATAGGAGTCGTGGAATTCGAGGTGCTCCGGCCAGTCAAAAGATTTATCCTTCTGCAGGATATTGCGCGACAGAAGCATGCCCAGGGATTTTCCTCCGATAAAGCCGGTGCCGATGAGGCGATCCTTGATTTCCAGGATATCCTTCAGGGAAAAGTGTTTCCGGACCAGAGACAGCATCCGTTTTTCCCGGCCCAGGAGCACCCGGGAAAGCTGTTCGACCATTTTCTGTCTCTCGGCGGCGGTCTCCGGTCCATCGTCCTCCTGCAGCTCCCGTGCCCGGAGGAAGAGGCGGTCCCAGAAGTCCAAATGGCGTTCGGCGCTCATGGAACCCTTGTGAGCGAGGAAAGAAAAGAGGTTGCTGGCATCGACGCTGCTCATCATGGGGGTGAAATGTTCCCCTTCCTGGATGTGGGGCAGAAACATGGTGGGCGAGTAACGGTTCCAGACCTTGAGCGGGTGGATGCAGATCTTATCCTGGTAACTGTAAACATCCAGGAGCACCTGGGTGGTTTCCCGAATGCGGGCCACCGTCTTGAAGGAATGACGGCCCCGTAAAAGGGCGAAATAGGCGACAGTGTTCAGTTCAAGCAGATAAGGGCACGTTATGACAAAGAAATTTCCGATCATCAGGTCCGTCGCCCAAGCGAGGAGCAGGTCGGAGAGGCAATCAAAGACATAAAAAACATCCCGTCCCTCCTGCCGGATGATGTTGTGAACCTGGGTGGAAAAGGATTCAAAGCCGGCATTGGCGCTCAGCTTGTAGATCGTGATCTGGCCGGTGTTTTTAAGCAGGGCTTCGTGGTGGGAAAAACGCATGTACACCACCCGCCGGTTGGCAGCCAGGGCGGTCTTGACATAGGGCATGACGAAGGATTTGTAAGCGTCGATATCATCCACCTGCATCACAACATTGTCACCCATCTGCAGGTAATTAAGGATCTCGTCGAGCCCTGCGACGCCGGTGCTCACGCGGGAAAAAGTCGGCATGGTGTACCTCTTTCAGTGATGAATTGATTTGTATTTTACAAGTTTCGTACCAGAAAGAAAAGGTTTGAGGTAAAGGATGAACGGACATAATTGTTTTGCACACTGCCGCATTGAATATCGAGACATTTTTGTTAAATATTGTCTGTGCGATGATTTTTGTGATATGAATTGACACGAAGCAGTGCAGAAAACCAAGAGGAGAAACCCTGTGAGTACGCATAATTACGAAGAACTGGCGGCCCTGCATGCCATCGCCAGGGCCCTCGCCCAACCCTGGGATCTGCGGGATCAACTGGAGCAGGTCCTGAGTGAAATGAACGTCCGCCTGGGAATGCAACGGGGGATGATCTCGCTTCTGGATCGGGATACCGGTGACGCCTGGTTGGAAGTGGCCCACGGTGTCAATCTCGAGGGCATGGAAGTATCGTACCGGATGGGAGAGGGCATAACCGGAAAGGTGGCCGAGACCGGCCGGCCCATGGTCGTCCCCAATCTCGGCAAGGAGGCCCTTTTTCTGGACCGTACCGGTGCCAGGCGCTCCCTGAACCGCCATGAACTGTCCTTCCTCTGCGTGCCCATCGTTTACGATTCCAGGGTCGTGGGAATCCTATCCACCGACAAAGCCGCCAAAGAGGTATCGAATCTGGACGGAGAGCTTGCCATTTTATCCTCCGTGGCGGAACTGATTGCCAAGGCTGTCCATATTCTTGCCCTGGAGGAGGAAAACCGGCGGCTGCGCCGGATCGTCAACCAGGGGAAGACCCCTTCCGTCGATATCATCGGGCATTCGAGTGTGATACAGGAGGTCTTTGCCCTGATCAGCCATGTGGCCGATTCGAACACGACGGTCCTGGTCCTGGGGGAAACGGGGACGGGAAAGGAACTCATCGCCCGGGCGATTCACCTGAACAGCCCACACCGCAAGGGACCCCTTGTCCAGGTCAACTGTGCCGCGATCCCCGACACCCTGATCGAAAGCGAGCTTTTCGGCCATGAGAAGGGCGCTTTCACCGGTGCCCTGCGCCAGCGGCGGGGGCGGTTCGAAGAGGCCAATGACGGCACTATCTTTCTGGATGAGGTGTCGGAATTGTCCGCCGCGGCCCAAGCAAAGCTTCTCAGGGTGCTTCAGGAAAAACATTTTCAACCCCTGGGTTCATCGAAGGTTGTCAGAACCAACGCCCGGGTGATTGCGGCCACGAACCGCCGGCTCGAGGATTCCATCGCCGCCGGACAGTTTCGAAACGACCTGTATTACCGACTCAGCGTGTTTCCCATTTACATGCCGCCCCTGCGGGAACGGGGAAACGATATCATTCTGCTGGCCGATCATTTTGTTCTGAAGTACGCAAAAGAACTTGGGAGACCGGTAAAACGCATTTCCACCGATGTCATCGAGGCCTTCCTGTCAAATCCCTGGCCGGGCAATGTCCGGGAACTGGAAAACTGTATCGAACGGGCCGTGCTTCTGGCGGAGGGTGAATCCATTGAAATGATTCATCTCCCGCCGTCCTTGCAGACCAAAGGCAAGGGAGGGGATAAGAAAGAGGAGGGACGCCTGAGTACGATCATCGAAGCCCAGGAGAGATCCTTGATCCTGGATGCGCTTAAGGAAACCCATGGAAATCAGACCCAGTCGGCAAAGATTCTGGGTACGACGAAACGGATTCTGGAGTACAAGATCCGGAAGCTGGGGATCGATTCCATGAAATTCCGTCCGCGGAAGAGGGACACGAAAAAGATCATGAAAGGGTGAAAAGTGGATTGTAATGACATTATTGTTATTTCTTAATGAGAAAAAGAACAGATTTGTTCTTTTTTTTGAGAAGAGGTCAAAAAAGGGGCGGGATTTTATCCCGCCCCTTTCGTCAATCCGTCTAAACGGAAAACAGAAGATCCTCGTACGTCGGCATCGGCCATAATTCTGCATCGACGAGCGTCTCCAATTTGTCGCCGTCCGTTCTTAAATCGCTCATTTTCACGACGACTTGGTCACGATAGAAACACGCTTGCTTGTAGGTGTCGCCTTGCATGTTTGCCGCATTGAGGGTGACCTTCTCCAGGGCCGAAATATGCTTTTTGAAAGAGGCCACTGTTGTGGAAATCTCTTTCAGAAGCTCTTCCTGAGCGGACGTATCCGCTTTGATCCCGGTCTTTTTGATGGCATTGATGGTGTCCGCCAGCACCGCGGTAAACTTGATGGCGGCGGGCAGGATCTGTCGCTTTGCCATATTGAGCATGGTCAGGGTCTCGATATTGATGGTCTTGATGTAATTATCAAGATTGATTTCATAACGCGATTCAAGTTCGTGACGGTTCAAAACGCCCTGCTTTTCAAACAGGACTACGGTCTTTTCGGCCATGATTGCGGGGATGGCATCCACCGTTGAACGGATGTTGGGAAGCCCTCGTTTTTCGGCCTCGGCGATCCATGCTTCGGAATAGTTGTTCCCGTTGAAAATGATTCTGCCGTGGTTCTTGACGATTTCCTGAAGGAGTTTCTGAACGTCGGCTTCAAAAGAGGTTGCGTTTTCAAGCCTGTCCGCGATTTGGGACAGGATCTCAGCGGCGATTGTGTTCAGGGTGAAACTGGCCGCGGCAATGGAGGCGGCGGAGCCCACCATGCGGAATTCAAACTTGTTTCCCGTGAAGGCGAAGGGTGAGGTTCTGTTGCGGTCCGTCGAATCTTTCGGCAGGTCCGGAAGGGTGGTGACCCCGATCTTCAAAACCCCCCCCTGGGAGGAACTGGTTGTGCTTCCGGCGGCAATCTGCTCCAGAATGTCCGTCAGCTGCCCCCCGAGAAATATGGAAACGATGGCTGGAGGTGCTTCATTGGCCCCGAGACGGTGATCGTTGCCGGCAGTGGCCGCCGTGCTCCGCAGCAGCTCGGCGTATTGATCGACTCCTTGGATCACCGCGCAGAGAAACACGAGGAACTGGGCATTTTCATGAGGGGTGCGTCCCGGTTCGAACAGATTTTGTCCGTCGTTCGTCATCATGGACCAGTTGACATGCTTTCCCGAACCATTCACCCCGGCGAAGGGCTTTTCATGTAAAAGACAGAAGAGGCCGTGCCTTAAGGCGATCTTCTTCATCAGCTCCATGGTGAGCTGGTTGTGGTCCGTTGCGATATTCGCGGTAGCGAAGATCGGGGCCAGCTCATGTTGCGCCGGGGCTACCTCGTTGTGCTTAGTTTTGGCCGCCACACCCAGCTTCCAGAGTTCTATGTCTAACTCCTTCATGAAGACGGAGACCCTTTCCTTCAGGGTCCCGAAATAATGATCCTCCAGTTCCTGGCCCTTCGGGGGCTTTGCACCGAACAGGGTCCTCCCGGTAAAGATAAGATCTTTTCTCTGATCGTACAGCCGCTTGTCGATCAGAAAGTACTCCTGCTCAGGCCCGACGGTCGTGATGACCTTGGTTGCCGTTGTGTTTCCGAAGAGCCGCAAAACCCGCATTGCCTGCTTGCAAAGCGCCTCCATGGAACTCAGCAGGGGCGTTTTCTTGTCCAGGGCTTCTCCCGTATAGGAGCAAAACGCCGTCGGAATGCAAAGGGTGCCGTCCTTGACGAAAGCGGGAGAGGTACAGTCCCAAGCCGTGTACCCGCGGGCTTCAAAGGTTGCCCTCAGTCCTCCCGAGGGAAAGGAGGAGGCATCGGGT
>Ga0302246_1000435_pt1 | contig 37426 bp, 29 predicted proteins | sample AAG_UR_Trp_MG_FD_193533 | JGI IMG/M metagenome (GOLD analysis project Ga0302246, IMG submission 193533) | Enriched activated sludge microbial communities from anaerobic digester in WTTP, New Holstein, Wisconsin, United States - AAG_UR_Trp | ecosystem: Engineered > Bioreactor > Anaerobic >... | reverse complement strand
GTCGTTCAGCAGAGAGACGACCTTTCAGGTGGATGTCAAGAATTGGCAGGTGATAGCCAGAACGATCGCCGAACTCACGAAAGAAATCGTGTCCGATATGTCCAGAAGACACTATCGGGCCAGAACCGTTACCCTGAAGATTCGTTTCGATGATTTCCGGACCATCACCAGGGCGACTACAATTGAAGGTTATTCAGCATCCGAAGAAGTAATCAGGAAAGCCGCTTTCGCCTGCTTGAAGAGAGTCGAATTGACGAGAAAGGTCAGATTGATCGGTGTCCGGGTTACCAATTTGGAAAAGATTGAAAAAGCACCATTCCCCCTCACTGATGGCGAACCATTCACTTAGGAGCTTTTGAAGCAGGCAAGCAATTTTGCCCGCAGCATCATTGATTGCCTATTCTCCACCAGTGACCCTTGTAAACTTTTTCTGCAGATTATCCATGAAGATCAAGGCGGATGTCCTTGGGCTAGGAACTCGAAAAAATTAGCTTGATTTTTAGGGGGATTGCCTTTACAAACTTGAAAAGGCTTCTGCTCTGCCAGTTCAATGAAGCGCCTCTTCTGACTTTAACCGTTTTTTGAGGTGACCGCATGAACAAGTCCAACCTGATCGCACGATCTTTTCTCGACATCCGGAAGATGGAAATCCTGGACTGCATTCCAATGCCCCTCTTTGATCCTGCTACAGAAATGGGCGCCTTTGGACAGGATGAGAGCGAATAACCAGAAGGCAGGATAGCCTCTGTCCAGAAGCACCAGATCTCCAGGGGATAGATGCTTCATGTGCTCAGCCGCCAAAATCCTCTCTCCCTTGTCCTTGGGGCTGATAATGGCATCGATGGTAATCCCGTTCAGCGCGTCAAAGAGCAAGATAAATATTACAAGGGGTTAGAAACCCCAGACAAACGAAAAACTGAGACAACTGTAAAAGAAAAGTCTCGGCGATATCCTTCCCATGGATAGCCTTGAAGAAATAATCAAGCTCATCCTGGATGGAGCCTTTGATGAGATTGGTGAGGAAAAAGATCATGTTGTGGAATGGCAAGCTCCGCTCGCGGACGAAGTCTCTTGGAGATCGTCGGTGCCTTTCCAAAAAAGAAGGAGAGAAGATAATTTCTTTAAGAAATTCGATAAGATTGGCACACATTTTCAAAAGCAGGTTCCGTGCCAACTTCGTACATCTTTTCAGTGCGATCCAGCATGGTGGTCCTCCTCTCGAAACAGTTTCCGCTTGCCCTGCAAGCAGCGTAAATATATCACAAGTTACTAATTTTGCAGGATAAATGTACATCATCACCTTAAGTAAACGACATTGAATTAGGCCTAACATTTTAACAAAAGGTATCGTCGAAAATCTAAGATTCTATTCACCTCCCTTCTTGGAAGGGTGATGCCATGAAGAAATTATCGAACCCATTTTCTGAAGAGAGATAAGGTTTTTGTAAGGAATCTTAATTCCGTCTTCATTTCCGTGAAGTTCTTTGTTTTTTTCAAATCTGACCGGAGCTTGCAGGATCTCCCGTGGCGTTTTGAAATGATTGTCTAGAACATTTTTTTCTTCTTAGAAAGGACAGGTCAAATGAAAAGGATAGCCTCTATTTACTTTATATTGTTTCTTTGCTTGGCGTTTAACAACGAAATCCAGGCAGCACGCCATCCTCTTTATGCTGTGGATCCGCCAGTTCATCAATGGATTGCATTACAGGCTTACAAACTCCTGCAAATTAAAGGCGCTCCATCAGAATTGTTGAATGAATTAGCAAGTCACATGCCGACAGGAGAATCTGATTATTACTACTATAGTCATGATTTCGATAGTCCACCCTCCTGGAAAACAAGCGAAGATGATCCCGGACAGATTGGTACATCCCTTATCGAAGGTGCATGGGAAGAAGATGAGGGGTGGTATGTATTTTTTTTCAATTGGAAGTTTCCCTTGAGACCACTGACTCATTTTTGGAATCCTGATGGAGGATATGACGCTGGCCTTGATCCCTACTTTGAGCTGGGTGTTCAACCTAGCGCACTTAAAGTTGCTCAAAGCTACTTTGCTAATGCCCTTTATTATTATGCAATGAATAGAGCAGAATATGCATATTACTATCTTGGGCGCACAGCTCATCTCTTAATGGATATGTCAGTCCCCGCACATACGTTGCTAGATCCACATCTACCACTACTGGATGCAGACAACTATGAATCATTTACTGCCAAGCCCGATAATCTAAAAAGCGTAAAAGCAAGTAACCCTCATGCCCAGGTCGGGCACAACGAAGGATGAAAATATTGATCTTGTGATAAAGTAGAGAGTCACGGTAATCCGCTGATAAAAAGAATTTCCGACAAAACTTTAATCAGGAGGAAGACCATGACTCAGAGAGAAGATAGCAAAATTATCGGGATTATGCACCCCATTTGTTGCGGACTGGACGTTCATAAAGAGACAATATCGGCCTGTGTTATTTTCCCTGACAAGGATGGTGTGGATCAATATGACATCAAGGAATTCGGGACATTTACGGATGATTTGATGCATTTGCGGTCATGGTTGCTTGATCATTGTTGTCCGGTTGTGGCGATGGAAAGTACAGGGATCTACTGGCGACCGGTGCATAATGTATTGGAGGATAGCGTTCAGGTGGTTTTGGTGAATGCCCGTGACATAAAGAACGTTCCTGGGCGTAAGACGGATATTGGCGACAGCAAGTGGCTTGCGGGATTGTTGCGTCATGGTCTTTTGCGGGGCAGCTTCATTCCGATGAAGGAGGTACGGGAATGGCGTGATTTGACCCGTTTGCGCAAGAAGTACGTTCATACGGTAGGGGATTACCGAAAACGTGCACACAAGCTTTTTGAGTCGGCCAATATCAAGATCGATTCGGTGGTATCTGATCTTTTCGGGGTAACGGGACGTAATCTGATGAATTTGCTGGTTTTTGATCGAAAGGCATTAACTTTAGAGGATATTCATCAGTGTGTTCGGGGCAAACTCAAAGGCAAAGAGGAAGAGCTATACCGGTCCATCCAGGGGTTTTTCTCGGATCATCATCGATTTATCCTGAAGCGGCTTTTGCATACAATCGACCTGCTTGAGGAAGAGATATCGATGTTTGATGCGCAGATCCGACATTTGATGAAGGATCAGAATGCGTTACTGGATCGCATGAAGAAGGCTGCCGGTATTGCCGATGTATCCTCTCGTGAGATTTTGGCGGAGATTGGTCCCGATTTGACTGCATTCCCGACCGGGGAGGCCATGATATCTTGGTCTGGTCTATGTCCCGGCAACAATGAAAGCGCCGGGAAACGAAAGAGCGGCAAAAGCCCCGTGAGGAAGCATCATCTGAAAACCATCATGATCGAGGTGGCGTGGGCGGCAGTCAAGAAAAAGGGTTCCTACTTCAAAGACAAGTATTACCGACTCAAGGCGCGGCGGGGTGCTAAAAAAGCGATTGTGGCCATTGCTCACAGGATTCTGCTCGGGCTTTATTATGTCATCAGGGATGGCGTTGAGTTCCGGGATCTTGGAGAGGATTACCTCGCACAGAGAAACAAAGCTCAGAAGATGTCGCACTTGCGAAAGCAGGCTCAATTATTGGGTTTCAATCTGGTGCCGCAAACAACGTGACCGTCAAAAACAAAAGGACAAGATGGGGCATAAGTCATTTCATTATAGAGGTCGATTACGAACTGAAGCCAAGAGCGCGTGAAGTAACATGACCGATCAGCTGGGCACAACGAATTGTAGGCTCCTTCCATGGAGACCACGAATATAAAAATCACGATCCAAGCTGATTCTCATTATTGAATGACACATGCCAAAAAAACAGTGAGTTGCGAATATTTTCATATAAATTCTATGATCATTCCAGACTATAAATCAGGTGAAACATTGATAGGATATCAGCCACTCGGCGCGGATCGTTATTTAACTAGGTTAATGTATCAATTGGCTCAGTTCAGTAATGATTATGATTCTGATAACAGATACGGAAAAAGCATAGCCAGCGGGAACGGAGTATATACGTCTGCAAGAAACAACCTCACATCAACAAGTAATATTGAAAGAGTGGAATACTGGGATTTTACTATTCTGGGAAATCCAAGCAGCTTAATAAAGCAATTGAATGAGAAATCAGAATATAGAATCGTTCGTAATTCCTGTGAAAATAGGATTTATTATTATGAAAAATTCTATAAAGAAGCTATAAATCCAGCCAACGTAGATAATGGGGTTCGCGTCTTTTACTCCGATGGAACAACGGATAGTTTTCTGACTCTTGAAGAACATTTTCCTTCTGGTGTTTGGGATGAAACTTTGAGATGCATTTATCAACCGGAATTGCAGACAAAGGCCATCGAATATGTCGCCGCCCTCTATCAGCTTTTCTGGGAAAGGACACATGCTTCTTCATATAGTGGAAATGATTTCACAATAGTCGCAACCTCCTGGACAGATGAGAATACCGATACCGGAAATAAAAACGGTTTTCCCGAGGGGATGGAAAATGATATCGATTTAACGGTAAGAATTAAGAATAACTCCAGTTCTGATATTACTAACGTTCAAACCACGTTGACCACAACGGTGGAAGGGATCACAATAACCGATGGCATTAACTATTATGACAATGTGCCGGCAAATGGCACAACTTGGGGAGACGGCAAATTTCGATTGGATCTAGGGTTCGATCAGCATTGGGGCTGCGAATTTAATTTGACGGTTAGTTATACAAAGGGAGGTTATCAATATTCTCAAGATATCTCATTTACAAAAGATTTTCCCAAACAGGGGGACTTCGTTCCGTTATTCATCGTGGATCGCGTGGTAGTAAAAGATACCGTTACGGAATCTGTTAAAAATAATGAAGATGGTATTTTTCAGAGTAACGAAAATATCGCTGCCGATATTTACCTGAAAAACGTAGGCAATGCCACTGCGGCTCATGTGGAGGTAATGCTTAGCAACGTCAGGGGTGATGACGGAACGTATTTCGAAGTACCTCCGGGAAATTGGAAAAGTTATAACGATTTAGCTGTTTATGGAGGAGCAGAGAAACAATTATCTGCCGATTTTGTTGATATTGACGCCAGGGCAGATTTCACGGGAATCATCAAAGGAGATATAACCATAAAGTACGGATCTGGCGGTAGTGAACAAGTTATTCGAGATCAAGTGCTGTTCAATGTTCAGCCAGAGTCATGGTTAAAGGTAAGTCCAAGCAATTATGAATTTGGGGTCTCCAGGTCAGACACAAATGTAACAACTCTAGCGAAAATAGAAAACTACGGCTCATCCGCAATGACGGTTACAGCGATAACCACCTCGAATCCAGATACAACATGGACCGGACAGCCGTTACCATGGACTCTCTTGCCAGGAGAATCCAAAACCATACAAATTCAAATTCAGACAGCCAACCTTCGGGGAATGGTCACTCGGAATGTAATTGTTACGTCAACTGGAAAAGTTAAAAATGTTGGTGTAAATGACCGCATAGTAATATCAGGAACGGTTGGCAACAGTTTGTCTTTCAAAAATATATCATCAGGCAACAACGCAAGCAAACCAGATATTAGCGGCGACTGGGTAGTATATAGCGATGCAAGAAATGGCAATCCGGATATTTTCGCTTATCAGATTTCAACGGCGATTGAGAGGCAGATCACTAGTAATCCTGGTTCGCAAGGGACCCCTTTCATTTCAGGCAATCTGATCGTGTGGGAAGATAGAAGAAATTGGAACGGGCAAACAAATATTAAAGTCCAAGGAGTGGATATTTACGGGTATGATCTGTCCACGGGGTTAGAATTTGCAGTCAGTGCTGATCCCATGACAGAGGCATTGATTGGCGTTGATGGGAATCGGATCATCATTTCGCGCGTGTATGATGTTCTTTATAAAAGTGACAATACACTTTTCGGTACACAACCACATAATTTACTCGTCTTCGAATACTTGGGCAATGGACAGGTAGCACAACGATATACAACTGGCTGGACTGCAGCCGGTCATACAAGCCATCAAACCGTTGGGCAAGGTGATTTTAACAACGGTATGCTAATTATTAATCGCAACGTCTTGGATTGGTCAGTCAGTACTGCAAAATGGGAAACTTCCGATTATCATCTAGCAAAAATCGACTTTAACGCTGGCGATACCTCAATAGTAAGACTATCCGAAAACTGTAATAATTGGCCATTATCGGCATCGACTCGCAGGTTTGCATGTACAAAATACATAAGTGGTAATGATCAGGTCTTCCTATGGGACAATGGCACGATGAGGCAAATCACTACAATAGAAAATGGGATTACCTCAGATATCCTATCTACAAGTGGCAATTACGTCATTTATGAAAAAGACGATGTGCCTGGGATGTATTTTGTGGCTTTGTCAAATCAAAACTATGAAAACGTGTTAATGAGCTCAGGTGATGTATCAAGGGCAAGAATGGACGGTAATTCAATCGTTTGGGAGCATTATGAGGGCGGAATAGATAGCGTCCGATATGCTTTTCTTGGCAAGGACATTTCTTTATCGACGGCAGATATTGAATTAAGTAAGAATCAGCCGTGGGATAACACTCCATTTCACATCGCTGTAACTGTGAGGAATAACAGCTCATGGCCATTGACAGAAAGCATAAATGTCGATTTGTACGATGGAGACCCTGATAGCGGAGGACAAAAAATCGGAACAACACAAACAATTGCTGAAGGAATTCATGCACAGGGACAATACACCGTTATTTTTCAGAACATTTTGTTAACCAAGGGAGAGCATAACATTTTTGCCAAATGTTCAGAAATCAGTAATGAAGACTACAAGACAAACAATATCGCCTCAAAAAATATTACAGTCGCACTCTATCATCTTGCTGGCGATGTTAATGGTGATAGAGTGGTAGATATGGCCGACGCGATCCTGGCGTTACAGATTTTATCCAGAGAGACGAGCACCACGGTTTATAAAGAGGCTTGCATTGACGGCGACGGCATAATTGGTCTTCCAGAGGCTCTATACATTATGCAGAAGGTGGCGGGAATCAGATAAAGGAGATTGAGACTTCCGATCTGTATTCATTGAATTATGGATGATATTTGCGCCGCGGACGTGTCGGTGGAGACAATAACCGATAACTTTGATAATGTTATCACGTAGAGTCGAGAGGTGGCGCGGTGGTTTAGGCGGGGCCTATCTGTGTCCGACCCTTTCGGTTGCCGGTGCCTCAATATCCCAACCATGCTCCGTTTCCACTCTCCCGCTCATCGAACCGGACAGGCGGTTTTCCCGCATCCGGCTCTCGGACAAGATATCATGCTTTCGCCCACGAAAGGTCATGGGTTCGTCTCGGTAAATTGATCAGCCCTAGCTCTTCATGTAGGTACTGATCCGGGTAGCGCGTTTTCCCCGATCCTTGAACCTTGTGCTTCTTGCATAACCACCGGCGGAGCCGTTGTACGGCGTGGCTGTTGATGGCCCGATACGCGGGACTGACCGACCCCAGGCAAAAGTAATTCGCCCAACCCGACAGTTTCTGATTCAACCGACTCACCACATACTCGGCATCCAGCAGCGTACCCCGTGTTCGACAGTCATAGGCACATAATGGTCTTGAAACCGGCGTAAGTCATTGAAATCTCGGTGTCGGGTTTCCGGGAAATCGGAAATCGCCTAGGCACACGACTTAATCATAATATACTTGACATTGTTCATTTTACATGCCATGAAAATAGGCATGTATATCCGAACGATCTCCAGAAAGAACAAGGACGGTTCTACCGTGACCTATGTTCAGCTTGCCCATAACGTCTGGGACCAAACGACCCGGAGTGCCAAGGCCCAGGTCCTGCATACGTTCGGCAGAACGGATGCGTTGGATACAGACGCCCTGAAGCGATTGGCAAAGAGTATTGGTCGGTTTCTCACTCCGGAGGACGCCCATCAGATTCAGCGGACTATCCATGGCGAAGCCCCGCTGCAGTTTGTGCACAGCGTGCCGATGGGCGGGGCCTATCTTCTGCGATCCCTGTGGGAGATGCTGGGGCTGCACACGGTGTTGAGAGATTGTTTGAAGGAGCGATCGTTTACGTCTCCGGTGGAGTGGGCGACCTTTGCCATGGCGGCCAATCGGGCCTTGTCTCCTGACTCCAAGCGGGGAGTCGAGGAATGGGTCAGAGAGGATGTTACGCTGGGGAACCCGGAGCCGATCGATCTCCAGCACCTGTACCGGGCGATGGATGTGGTGTTGGAGTACCGGGAGACGATCCATAAGGAGGTCTACTTTGCCGTGGCCGACCTTCTGAACCTGGAGGTGGATCTGATCTTCTTCGACACTACCAGCACCTATTTCGAGCGGGACGCGGAGGATGGACTGCGGCAGTACGGTCATTCCAAGGATCACCGGGATGATCTTCCCCAGATCGTCATCGGTCTGGCAGTGACCAAGGAGGGGATTCCCGTCAAATGCTGGACCCTTCCGGGCAACACCTCGGACATGACGACGGTGGAGCAGGTCAAAAACGATCTGATGGGCTGGAAACTGTCCCGTTGTGTCTGGGTGATGGACCGGGGGATGAACTCGGCGGAGAACCGGCTGGTGCTTCAGAAGGCCGGGGGGCAGTATATCCTGGGAGAGAAGCTCCGGGACAATCAGGAGGTGCACAAGGAGGTTCTGGCCAAGCGGGGGCGTTACCTCAAGGTCCGCGAGAACCTGGAGATTAAGGAAGTGGTCGTTGGGACGGGGGAGCGCCGCCGTCGGTTCATTCTGGTTCACAATCCCGAGGAAGCCAAGAAGGACAAGGCCACCCGGGAGAAGATCATTGCCAGGATTGAGAAATCCCTTGCCGAGCTTGGTGATCAGAAGGGCAAGGCCCACAAGAAGAGCGTCTGCGCGCTTTTGGCCCACCGGACGATGGGTCGATACCTCCGGCAACTCAAGGACGGCAGCATCAAGATCGACAAGGGCAAGATCCGGGAAGAGGCGCACCTGGACGGCAAGTATATCCTCTCTACCAGCGATGACACCTTGAGTCCGGAGGATGTCGCCCTGGGCTACAAGCAACTGCTCGAAGTGGAACGGGCCTTCCGGACCCTGAAGACCACTTTGGATCTGCGGCCGGTTTATCATCGGAAGGATCAGCGGATTGAGGCGCATGTCTTTCTCTGTTTCCTGGCGCTTCTGTTGGTGCGCATCGCGGAGCGGAAAACGGGGCTCACCTGGGAGCGGATTCGCACGGTGATGGAGCGCCTTCATCGGATAGAATTTTTTTCAAATGATGGGCGTGTTCTCCAGACCACCGAGCCGACGCACGAACAGTTAAACATCTTCAAATTACTCAAGATTCATCCGCCTAAGCGAATTCAGAGCATCCAAAACACCACCCAAATCCATAGGCACACGACCCCAAAACGGTCATGACGTAAATGAATGCAATAACTCAACAATTAACGAATCGTTTGCCTAGCACTGTCGAAGACGGGTTTACTGATGACATCAATTTTTATGTCGCTGACGGTAATTTGCTTCATTAGTAGTCTTGCTGCTTTCTGACGATATTTAATATATGTTCAGGCGTGGGATGTTCAATACTGCGCCGCTTGAGAGTCTCGGCAATCGCATATCTCACGGCTTTGGTTTTCTGAATATTGTCCCGCCAGCCGTCCTTTTTGGTTTTCATAATTTTTGCATCCAGCTCATTTGTCAATGGGAAAGTAAAAGTGTACCAGTTATGGGAAAATAAAAGTGTACCACCCTTGGTGCCGCTTTTTGTTTTAGTGGTGCATTGACGCGACAGAGTCACCTCCTTCCGATCCCTGCTGATTGCTGAAGGCTGTTCTTTCAAACGATAACTGTGTCCCTTGATATTGGCTACCCTGCAATGGTGAAGCAGCCGATCAAGGATGGCCGAGGCGATCACAGCATCCCCAAAGAATTTAAGGAGCATTTCCGGATACGGATTGAAAGGCGCATTTTTCGAGTAGAAGGTTATTCTTGCACCCAGTTGGACCAATATTCTTTCTCGAAGCCAACAAAATAATTTGCCTCTTCGCAAGAAATCTTGTATTTTGCCTGGTGATGGGGACGCGAATATTATTTTGCTGGCTTGGAGCTACAGACCTGAAGGCTGCTTCCGGGGGTGCGGATGTGGGCCTGGGGCCTATTGCGCAGGCTACACTGGAGCAGACATATAACGAATTGGTGCTGCTTAACAACTGGGAGAGCTCTTCTGCAGAGGGCTATATTGCCTGGCTGAAAAAGAGGACCTCCGCGAAAGCCATCCTTCGGCAGGTGCAGCTTTCCGGCCCCACCAATTTCGGTGAAATATATCAGGCCGCATCAGTGAGCATCGCCGAGAAGATGCAGGAATATAGGGCAAAGGTTGATTTGACTTTTCACCTGAGTCCTGGGACTCCGGCCATGGCGGCGGTCTGGATTCTACTGGCCAAGACCCGCTTTCCCGCCGAACTGATTGAATCCTCAAGAGAGCACGGCGTCCGCACAGCCTCGGTGCCTTTTGACATCTCCGCCGATTTCCTCCCGGATCTGCTCAAGAAACCGGACCGGACCTTGGAGCGATTGGCGGCCGGCCTTCCTGTTGAGGCACCGGAGTTTGACGACATCATCCATCGCAGCGAGGTCATGAAGCGTGTGGTGCTCAAGGCCCGGAGGATTGCTCCACGGTCTATTCCTGTACTTATAGAAGGGGAATCCGGAACCGGAAAGGAGCTGTTCGCCCGCGCCATCCATGACGCCAGCCCCCGCAGGGACAAGCCTTTCATGGCCATCAACTGCGGGGCTATTCCGGCGGAACTGGTCGAGACCGAGCTGTTCGGTCATGAGAAAGGGGCCTTCACCGGGGCCGCTGCTGCTAGAATCGGTCATTTCGAGGCTGCACATACCGGCACGATTTTTCTGGATGAGATCGGAGAGCTGCCGAAAGAAATGCAGGTCAAGCTGTTGCGTACCCTGCAGGAAGGCGAGGTCAAACGGATCGGCGCGACCACGCCCCGGAAGATTGACGTAAGAATTATTGCGGCGACCAATAAAAAACTTATTGACGAGGTAGCGGCCGGCTTCTTCCGGGAGGATCTCTTTTACCGGCTGGCCGTGGCCGTCATCAAGCTACCGCCTCTGCGAAACAGGGAAGGCGATATCAGTTTGCTTATTGACCAGTTTCTTGACCGGATCAACCGGGAGAGCCGCAGCGAACCGGGTTACAGACAAAAGAAAATTTCTGCATCCGCAAGAAATCTTCTGTTTCGTCACGCCTGGCCGGGAAATGTCCGGGAGCTGCAGAATACCTTAACCAGGGCTGCGGTCTGGTCGCTTGATGAAGAAATCGGCGAGATGGACATCCGGGAGGCATTGCTCCCGGTTCCTGCGGCCGGCAAGGAAAAGGACACGGTTCTCAATCAGCCCCTAGATCAAGGGATTGACCTGCCGGAGATCATAAAGACGGTGGCGATCCATTACCTTGAACGGGCGCTTGAAAAAAACAACGGGAACAAGACGAATACCGCGAAGACACTTGGTTTGCCGAGCTATCAGACCCTGACGAACTGGCTCAAGAAGTACGGTCTCGAATAAGTTTGGCACGGCTGTTGCTGTGTAGGGGGCATGAAGATCATGGACTCGATAAATTTTGAGATATTGCGCAAGCAATGGCCGGAACTGGCTACACTGGGCGGTTTTGCGGAGCGGTATGCTCACACTGACCCCTCAAGTGCCCTCATCAAACTCAGGACCTTCACCGAGTACCTGGTGGAAGGGATTTACCAGGTCCATAGCCTAACCCTGCCGTATCAGCGCAACCTGTTCGATCTGTTGGCAGAAGAGTCGTTTAAAGAAACCGTGCCCAAGGTGGTGCTGGACAAGCTGCACCAAATCAGGCTTGACGGCAACAAGGCGGCGCACGGCCAGCAGACAAAAAGTGAAACGGCTCTTGGCAGTCTACGTGATGCCTGGGATCTCGGCCGCTGGTATTATATCGCCTACGGCGGCGGTCGGGCTGAAGAATGCCCCTCCTATCAGGACCCACCTCCCGAGGATACCAAGGCCAGACTGAAGAAGGAGAAGAAGGCGGCGCTGGAGAAGCTCGCCGCCCAAGAAGCCCAGTTGCAGGAATTGCTCCAGCAGTTGGAAATGCTTCGCGTTCAGGCCAAGGCTGCCGAGAAAACCGAGGCCGAGCTTCTGGCCTTCAAGACAGCCGGCCATGCGGCTGCCGACGCCCTCAAATTCGATGAGGCCACCACCAGAAAACGGCTGATTGACAAACAGCTGGTTGAGGCCGGTTGGAATGTTGATCCACATGGTGGAAACACCGCCGAGGTTGGACAGGAGGTTGGTGTTGCCCACCAACCCACCGAGACGGGTATCGGCTATGCCGATTACGTTCTCTGGAACGATGCCGGCAAACCGCTTGCAGTCATAGAGGCCAAGAAGACCGCCGCCAGTGCCGAGAAAGGCCGCACCCAGGCGAGAATCTACGCTGATGGCCTGGAGAGGGAACAAGATCAGCGGCCGGTCATTTTTTACACCAACGGCTTCGACATCCACCTCTGGGATGACGCCCAGGGCTACCCGCCCCGCCGAATCTTCGGGTTTTATTCCAAGGACAGCCTGGAGTATCTGGTCCGGCAGCGGACCATCAAGCAGCCTCTGGCCAACTTGGAGCCTAAAAAGGAAATTATCGGCACCCGCCTCTACCAGGTCCAGGCTATCCAGAGGGTCTGCGAGCGCTTTACCGCAAAGCAGCGCAAGGCCCTGATCGTCCAGGCCACCGGCACGGGAAAGACACGGGTGGCCGTTGCCCTTGCCGACCTGCTTTCGCGAGCCAACTGGGGGCAGCGCATCCTCTTCCTCTGCGACCGTCTGGAGCTCCGCAAGCAGGCGAAGAACGCCTTTGGCGATTTTATGTCCGAGCCGCTCACCTATGTCACCGCGAAAACCGCCCAGGACCGCAACAAGCGCATCTATCTCTCCACTTATCCGGCTATGATGAAGATATTCCAGACCTTCGATACCGGATTTTTTGACCTCATCATCGCCGACGAGTCGCACCGTTCCATCTACAACCGCTACCGCGACCTGTTCAAGTGGTTCGACTGCCTGCAGGTGGGCCTTACCGCCACACCGGTGGAAAAGATCAACCGCAACACCTTCAAGCTCTTCGACTGTCAGGACCAGAACCCAACTGTCTATTACTCCATCAATCAGGCGGTAGAGGAGAAATACCTGGTTCCCTACGAGGTCTATACCCACACCACCGGCTTCCTACGCGACGGCATCAAGTTCGCCCAACTGAGCGAAGAACAGCGGGAAGAACTGGAGGATGCCGGGGAAAATCCCGAAGCCTTCAACTATGACGCCGGTGATATCGACAAGAAGGTTTTCAATCGGGACACGAATCGGGAGATCATCAGAAATCTCATGGAAAACGGCATCCGGGACGGGGCGGGCCGGCTTCCCGGCAAGACCATCGTATTTGCGCGCAATCACAACCACGCGGTACTGATCGCCCAGGTCTTCGACGAACTCTATCCCCAATACGGAGGCAAGTTCTGTCAGGTGATCGACAACTATGATCCCCGCGCCGAGCAGCTCATTGACGACTTCAAGGACCCGGCCAATCCACTCACTATCGCCGTGTCCGTGGACATGCTTGACACGGGCATCGATGTGCCCGAAGTGGTCAACCTCGTCTTTGCCAAGCCAGTATTCTCCTGGGTGAAATTCTGGCAGATGCTCGGCCGGGGCACCCGTCTTTGTCCCAATCTCTTCGGCCCCGGCAAGGACAAGAAGAGCTTCCGCATCTTCGACCACTGGGGCAACTTCGAGCGCTTCGAGATCGAACGTCCTGAGGCTGACCCAGCGCCGTCCAAGAGCGTTATGCAGCTCGTGTTCGAGGCCCGCGTCAACCTCGCGGAAACCGCCCTGGCCAAGGCGGACCTCGATACCGTAAATGCCACGGTAGAGCTGATCAGGAAAGACATCAACACCCTGCCAGACAATACCATCGCGGTGCGGGAGAAGTGGAAGGAGAAAACCGCCATCCTATCCAAAGGGGTGCTGGAGCAATTAGCTCCATCCACGATAGCCGCGCTCCGGAACGAGATTGCGCCGCTTATGCAGTGGATCTACACCCGCGATCACAGCGACGCATACGGCTTCGACCTTCTGGTGACCAACGCCCAGATCGAACTTCTGCGCGACTCCGGCCGTCTCGTCGATTTCCGCGATCAGATTCAGGACCGGGTTGCCAGCCTCCTTATGCACCTGAACCCGGTGCGGGCCAAAGTGGAGCTGATTAAGAGGGTCCTTTCCTCCGAGTTTTGGGACCGAGCCGATGTGGCGGCACTCGAAGAGATGCGCCAAGGGCTGCGGAGCATCATGCACCACCGGCAAAAACCGACCGGCCCCGACCCGCTGCCCCCAAAAACCATCGACGTTACCGACGGCGAGGTGGAGTTTTCACGCCGGACCAGCAATGTGCGCACCATCGACATGCAGCTTTACCGCCAGCTGGTGGAGGAGACCCTGGAAAAACTCTTCGACACCAGCCCGGTCCTCAAGAAGATCCGGCGCGGCGCGCCGGTTTCCGAGAGAGATCTGGATACGCTTGTCTCTTTGGTGCTCACCCAGAACCCGGACGTGAACCTGGAACTGCTCCGCGAGTTCTTCCCCGAGTCAGCCCCGCCGCTGGATTTCATCATCCGCACCATCGTCGGCATGGAGCCTGAAGCGGTGGAAAAGCGTTTTGCCGACTTCGCCCGGAAATTCGCCGTAAATTCGAGGCAGACCCATTTCTTGCGCCTGCTCAAGAACCACATTCAGAAATACGGAGCCATCACCGTCGACAAGCTCTACGAGACACCATTTACCACCATAGCCAGTGACGGCCTGGACGGCGTTTTTCGTGACGACGCCCAGATCGACGAGTTAATCAACATTATTCAAACCTTTCAACCCCAACCGGGAGCACAGGCATGATTATGAATATAGAAACCGGACAATTTTTGCCAATTCTCCCCTGGCTCCTTGCCGTAATCTTACCAGCAGGGATTGCCTTTATCCTCCTTCGCCAGATCAATATTTTGCGGCAGACGATTGACACGGCAAGGCAGGATGTCAGCAGGCTACAGACCGAGAATCAGATCGCAAGCCATCAACTTGCCTATGTGCAGGAGACGCTCGAAAAGGAACGAGGAGCAGCAGCTCTCCATCTTGACCAGGAGAAGGCCGAGAAACTCCAGTTCCAAGCCGATAATAAGGAACTGAGGGGAAAACTAAGCACTGTTTCTGCCAACCTGGCCGCCGCCGAGGCAAAACTTCCTCGTATTGATGATTTGACGGCGAATCTGGAGATTCTGAACAAGGAGCACCAAAAACTCTTCCGAGAAAAGTCTGATCTCGAAAGGATTTTTGCCTCCCTGCAGACCCAGGCTGAGGAAGAACGAAAATCCTCGGAGGACAAGATTAGACTCCTCGAACAGGCCGAAAAGAGGCTCACCCAGGAGTTCGAGAATCTCGCCAACCGCATTTTTGAAGAGAAACACCAGAAGTTCAGCGAGGTCAGCAAAACCAGCGTCGAAACTCTTCTTAACCCAATGCGTGAGCAGTTGAAGGACTTCCGTAAACGTGTGGACGAGGTCTACGACCAGGAAAATAAAGAACGGGCCTCCCTCCTCACTGAGATACACCTGCTGAAGACCTTGAACGAGCGGATCAGTGCAGATGCCTTGAATCTCACAAAGGCACTCAAGGGCGACAGCAAGACCCGTGGCAACTGGGGCGAGATGCAGCTTGAACGACTGCTTGAAGAATCCGGCCTGGGTAAAGGCCGGGAGTACGAGGTCCAGGTCAGTCTCAAGTCAGAGGATGGCAAGCGCCTGCAGCCTGATGTAGTTATCCATTTGCCAGAAAAGAAAGACGTGATCATCGACTCCAAGGTCTCCCTCGTTGCCTACGAGAAATTTTGCTGCAGCGAAGATGAAGACGGGAGGCAGTATCAGATTCGTCAGCACGTCACTGCCCTGCGTACCCACTTCAAGTCTTTAAGCGCTAAGGGTTACGAGGACCTGATCGGCGTCAACTCACTTGATCTGGTAATCATGTTTGTGCCCGTTGAGCCTGCCCTGCTTCTCGCTTTCGAGCATGAACCCACCCTTTTCAACGAAGCCTTCAGCTTCGGAATCCTCCTGGTTTGTCCCTCGACCTTGATGGCCACCCTGCAGATCATTCACAATATCTGGCGCTACGAGTACCAGAACCGTAACGCCTTGCAGATTGCTACCGAAGCTGGCCGCCTTCATGACCAGTTCGTGCTCTTTGTCGAGGCATTGGAAAAGGTGGGGGACCAAATCAAGAAATCACAGGAGATTTACGACATAGCCCATAAGAGGTTGACAAGCGGCAAGGGGAATCTGGTGGGGCGTACCCGCAAGCTCCAGGCCCTCGGAGCAAAAACAAAAAAGAACATTGACGCCAGCCTGCTTGAGGCGGCCGTCGAAGATGATGAACCTGAAATAGCGCTGCTTCCCGAAGAGCAGGATACGGAGGAAACAACAGCATGATCAACGGCCAGCTGAAAAGCGATATCGACAAACTCTGGGACGATTTTTGGGCCGGCGGCATCGCCAACCCCCTTTCGGTGATCGAACAGATCTCCTTTCTGATGTTCGCTCGCCTGCTCGACATCCGGGAGAAGCGGGAAGAGAATAAGGCGGGCCGCACCGGCAAGCCTTTCCGACGTATCTTCAGCGAGAAACCTTTGGCCGACGAGGGACGCCGCAAGACACTTGAAGGATTGGTCAAAACTGAGCAGGACCTCCGCTGGTCCAACTTCAGACACCTGAACGGCGAAGACATGCTCCGCGTTGTCCGCGACGGCGTGTTCCCCCATTTCAAGACCGTGGCCGTGGATGGGGCCAAGTTCGGCGAGTATATGAAGGACGCCCAGCTCCTGATCCAGAAGCCGAGCCTGCTGGTCGTGGCGGTCAACACCATCGAGAAACTGCCCCTCACCAGCGGCGACACCAAGGGCGATCTCTACGAGTACATGCTGGGAAAACTCACCACCGCAGGCATCGCCGGCCAGTTCCGCACCCCGCGCCACATCATCGCCAAGATGGTGGAGATGCTCGACCCGAAACCCATGGAAGTGATTGGTGATCCGGCCTGCGGCACTGCTGGTTTTCTGGTGCTGGCCATGCACTATCTCATGAAAAAATACACCACCCCCGGCATGGAGTACCGGGACGAGGAAGGAAATATTATCTATCCCGGCGACAAGTTGGAACCTTACCGCGACCATGTCCAGTCCGGCCTGCTGCACGGCTTCGACTTCGACGCCACCATGCTGCGGATCGCGGCCATGAACCTCCTGCTTCACAACATCGACTCGCCGAACATCCATTACACCGACACCCTTTCCAACGGTTTCCCGGAACGGTTCCCGGAGCAGGCTGAGAACTATTTTGATGCGGTGCTGGCCAATCCGCCCTTCAAGGGCAGTCTGGACTATGACGATGTCCACCCCTCACTCCTGAAGAAGGTCAAGACCAAAAAGACCGAGCTGCTTTTCGTTACCCTGATCCTGAAGATGCTCAAGACCGGCGGACGCTCTGCCACCATCGTGCCGGACGGGGTGCTCTTCGGCTCCTCCAAGGGTCACCAGGCCTTGCGGAAAATGCTGGTGGACGACAACCAGCTAGAAGCGGTGATCTCGCTCCCCTCGGGGGTGTTCAAGCCCTATGCGGGAGTCTCCACCGCCATAATTGTCTTTACCAAAGGCGGCCGGACTGATGCCGTCTTTTTCTATGACGTGCAGGCCGACGGCTACTCCCTGGACGATAGACGTGATCCCCAACCGGACAAGGACGACCTGCCGGAGATGCTCACACGCTGGCAGCAGCGTGACCCGAAGAAGGACACCGACCGGTCCAGGAAGCATTTCTTTGTGCCGGCCAAAGACATCCGGGCAAACAATTATGACCTCTCTATCAATCGCTATAAGGAAACTGTCTATCAGGAAGAAAAACATGAATCGCCGAAGGTGATACTGGAACGGATGATGAATCTGGAGAAGGAAATCATGGCGGATATGTCGGAGCTGCGGGGGTTGTTGGGATGATAAGACCCGAAATTCTCAGTCAGTCATGGCCGATAAAGCCTCTAGGTGATGCAGTCGAATTTTTGGACCACCTCCGCCGACCAATCACTGCCAGAGATCGAAAAGCGGGGATCTATCCATACTATGGGGCCAATGGCCAACAAGATTCCGTTGCTGATTATTTGTTTGATGAACCGTTAATACTCCTGGCGGAAGATGGTGGTTATTTCGGTGATCAAGAACGGACAATAGCATACCGAGTTGAAGGCAAATGCTGGGTAAATAACCACGCCCATGTGTTACGACCAAAGCAAGGCGTTGACATTGGTTTTCTCTGTCGCCAGTTAGAGCATTATGACGTGACCCCATTTATAAACGGTGCCACTCGTGAAAAACTTACAAAAAGCAGCGCGTTAAAAATCCCCGTAACCCTACCACCGCTGGCCGAGCAGAAGCGGATTGCGGCCATTCTGGACAAAGCCGACGCCATCCGCCGGAAACGGCAGCAATCCATCAAGCTGGCCGACGACTTCCTCCGCGCCACCTTCCTCGACATGTTCGGCGACCCTGTCACAAACCCCAAGGGATGGAAGGTGAAGATTATTGATTCTCTTGTCGAAGACATTAAAACTTGGAACCCAGCCACAAAGCCAGACAGTCAATTCTGGTACATAGACATTAGCGCAATAGATCAAGAAACAAAGATTATTAAAACTGCCAAACAAATCTATGGGAAAGATGCCCCGAGCAGAGCTAGACAGCTTATCAAAGCTGGAGATATTTTAGTATCTACTGTGCGGCCTAACCTCAACGCAGTTGCGTTCGTAGAAGATATTTTTGAAGGTGGCACAGCATCGACAGGATTCTGTGTTCTCCGCCCTAGAAAAGATTCAATAACAAGCCAATACCTTTTTGCACTTGTTCGGTCAAAAACATTCATCAACTCAATGATTCAACAAGCTACTGGCGCAAGCTATCCCGCGGTAAATTGTTCTATCGTGCGGTCTTGGACGGCGCCTATTCCTCCATTGGAATTACAAAAGCAATACAACACACAGGTCGAACGAACTTTATCTTTACGAAAAAAAGAAGACGTAAACTTATCTTATGTAGACGGTCTTTTCAACTCCCTCACCCAACGCGCCTTTCGAGGAGAACTCTAATGGCCATTACAGCACTCATCATTGAAAATTTCAAAGGCATCCGGGAGCCGGTGCGGGTAGAACTCAAACCCATCACCCTGCTCTTCGGCCCCAACTCGGCGGGCAAGTCCACTATCGTCCAGGCCCTGCACTACGCCCGTGAGATCTTCGAGCGCCAAAACCTCAACCCGGACAAGACTCTGCTCGGCGGTGACTCCATCGACCTGGGCGGCTTCGAGAGTCTGGTCCACCAGCACGACCTCTCCCTGCCGGTAATTCTGCGCTTCGATCTGGACCTTACCGACGAAGACCTGCCTGCCCATGACGAGACCCAATACATAGAAGACCGGGACACGCCCGGCAGTGTTGGTCTCAAACTGAGCGCGGTGCCTGCCAGGATCACCGCCATGCAAGTAGAGGTCAAGGTCCGCTGGAGCGAACAGTTGGCAAAGCCCTTTATCGAACTCTACCGGGTAGAGGCCAACGGTCATTACCTGCTCGCCATCCGGGCATCGGCCGATGACAAGAGCCTGCGCTTCGACATCAACCCATACAACCCGATCTTTCTGCACGAAAATGTCATGCCCGAAGAAGCCGAAGAAGCCCTTTGTCAGATGTATGAGGCTGAGAACGATGATCCGCAGTTCAAGGTCGGCGTGCTCTGCTGGGCCTGGCAGGAACTGACGGACAGCTTCGACGGCTCCGGCCTCTACTCATTTGACATTGCCGGCGGCCTGGAATCGGCGCTGCCGGAAGAACATGCAGCCATTGTCTTCAACTTTCCCGAATGGATTTTTTCGATCAGTGATCCAAGAGATAAAAAAGAGCAACTCCGCATTGCCGAAGAGAAAAAATCCCATGCTGCGTTCACCCATAATCTCGGCCTCCTGCTGACTAGCCTGATTGCCGGCCCCTGCGGCGTGATCCGTAACAGCCTCAAAAACTTCTGCTATGTTGGTCCTCTGCGAGAGGTGCCTGCTCGCGGCCACAAGCCGGTTTCCTCCCCGGACGCCTCCCGCTGGGCCAACGGCCTGGCGGCCTATGACACCCTGTTTTTCAGCGATGAAACCTTTATAAGCCGGGTGAACGACTGGCTGGCCGGCGCAGAGCGGCTTGATTCCGGCTACAGCGTCGAGGTGAAGAAATACCGGGAGCTGGAAAACGACCACCCGCTGATGTTGGCTATGCTCCAGGGCCGCATCCTTGACGAGGAGATGGACCTGCGTGCCCAACTGCTGGCCCTTCCGGTTCTGCGCCGCCTGCTGATCCGGGACGAGGCCAGTGACATCGAACTCGCGCCCCAGGACATCGGGGTCGGCATCTCCCAGGTCCTGCCAGTGGTGGTAGCCGCTCTGCATCACAAGACGGGAATCGTAGCCATCGAACAGCCCGAGCTGCATATCCACCCCGCCTTTCAGGTGGCCTTGGGCGATCTCTTCATCGAACAGATCCGGCAGCGCCAGGACATCATCTTTATCCTGGAGACCCACTCCGAACACCTGATGCTTCGTTTCCTGCGCCGGATCAGGGAAACAAGCGACAAAGAGGCACCGGAAGGCCTAACCCTGACCCCGTCGGAACTCTCCATCTATTTCATTGAGCGGGAAGAGGGCGGCATCTCCTGCCACTCCATCCGGGTCGACGAAGACGGTGACTTCATCGACCGCTGGCCAAAAGGCTTCTTTGCCGAACGGGCTAAGGAACTTTTTTGATGATTGCTGAATATGCCCTGGAACCGGAAATGGTGGCCACCTGGGGCGACCGCTCCAACCACCGCTTTTTTATCCGAGAGTTCGGCAGTAGCCAGGGGCGTCTGGTCTCCCGCTATCCGAAGAAATGGGCAAAAAAGGTCTGGGAATCCTTCGCCGAAAGCGACGAAATGGACCGGAAACGGCTGGAGGAACTGCTGGTGCGGCTGCAGGAAACCATGATCAAACGCAAGGACTTCGTTTGGGACGATGCGCAACCGTGGCTGAACAATGCAGTGCTGGAAAACGCCCGCCATCCTTTCCGAGCCATCCTGGCCAGAAACAACCGTGAGTCCAGGCCGGAAATCCTCTGCGAGGATGTTCTTGCATCTACACCTTGCCCAGGCTGGGACAGTCCGCACGGCGTCGCCGTCCATCGCAATGCCCCGGAGATGGCGGCAGCTGTGAAACAGATGCTCGCCTGCTGCCGCTGGGTAAAGTTTATCGATCCTCACCTTTCACCCGGTAGGCCCGATTACCGCGCCTCGCTACGAGCCTTTCTGCGTGTTCTGGCCGGCGGAAGGCCGGTCGGCCCCCCGGAATCCATCGAAATCCACACCGGCCTGCATAATGGCACGAAAGACTTCCTGCGAAATGCATATCAGGAACTCATCCCCGAGGGCTTGCAGGTCACCGTCTATCAGTGGCAGGAACGCCCGGGCGGCCAAAGATTGCACAACCGTTATATCCTGACCGATCTCGGCGGTGTCTCCTTCTTCCACGGCCTTGATACCGGCGCGGATGGTGAAACCGACGACCTCGCCCGGCTAGATATTGATCCGTATCTTCTCCACGCCAAACAATACGACCCCGCAGCCCCGGCCTTTGACCAGGCTGCCGAGCCGATTAGAATTACGGGTGTGATGAGGGGAGTTTTTAACCATGGACTGGATCACTGTTTTCTCTGAAAAGGTTATCTTGAAATGGTTTGAGACGCCAACATAATCAAGAGAGCCAGGAAGGAAAACATGTGAGGGAAGACTGAATGTAGAAATGATTGATTTCATAAGATGAAAAAGATTTGGTGCACTATTTTGGGGATGAAGGGATCGTTGGCGGATGAAAGGATCTCTTTGGGAATATCGCCATTGGAGATATGAAGGAGGGAAGATGCTATATATCGACAGAAGGCCAGTCCTTGCATGATTTGGCTATCCCAACTCACTGATTGAGGATGCTTTCACGCAAGGAACTGCACCTTCTGGTTATTTGAAGGATAATCTCTGTTGACGCTGGTCTTCAGGGATTTTTGCTTTTCTGGAAACAGTGTTCCTGTATCTCGCCGCTGCAAAATCACCATGACCAGTAAATGCTCAATCGATCATTTTCCCATATGGGGAAAATGAAAGGATGAAATGTTTTCTGCTCCGGACAGAGCTGGCGACCGGGACGGATACGGATATTTCACTTGCCCTGAATCTATCATCATCCCGCCCCGGGTGTTTTTCATTTTCTGAAGCATCGGCTTTTTCATCAATCCCACAAGCTCACGCCGATGATGAAGAAGGTGGCTCAATCCATGACAAAGAAGATTCTCCATTCCCCCTTTCCCCTTAGGGTCCAAAGGGGAAAGGAGAAACGGCAAGAGCTTCTTCACATAGACAGAATCAGGTCTTTCCCTTGAGACATGAAGCATTCAGAAGAAAATTCATGATCGATCAAGGGCAGGATCTGACGAGTCTTGCGTTCCATCAAGATTATCACGCCAGCTCCTGTTTCAGCTCACCCAATGGCAGCATTCGCCCCTTGATCAATCATTCCGACCCATCCATCAATCAATAATGGGCTCCGGGTAAGTAGCCCGCGAGCAAGAACCAAACAGCGACAGCAATCATCTCATCATACTGACTCTTGCCGCTGTAGAAGATGAAAAAGACCGGATACAGCGAATGGGAGTTGACTCGCATCGGCGTGATTAAAGTCGTCTGCCGTAGGGCGACTGTCAAAATGTTTAAACGGCTGCCGATGCCTAAACTTTATCCCGGTAAATTATAGTTAGATGTTTAATACCATTGGAAAAATTGGGAAGGGTTCTCATTTATGGGGAATGGGGCGAGAGCTGACGTTGATGTCGGGATTTTGCACACCCTTCGATCTCATGCCGCTTACAAAACCTCACAACCATCATCTTTACAGGCTTTTTCTGAAATTCAAATTTTAAATATAGAACTCCTTTCGGGAAACTTATCCTGAAAGGAGTTTCCAGATGAACAAAGGCATAGACAAAATCCGGCAACTAACAAAAGACGAAATCCGTGTTGGCAAGGTATCCCGTGAAGATGCATAAAGAATTTCCTATATTCAAGGTTTTCATAGAGAAATTATTCTTCAATACCGGCCAGAGCTCCTGTAAACGCAGGAAACCTGGCCTTTTTCACATTCTTCATTCAACATTTCCCGCCACATCACCCACCGGAAGCAAATCGCTTTTGACAATCCCAACAAACGCGGCCTTTGTCTTCACCAATTTTCAAGCGTCTCCCAAGACTAATTGAAATTCACTACCAAGACCACCGGTGATCTTGATTTTCAGATCCACCGATCAAAACTCCCAATAGTTCTGGTCACCCTGATTTTCACAATCTCCCCCGGGTGCATCTGAAACTGCTCAATCAGCAGCTATCTCAAGACGCTCGACGGTTTGCCATTATCAATCACCCCCGAAGGGGACTTGGAAAATCTCTATGACAATCAACATCACCAACAGGTGACATTGACCCATAAGCTCAATCAATCAGTCGCTTCGGCGGCAACAAAAAAATTCTCAAGGAGGAATTGTCTATGATCCACGACTATCTGCAAGCTGGCTTTCCCGCCCTATGTGTCCTGACCACGGAGCCGCATCGAGCAGAGGAAGCATTACCATGTGACGGATGGCAGTTTGTCATCTGGGACTGTCTCAGAGGCATCAGGGAGGCATCAACATTCAAGCCCATCGACGAGATCAAAGATCCTGTCGAAGCCCTGAACTGGTTGAACGGTTTTCAGGATACGGTCCTGATTGCCCACAACCTGCACCTGTTTCTGGACAGCCCGGAATTAATCCAAGCGATCCAAAACGGTGTCGCACGCTGGAAAGCCACCGGCTGCGCACTGGTGATGGTATCGCCCATGATCCAACTGAAATCAGAAGTGGAGAAGTTCTTCCATCTGGTGGATTTGCCTCTACCGGATGACGAGGAGCTGTTTAATCTTCAGAACGAGTTGGGCAAACCCCATAACATCAAACCCAACCGAAAGGCGGCGAGAGCAGCAAAAGGTCTGACAGAGTTCGAATCTGAGACGGCCTTCGCCCTGTCGCTTATCCGGAAGGGATACTTCTCAACCAAAGTCATTTCCGAGGCCAAGGGCCAGATGATCAGAAAGTCTGGACTCATGGAATTCTGGGAGCCCGCGGACATCGCTGACGTAGGAGGGCTGAACAACTTCAAGGCATTTATCGAAAATAGATCGCAAGCATTCAACCCCGACAACAACAAAATTTTACCACAAATCAAAGGAATCCTGCTTGTCGGCATTCCCGGCACCGGAAAGAGTTTAGCCTCGAAAGCGACTGCATCCATACTGGGCTGGCCCCTCATTCGTCTGGACATTGGTTCTCTCAAGAATTCACTTGTCGGAGAATCCGAAAGACGCATGAGAGAAGCAACCCGGTTGATCGACGCTTTCGGCAAGGCGATCGTCTGGATTGACGAAGTTGAAAAAGCATTTGCGGGAACAAGATCAAGCGGCGAAACCGATGCGGGAACATCCGCCGCCATGTTCGGCCATTTCCTTACATGGATGCAGGAAACAAAATCCTCTGTCCTGGTCATGGCTACAGCAAATAACATATCTCAACTTCCACCAGAGTTTATAAGGGCAGGCAGATTCGATGCGACATTCTTCGTGGATTTGCCTACATCAACAGAAAGGAAAGATATCATCAGAATCATGAATCGCAAATGGGGATCAGAAATCCCTGTCAGTTGTTCTGACCGGCTCAACGGCTACACCGGAGCGGAGATAGAACAACTTGCCAAGGATTCATTATTTGATGGTCTCGACCAGGCGTATGACGCCTTAGTTCCACTCTCCCGAACCATGCGGGAAGATATTGACGCCCTCAGGCAATGGGCGAAGACAAGAGCAAGACTGGCCAATACACCGGATGAAGAACCTGATGAACAAAGGAAGATTCGACCGGCCTATAAGAAAGACTCGGTTTGAGCCGAGCTTATGAAGAAGGAAGAAAACTTCGACATACTGAAAGAAAGTATCGAGGGTTTTTTACCGGCAAGCTCCGGATAAAGAATCAGAAAGGAGGAAACAAAGTGGCCTACACACCCGAGTTGACGGAATCCGGTTCAGCAACCTTAAGAAGAATCGCCTGGGCACTGGACAAGCCCATGAGCAAGACGCTGAATGCCATCTTCGAGAAGATACCATCCATGATGGACAGGGAGAAGGTATGCGAAAGCTGCCGTGACCCCTCTGCATGCAGCATCTGCGGATTCAACGGGAACAAAGCGGCATAGACCAACCATCGTAACGAAAGGAGGATCCATTGAGCCACATAGCCAAGATCGAACTGGAGATACTCTCCCTGGAGGACCTGAAGTCGGCGTGTAAAATACTCGGCTTCAGCTTTCAGGAAAACCAGAAAGCGTACCAGTGGTATGGCCGCTGGGTTGGCGACAGCCCGTTACCGGAGGGAATCAATCTGGAAGAACTCGGTAAATGCGACCATGCAATCAGAGTCCCGGAATGCGCCTATGAGATAGGCGTCGTCAGGAGAGGGTCAAAATATGTCCTCTTGTGGGATAGCTGGCACACCGGAGGTTTGGAGCAGAAGATCGGCAAAGACGCCGGTATCCTGAAGCAGGCTTACAGTGTCGAACGCATTAAACGGGAAGCGAAAAGGAAAAGCTACCAGGTCAGGGAGATCCGAAACGAAAAATCGATAAGGTTGGTTTTAAGGGTCTGACGACCCGGCGAGATCTGGAAGGAGACACACGCATGAAGACCTCATACTACTTCTCCAACAGGATCAGGGAGCCGGGATTGAACCTGGTGGCTGTATCCAACACCTTCCCCAGACATCTCCCCTGGCTGAAAGATGCCCGGCAATATCGAAAGCTCTGCCCCGGTTGGTCCCTCGTCAAGAATTTCAAACATCACAACCTCTCCTGGCAAAATTACACTGAGATATATCAGGAGGACGTTCTCGATAAGCTCGACCCGGAAAAGGTCTATCATGACCTGGGAGAAGACTCTGTGATCCTCTGCTGGGAAAAACCTGGGAAGCTCTGCCATCGGCGCCTGATCGCGGCATGGTTTTACGATCATCTTCGGATCAGGGTCAATGAACTGTAGGGACAGGAGGTGAAGCGACATCGACAGAAGATATATCTTCAAAGAGGCCATTTCAAGGAATGCCGTCATGGACATCCTGGAGAGATTTGAACACCAGGCGATAGAAGCCATAAAGACGGACAAGAAAATCAAGGCCGACTGCTATGAGAGCATCGGCCAATACAAACTGATCCTGAAGATCAAGCAATCCCTCAGTATGGCGTTTCGCAAGGACTGGCCAAAATCGAGATATTCCCTCGATGACATTCTGAAGCCCGACAAGATCTTCTGACGGCACAGGCGGCTGGATCACTGAGATCTGTGACATGGGGTTCGTCCCCGTATCCAAACAGAAAGGAGGAAAAACAACAATGAAGCAGAGAGATGCCCCGGATGTGCCCATGGACACAGAGGAAACGAATCGACTGGCAAAGTTCGAGATCATGTTCGATGACCTGAGCTTCAAGGCCCAGATAAGACTTTGCGAAACCTTCGACACCCACCCGGTCATGGAAAGATGGGAAACCCAGCCATTGGCGACCATTTCCCGCCTGGTCGATTGATTTCTGCACCGGCGAGAGCTGCAATTGAAAGAACTCTCGCCGCAACAATCATCACAGAGAAGGAGGTGAAACATTGGCTGCTGCATCCATCCTGAAGCGCGTCTATTCCCACAGGAAGAACGAATGCAACCATCAGGAGTCGGTGAAACCGTCAACCTATAAGGCGGCCCGCTGCAGGGTGTGCCTTGTGAAGGAGCATGACGACATGCCGATTGTCTTGATCGACAAACCGGCAAGGGCCTATGATCTGGTAAAAGATGAGCTTGTGTCATCGGACAGGGAAATCCTTCTGTCCATCATGCTGGCGACGGATCTGCACCTGCTTGGTGTGGAGACCGTAGCTGTAGGCAGGATCAATGTCTGTGGCGCAACCGCAGCAGAGATCTTCAGGAGCGCTATCCTGGCCAATGCCGCGTACATTGTACTGGCGCACAACCATCCATCAGGGAATATCCAGGTCAGCGCAGAAGATGTAGCCTTCACCGATCATGTCATTCGATGCGGCAAGCTTCTGAACATCCTGGTTCAGGACCATCTTGTCGTATCGAGCAGGGGGTATGTCTCCATGCAGGAGAAGGATTTGATCAACAAATCCTGACCCCGCCTGAACGGAAAATCCATTTCAGTCAAAGGATCACACCATGAAAGAGATTATTGTCGATGTCTCTGATGACGGAGAGATCCACATCGAGACAAGGGGCTTTGCCGGCAAGGCCTGTCTGGAGGAATCACAGTTCCTGAAGGAGTTGCTGGGCAAGGAGATCCACAAACAGCTTACCCCCGCCTATTACCAGGGCAAGCAGAAGATCAAAAAATACCTGCAACTGTGCGGGTAAAACAACCAATCACAAGGAGGAAAGAAATGAGTGAATTTGAAAATGTTTTCAGGAAAGCCTGTCTGATCCAGCTGAGCACGTCCACCTGGATGGGCAGCAAGATGCTGGACCAGAGCCACATGACAAAGGTTTCCCAAAACTCGGAGTGGCTTCGCGGGAAGAAGTTTCTGATCAATCCGGAGCTGCTGGGGCCGCTGCACACCTCGACGCACCAGGCGAGGGATCTGGTGAAGCAGTATGCGCTGCCATTCCCGATCACCAGTCTTTACCTGATTCCCAAGGAATCGCTGGGGTTCGTGGATGAGCGCCTGAACTACCAGAAAGAAAAGTTTCTGGAGAAAGTCGACGCCTTTGTCGGCACCTACGACCTGGCCCGCGAGGAGGCAAAGCGCCATCTCAAAGAGCTTTTCAATGAAGCGGATTATCCCATGGACATCCGCTCGAAGTTCAAATTCGACTGGCGCTTCCTGTCCCTGGATGTACCCGGGAAGGGAAGCATCCTTTCGCCTGCCGTCTATGAGCGGGAGGTGAAGAAGTTCGAGGAGATGATGGAGGATGCAAGGACCATGGCCGCGGTTGCTTTGAGAGAGGAATTTGCGGAGATTGTCAGCAGTCTCGTCGAGAGACTGGGCAAGGACAATGGGCAGGGCAAGACCATCAAGAGCAGCATGTTCAACAAGCTTCATGAATTCCTGGCTGATTTGACTACCCGGAATATCTTCGATGATGAGAAGCTGAAAGAACTGGCTGCCATCGCCCAGGATGCCATTTCCGGGATCTCTCCCTACGGGCTCAACTACAATGCCCAGATGAAGGAGAAAATGAAGACAGCCATGGCGATATTGAAAGAGGCGATCCATGATTCCATCGAGGATCTGCCCAAAAGGAAGATTCGTCTGGCTCTTGCCGCTTAGAAAGACGTTGTCCGAACCACCGTATAGCGCTGTATCAACTCGGTAATAAATCAACTTTCAGGACAATCGAAGAGCATAACCATCAGGATGGTATTTATAACCCGGCATGAGCTGGGGATCCCCTCCATCAGAGCATTACCGCTACTTCTAATCTTGAAGGACCGGTAAAGTTCAACATTCCTAAAATGGGATTTTCCCCTCTTGAGCCGGATGCGAGTATCCCATCCACCTCTTCCTCAGGAGAGACAGAGTTTATGAGGCAGGCTTGGGCTACGCTGCCACCCTGTTCTCTCCATCTTCTGGGCCAAGGACCCTAAAAACCCATCAAAAGCAGAAAGGAGAAACAAACAATGAATCAGGTAATCATCACAGGCAATCTCGGCGACGACGTGAAGGACTTTTTCACTCCTGACGGAGTGGCTATCTCAACCTTCCCCATGGCGTTTCGTTCGGGAAAGGACAAGACGAGCTGGATTCGCGTAAGCTGCTATCAGAAACTGGCCGAGCTGGCGACGAAGTGTCTCCACAAGGGAGCCAAGATCGCTGTGCAAGGCATGTTGGATCAGCAGAAGTGGACGGACACGGATGGAAACCAGAAGAGCGGTTACCGCCTCATCGCCCACCAGATCGAGTTCATCAAGACGGATGGCAGAGGTTATGTGAAGGACTCGGAACACGAAGGGCATGAGTCTGAAAATGACGGAGATGTGCCGTTCTAACGGAGATCAGGAGGACACAAATGACCACTGAAGATTTGTCACGAAAGAACGGGAAATCGAACGGGCTGAAGGTGTTTCGGACACCGGATGGTCAGTTCTACGTGGAAAGCTCGGAAGGTAAGATCTGTTATCGGGTCAGCGGCAACAATGGCTCGAAGGCCTGCACCTGCGGAGACTACATCAACGGAATCGCAAAAGACCCGGCCTTTGTCTGCAAGCATATCCTGGCGGTAATCAACGGCAACGGCAATGTCAAAAGCGCCGACGTTATCCAGAATCCGGTTCCGAAGCTGGATGAAAGGTTCATCACCAGGATTAAGACCAAGGAGTTCGTCCTGTATTCAGGGCTGCTGGATCTGGCCCATCAGAAGGGCATCAGGCGGTTGATCGTCGAGGCGCTCCAGTATCCTTCCAAGGAGAACAAGATGGAAGCGATCTGTCGGGCCACGGTGGAATCTGCATCGGGAGAGACCTATGTAGAGCTTGCCGATGCGAACCCGGTCAACGTGAATCGTATGGTTGCGGAGCATATCTTGAGGGTTGCCGCTACCAGGGCCAAAGCAAGGGCCCTCCGGGACTTCACCAATATCGGCATGACCTGCCTGGAGGAACTGGGAGAGCTGGAAGACTCATCGGAAGACGACAACGGACGATCGAGAAATCGAAATCGCCGGGACAACACGCATGAGGCATCTGTCAACGAAACGAAACAGGCTCCGTCGAAACAGGGGCAGTCAAAAGGAGAAGCGAATACTGATGACCGAAGAACTGAACCGAACAAAGGGAAGGAAGCGACGGAAAAAGCAGGCAAGGGCGCTGAAGCAGCCACCCAACCTCCAGATTCAGGAGATCAGGCCCCTGGAGAGAGGCAGAAGGATCAGAAAGCTTCAGATCCCCAGGATCAGAAAGGTCAGGTTAGGCCGTCCGAGGCCCAGATCAAGGCCATCGAGAAGCTTGCCGAACGGAGAGGAATCAATGAAAGGCAGCTCGTGACGATATTCGCCGACAAGTTCCATAAGCCCTTCCAGAACATTACTGCTGAAGAGGCCAAGAACTTCATCAAGCATCTGCAGCAGGCGGCCTGACAGACCATCAATTTAACCATCAATTTAACCCCTATGGGCGGGATCTGTGACACGGATGAAACCCTGTGTCCGGATCTCGCCGCTTATCAAGGAGATTTACAAAATGAAACGTACGGAGTTTCGTAAAGGACCCCATCTGTCTGCATCGGCCATTGCCGAGTACATGGAATGCAGCCTGAGTTACCGGTTTTCCAGGGTAGACAAACTGAAACCGGAATTTATGTCCGATAATATGACCTTCGGAAGCTGCATCCATCAGGCTCTTGCCGACTTCCATCAGGAAAGGATGATGGGGGATGTCATGACCGTAGATCAACTTCAGGACCGGTTCGCTTATCACTGGACAATCCGGGCATCTGAGAACGATGAAATCAAATACAGACCGGAAAACAGCTTTCAGATCCTTATGGATCAGGGGAAGTCCCTGCTTAAGGTCTATCTCGAAAGCTTCCATGATGAGAATACCGTTGTCCTGGCCATCGAGGAGGGGTTTCAGTTCGGACTCGATCATCTGCCCATCCCCATAGTCGGGGTAATGGACCTGGTTGAAGAGGACGAACAGGGGAACATTATCATCACCGATTTCAAGACGGCGGCGCGGTCGTATACTGAATCTGACGTGAGCAAGAATCCGCAGTTGACCCTTTATCATCTGGCCAGCAGGTTCAACGGCCATGGCGATCGAAACATCATCATGAAGTTGGACGTCCTGATCAAGACCAGGGTGCCCAAGTTCAAGCGGTACTACACGGCAAGAGACAGATGGGACGAGACAAGAGCCGTCCGAAAGATCAAAGAGGTCTGGAGGGGCATATCGAAGGGAGTATTCATCCCCAATGATACGAGCTGGAAATGTACGGAATGCTTTTACAAGGGCGCATGCGACGATTGGTATCGGGAAGAGGCGGCATGATTCCATTGAAAACAGAAAACTCAAGGAGGTTGAGAATAGATGAACAGAAGGCCTCAACTGAACGAACAACAGCGCAAAGCGGCCAGCTTCGGCAATGGAGTGGCATCCGTCCTCGCAATACCGGGATCTGGAAAGACGCTGACCATGACCCACAGGATCGGTAATCTGATCCGCAATCATGGGGTAGCGCCGGAGAATATCCTGGGGCTGACCTTTACAAGAAACGCAGCTGCCGCAATGAAGGAGAAGCTGAAACCGGTTCTGGACAAGATGACTTCCAAGGTCCAGCTTCAGACCATTCACGCCTTCTGTTACAGCTTGCTGAAAACCGAAGGCAAGATCTTCGAGATCGTCACCGAAAAGGATCAGCTGACGTTGATCAAGAAGCTGGCCAAAAAAGAGAAGATCGGGAAGATCCCCGCTGGCATGATCGTTCGAGAGATCGGACTCGCGAAGAACAACCTGATCACCTGGCAGGAGTTCAAGGACATCTACCAGGGCGATCTCATGATGATGAAGATAGGACATGTATATATGGCCTATGAAGAGTCAAAGAGAAAAAATCTCCAACTGGACCTGAATGACCTGTTAACCGAGACATATCGGCTATTGAAAGAAAACAGCGAGGTCAGGAAGAAGTACCAGGAGCAGTACAGCCACATACTCGTGGACGAGTTCCAGGATACGAACCCTGCCCAGATGGGCATCTTGAGATTATTGGTCTCGGGAAGGAACGGAGACAGCTCTTTCTGGGTCTGTGGGGATGACTGGCAAAGCATCTATGCCTTCACCGGCGCCTCTGTGGGAAACATCCTCAATTTCAAGGAGATGTTCGGAAACTCCAAGCAGTTCATACTTGACATGAATTACAGGAGTACCCCGGAGATACTGGATGTCTGCCAGAAGTTGATTGCCCATAACACCAGAAAGATCGAAAAGACGCTCAGGACTGAGAACACAAATGGCGAAAGCGTTACAGCTTTGGCCGGTGTCAATGAAGAGGACGAATCTCTTCAGATCGTCAACGAGATGAGAGACCTTCTGGAAAGAAAGGGATACTGCTACAGAGACCTCGCCGTCCTGTATCGGGCCAACTGTCAATCACGGATCATCGAGGAGGCGTTTACCAAGCATAGGATACCCTATCATGTGGAGAACGGCATGAACTTTTACAGCCGCCACGAGGTGAAGACGCTCCTTGATTATCTGCGATTCATCGACGGCCCCGATTCGGATGACGGCGATGACGCTTTGAGAAGGATCATCAACGTGCCCAATCGTTATATCGGCAGAAGCTTTATGACCGAGCTGGAAGAACAGGCGGCCATGAAGGAGAAACATCTCTATCATGCCCTGAAGGCCATGAAGATTGAGATCCCTTACGTCCGCAAGTACGTAAAACAGTTCATCGAGATCATCGATCCGCTGGTAAGGGACAAAGACCAGTTGGAGCCGGCAGAGATGATCGGCATCTTGAGGGAGGCTTTGGAGTACGATCGTTTCATTACGGATGACGATATTCCAAGCCCTGATGACGAGAAGATCGCCAATATCAATCAGCTCCAGCTGTCAGCGACCAGGTACAGCGACATCAAATCGCTGTTGAATTATACGGGAAGTTTCAAAGACGAAACATCCAATGACAAGAATGGTGTCAGCCTAATGACCATTCACAAAGCCAAGGGACTGGAGTTCCCCGTGGTGTTTGTCACCGGGCTTATTGACGGCATGTTGCCGCACAAGAACGGAGACATTGAAGAAGAAAGACGGATTGCATTTGTGGGCATCTCACGAGCGATGAGACAGCTTTATCTGACCTATTCTGCGACGTATGCAGGAAGGCCGGTGAAGCGTTCACCGTTTCTGGAGGAGATGTTGTCGGGAAATGTTGAATGAAGAAGAAGGACGTACCGGCGGCCGCTACGAAAGTGGTGGCGCCGGATGCGTCTGATAAATTTTTTTTGATCCCCTTCGTCTCGTGCAAAAGAATCTTGCGACATACACATGCATATATAGGCCTTACACACGTGCTTACATAACCAATCAAAATAATTTACCTTTACCCTTGACATGTGCGGGAGGGGTGATTATTTTTTTTCTCGTAAGCGGCAATGGCAAGGAAGCCGCATGGCGAGTGCTCTTTGACAATTCCCAGACTGTCCAACGCAGATCCGCAGGGCGGATGGCGGAAGCGAGTGGCCCATCAATAAACACTGCAGGAGGGGGGTCTGGCGGTAACTAACGCATGCAGCCGATTATGCAGCGTAAATCCTCAAGAAAACAAAGCTCTAAGCCATGGAGAGCAGGATGAAACAGAGGGTCCTGTCGGAACAGGCAGGTTCGGGGGTGAAACCGTAAGCACGAAAAACACATGGGACTAAAATAATAGAGGTTTTTTAAATGAATATCTGTCAACTTAATGGTGTAATAGCATGGGAAACGACACCTTAACAATGGCCATGCATTACTTAAAGCGAGGCTTCTCGCTCATCCCCATTAATTTCATGGACAAACGACCCATGATCGAATGGGCGGAATTTCAAAAAAGGCGGCCGACTGAGACCGAACTCCGTGAATGGTTTCAAGGTGATAGAGCAAATATAGGGATCGTCACAGGACCAATCTCGAATCTGGCCGTCATCGATTTGGATGATGATGTTTCAATTGAACTTTTTCAACAATATAATTTCCCGGAATCGTGTATGGTGCAGACGCACCGCGGATTTCATATATTCTATCGCTATCATCCGTCCATAAAAACGGCAGTTCACCTCCACGGCTTAAAGATGGACATTCGGTCCATGGGAGGATATGTTGTTGCTCCACCGTCGATCAACAACGTCGGAGTGCAATATAAATGGGTCGAAGGGTACGGGTTGGATGATTTATCTGTTTCAGATTTTCCAATCGAATTTCTCACCAAGTTCCAATCTCGGGGGAAAAGTACCACCGATACCTCGATGGCAGAACTCTATACAGGGGTCTCTGAAGGTCAACGCAATGCCAGCCTAACCCGTTTGATGGGGAGTTGGCTGAAGGATGGGCTCTCTGAGGCTGAGTGCTTGGCGATGGCCGACATCTGGAACACCAGAAACCATCCGCCATTGCCTGACAACGAGATTGTGGCAACCACTAGGGGCCTTTTCAAGAGGTATGCAGACCAAAGAGCGTCTCAGCCGACTGATTTGATCACCCTAGGGAACCTCTTGAACGAACCTGAAGAGGAAATCCCTTGGTTGATCAAGGACACCTTGCCTATGGGGGGCTCAAGTATCGTTGTGGCGAAGCCGAAGGTAGGCAAATCGACCATCGTTCGTCAGGCAATGCTGAACGTCGCGCGTGGAGAGCCCTTTCTCGATAGAGAAACGATATCCGGCCCCGCTATCTACCTGGCTTTGGAAGAAAAGCGCTCTGAAATTAGGCGTCACTTCAAAGATATGGGGGCAAAAGGGACAGAGTTGATTTACCTTTGTGTCTCAATCGGCAGGCAAGACCCCTTAGCTTGCCTCAAAACGATGATCGAAAAGATAAAACCAGTTTGGGTGGTGATCGATCCCCTATTTAAGTTCATCGACGTCAAAGACGGAAACTCCTACAGCGAGATGTCCAAGGCCATAGAAAGGATCCACGGCTTGGCCAGGGACAACAATATCCACATCACGCTGGTTCATCATGCTTCCAAGAGTGATCGGTCTGGCGGAGATGGCATTCTTGGTTCAACCGCCATCTTTGGGGGGATTGACACCACGATAATCATGAAAAGTGCCGGGAAAAGTCGCACTATATATACCATTCAGCGCTATGGCGTAGATATTGATGAAACCGTTTTGACCTTCGACCCTGCTACGCGTATGAGCATCTTGGGTGCATCCCAAGCTACCGCGGCATCAGTGTCGTTGGAACAAGCGATTATTGACTTCCTGAAGCTACAATCTCAACCGATTTCGGAGGACACTATCAATCAGAACGTCAAAGGAAACAGCATGGTACGTTATAGTGCTCTCCGAGAAGCAGTGAAAAAAGGGGTCGTTGAGAAAACGGGCGAGGGGAAGCGCGGAAATCCTTACCTATACCGAATTAAATGCTCCGACAGTGTAGCAGTGCCGGGCCCCCATGCCCCAGAAGCCATCAATTTTTTCGGATTTGATTTTACAAAACCACCAGATGAAGCTCATAAATTCATTGAGTTTTCGATGGACGAGGAACTCATACTTTCATAGACTCATGATTCCCCTTTCCCCCTTTTCCCCTTAAGGTCCAGGGGGGAAAGGGGAATTTTTCAAACGGGGTCTGCCGAACTGGCAGGCCTACCTACAGAAACAATCTGAGATCGTGCATATACATAAAACTATGCATATATATCAGTAAATATACCAGGAATATATTCTTATCGTACGATCTTGTTCTCTTGGAGGAAAAGAACAGGATGGCAATCATAAATGTAAAGAAACACGTAATAAACATTGAATATTTGACACAAAGTGAGGTAGCAGATAGGTTTAGAGTAACTCAGTCCACCGTCAAGAATTGGCGGGCAAAAGGGTTGATCAAGTATTTTAGGGCTCCGGGGTCATCCAGAGTCTTGTACCCTGTAGAGTCAATTAGAGAGTTTGAGCAACAGGCAATTCAACAAGAAAGAGAGGTGGTTGTCACACCAAAACAAAATCAGAGGAAACGGCCGAAGACATCGACCATACCTGAAAAGGAATGGAGGGTGTAGATGGCCAAAAACAAGGATCACAACCTTATCAAGCGCGACGGCGTTTGGTATTTTCGAAAGATTATCGACGGAAAAGACTTCCGGGTTGCTCTTTCTCAATCTGTTACGGAAGCACGAATCATTAGGGACCAATATCTCCGGGAAATCAAGCTCAATGGTTGTATTCAGACCGCCCAACCCGCTGATGACTCTGGCCCGCTGCTCGGAGAAATGGCCAAGGAATGGATCGGCATTATCTCGAAGGAGATCAAGCTATCGACTCTGACCGATTACCGATATTCGATGAACCGGTACATTTTGCCGAGGTTTGGAAATGTCCCGATCAGGGAAGTCGGTTATCTCGACATCCGAAAGTTTGTCAGCACCCTGACCTGCTCAAGAAAGAGGATCAACAATATCCTCGTGCCGATGCGGTCGGTTTTCAAACTGGCGTACCTCTCGGAGATCATCGAGAAGAACCCCATGGACCGGGTCAAGAACGTCAAGACAGATAAACCGGACATCCATCCACTTTCCATGGAGGAAGTCAGGTTGTTTTTGGACAGTGTCTCTCCCCGGTTCCGGAATTTCTTCACGGTGGCGTTCTTCACCGGGATGAGATTCGGGGAAATGGCAGGTCTCAAGTGGCATCACGTCGATTTCAGACTGGGTGTCATCAAGGTCAGAGAAACCCGAGTCATGGGGGAGGAAGGTAGGCCCAAGACGAAGAAATCGACAAGGGACATCAAGATCCTTCCTCCGGTTAAGGAAGCGCTCCAGGATCAGCGGAAGGAGACCTTCGGAAAATCCGATTACGTTTTCCTCAACCAGTACGACAAGAACATCGACCCCATGTCGATGAACTTCCATGTCTGGAAACCTGGTCTGAAGAAAGCTGGGTTGACTCCGAGATCGCTGTACCAGACCCGCCACACCTTTGCCACCCTGATGCTGGATGCCGGTGAGCATCCCGGATGGGTCCAGAAGATGATGGGTCATGAGACCATGCAGATGATCTACGAGAAATATTATTCGTACATCAAAAACTATGACCGGGATGAGGGGAGTGCTTTCATGGAGAGGGTATTCCGTTCGGATACCAAGGAGCAGGTTGAAGGACCCAAGGCAGTCTTGATTTAAAGAAAACGGCACAGAAACGGCACAAACGATAATGGGAGGTTAGGCACGATTCCTAACCTCCCATTATCACAAAACATTTTTTTATAAAAATGGTGCCGAAGCCGGGATTTGAACCCGGACAGGCGTACGCCCACTAGACCCTGAACGCACGATCAGGGACAACAAGGGATAAGACGGGATAACGAAAGAAAGTGAATATTCGAGTAGTTATCC
>Ga0302246_1000431_pt1 | contig 37620 bp, 33 predicted proteins | sample AAG_UR_Trp_MG_FD_193533 | JGI IMG/M metagenome (GOLD analysis project Ga0302246, IMG submission 193533) | Enriched activated sludge microbial communities from anaerobic digester in WTTP, New Holstein, Wisconsin, United States - AAG_UR_Trp | ecosystem: Engineered > Bioreactor > Anaerobic >... | reverse complement strand
GGAGTTCCGGGGACAGTATACGGAACTCCACCCCAAGCCTCCTGTATAATACGTATCAGGACACTGGATTCGTAAATACCGGCTCCTGATCAAACGCCTGCATCGATCCAGCCCCAATTATCAAGATTAAAGATTTGACCCCTGCTAGGCCTCAATCTTGGGTTCGCTAACCTGGTCCCCTTCGATTTCTTCCTCCGTCTCTTCCTTCACGGCAGCAACGGTCGGCACAGCAATTGTGACGACTGTTTCCGTGACAGGAGTGATCAATTCAACATCCCGTGGGACCTGCAATTTACCGGCATCCAAGGATTCTCCGATATCCAGGCCGCTCACATCGCCGATAATACACGAAGGAATATCCGTGGGTAAACATTCAATTGCAACCTCTCTCAAAATCTGGGAAACAAAGGCGCCTTCGCTCAAGCCTTCTGGTGTTCCCCGCAATTCCACCGGTACGGAAACAACCAGGCGGTCCTTTAGAGATATTTCCTGCAGGTCCACATGCAAATAATCGCCTTTTATATTGCTCTTCTGCAGGTCTTTTATCATCACCACCGCGTTTTCCGGCTCATCCAGACCCCGGATAGTCAAGTGAATAATCACGTTGCCCCTGACTTTCCCTGCCAGTTCCTTTTTAGCAATGGCTATCGGCAGGGGCACACGGTTACGACCATAAAGAACTGCCGGAATAAGCCCTTTTCTCCGTAAACGGCGGGCGGAACCTTTTCCACTCTCATTTCTTGCATCGGCTGTTATACTGAATCTTTCCAAAATTCTCGCTCCTTCCTGTCTGATAAAAACTTCTTTTTTCCGTAGGGGGGAGTACACGAATTAAGTTTATGAGAACCACACTGGCCCCGAGGGGAGTCTATGAAGAGAAAATTTTTGTGTCAAGGGGAATCTTAACGAAGGAATTTAATAGTGAAAAATTGCGCCATCAACATCCAAAAACAGTCGCATCGCCTTCGTTACCCATCCACTCAAGGGGCATGGATCGTCCGTTCTTCTTACGTGAAACCGGCGATTGGGTCTTGTTCAGATTGCAGGCTGCAGGGTGAACTTTCGCCCCTCCGAAAAGAGAGGGGAAACGAAAAGGTAAGCTGAACCCGTCCTATCCCGCCCCGCAGCATGCCAGTTGGCCTAAAATGGCGATCTTGCCGCCATGACGCAGGGTTCTCTGCAGATCTTCCTTCCGCAGGTATGAAATACCGTCGAGATAGATATATGACCGCGAAATGAGACCGTCGTCGTCCATGAAGCGATCATATAGACTTTTCCCCTGCCGATCCCGAACAACCCTGAAGAGATCTGCAATCGTATCGCCTTCGAAGAAATAGGTTTCGTCCGTTTTCCGATTATCCCATCCCATGAATTTCTTGATGGGCGGACTCAGTATCTGTACGGTCACTTCCATGTCGAGAACTCCCTTTTCTCTTTGCATTGTTCCACCATTTATGGCATTGGTTCGGGAACAGGTCAAAAGGATAAAACGAGATTTGCCGGAGGGAAGCACATGGTCTGCCGGCTAATGGGAGGGTGTCCGGCAGGCCATGTGCTCGTTGGTAGAGATAAAGAAACGTTTCCCCAAAATCTCTCTGTGATCTCAATTCACCTCAGTCGGCTTCCACAAGGGGACGAAAGACTCCGGCGTAAATCAGGCACATCTCGAACAGAAGGCCCCCGATTACAGTCAATATCCCCGCGATGCTCAAAAGGGAACCGGACGCCACCGTGGCATTGGCCAGATAATAACCGACAATGCACACCGGAATCAGCAAGCCGGCAATGACCGCAAAGCCGAAGCTCATGCTCAGTTTTCCCGACAGAAGCATCTTCGCGGCCTGTTCCGCAGATTTCGTCATCCGTTTCACGACAGTGAGCAAAATGAAAATCATCAGGATCGTCGCGGCAAGGGTCATCAGGAACTGCAGGGAAATTGCCGGGAAATTGAATTGATTCGGCGTGAACGGAGCCATGACCAGCAGAAGGGCGTAACCCATGCAGAAAGAGTAGCATATAATCAGCGCCGGGATGATCGGAGAATTCCAGAAACCAATATTGCGCGCTTCCGCAAACACAAACCCTACATAGGCCATGATGAAGAAAGCCGCACAGGCCGTCAGAATCGTCACCACCTTGGCCAATGCTGCATTTTCAGACGGAACGACACCGGTCCGCAGGGCAATGTCCACCAAACCTAAAACGGCAAACAAAAAAATGCCGTACGCGCCCCGGCTGATCCAGGAAGTCCCCGGCTTGCTCAGCACGCGTATCGCCCGGAACGGCTTGGAGGAGGCCAGCAGGTGGGCCCCGTTCTTGCCGACAACGACCAGCAGATACCCCACGATCAACCCGATCGCGTAGTCAAATACCTGCGACAACAGGTAAAGCCCCGTTCCGACGCCTCCCAGATAGAAGGAAAGAACCTCGATAAATTTCCAGTCCGCCTGTGCCTTATACTGAGGGCCGATCTCCTGACTCTCCGGAATAAGCCGCGTATAGGTCGACAGCGCTTCAACTCGTTTGGTTGCCTCATTCGATATCATGGTCTACCTCCTATGGAAGATAATACACCGACGGGTTCGTACCCAGTTCAGCGTGCATCTGGTACCCGCCCCGGTCCAGGATAAGTTTGGAAACTTCACTGTCGGGATCGTTCAGATCACCGAACTTCAGTGCTTCCGTCGGACACGTTTTCACGCAAGCCGGTTTCAGACCGGACGTCACCCGGTCGATACAGAAGTCACACTTCGCGGCCGTTCCCTCCTTGGATGCGTTATCCCAGTATTTCTCGATCGGTGTAAATCCCTGCGGAAAATAGGGCTCGACTTTTTCGATAAACGATATCGCCTCATAAGGGCAAACCATGCGGCACACCCTGGCGCCATAACATTTGCTGTTGTCGTACATCACCACCCCGTCGTCCCGCTTGTAAAAAACACCCGACGGGCAGTTTCTCACGCACGGCGGATCGTCGCAGTGCATGCAATTCGTCGGTATGTAACTGCGCTTTATATTCGGATATTTACCGGTCACCTTTTCAAAAACCTTGCGATAAAAGATGCCCGGAGGCGTTCCATTTTTCATCTTGCATGCCATTGTGCAGGACTGACACCCGATACATCTTTTCAAATCAATGGTCATTCCATATCTGATCACGGTTTACCTCCTATGCCTTGTATATTTTTACTCTGATGGCCGAGTCCAAAGAACTGTTCATCTTGTCCATGTTGTCCAGGTGCTGACCGAAAAGCACGTTCCAGGACGGTCCTTCCTTCCTGCCGACCGGCTCGCCGTATGCCAGCCGCCCGCCGACGCCCGACATGCCGATGCAATCCCGGTGGATGCCCTCCGTCACGTGTGCCTTACCCTCAACCCGGTAACCGTATTCCGACTCGATCCAGATCTTTTCCCCATCATTGATGCCTTTTTTCTTGGCCACATCCGGATGGATCATCACCCCGTAGATCCAGGGATAGGTATGACCGATTTCCAGAAGCACAGGATTACTCATTGACCAGGAACCGCTGTGAACCGCCGTCTTGTAATTCACCAAGTGGAGGTCGTAGTCGCCTTTCGGCTCGAAAGACCTGCCCGGTGACCAGTCCAGAAGCGGCTTGTAATCGTCCGTATCCCACTCCTTTTCAATGCCCATCTCCGTCGCGACGCGCTTGACTTCCTCCCCGGCATTGATCCAGTACTCCATGTAGATATTGTAGCGGCCCGGCGTAAAGGGGCCGGGGTACTTCTCATCGACTTCCTTTTTCAACCTGAGGACCTGGGTGCCGCTTTTTTCGTAATAGTCGATCCCCACACCGTGGCGGTCCCTCATGAAGTGGTCGTACATCTCCAGGCGGGTGTATTTCTTTTGGGGATCCATGGCATTTTCCGGCTTCAGAGACCACAGGATGTTGCACCAATTGATTAAATCCGGCAGGCAGCCGACCCGATCATAGATTTCCAGCATGATATCGATCCAGTGCTTGATGTCCGGATTAGGCGGCTGGACCATGGGGCGACGGAAGAACCAATACCAGTCCTGTTCTCCCACCCCCTGGAACTTAAAGGGCAGGTTGGCGAAGGGATCGCATCGTTCCGTCCAGTGAGCGTTCGGTAAAACCAGATCGGCCATTTCCGTTGCTTCGTTGATTTCCAGGGCAAATTGCAGGACGAATTTGATTTTTTTGAACAACTCCGCCATGAGGACGGGGCTGATGTAGCCGGCGATGGGATTGGTGTGGGCCGTGATAAAAAATTCGATATCGTAATCGAAGCCGAATTTCTTGGGGTTCTCCATCGAGATGGGCCAGAAGTTGTCGCTGAAAGCGTTACACGGAGTGAGGTCGAAAAGGCCGTAGGTCATGGGCTTGTTGACCGGACGCGCCGGATAGGAATCGAATGCGCCGAAGTGCCAGTAGGTGCCGTTCGGGGACAGGTTGATCCCATCGGCGTCGGCCTGGATACCCCAGCGTTTTTTGTAATTCGTGCCGATCCCCAGGACCCCGCCGGGAACATTGCACCCCCCGATCAGCAGGTTGATCATCTCGATCGCGAAAATCGTGTGGTTGGAACGGCGGTGATTTGCGGTCCCTTTCCCGGTCAGGAGGGTTGCCGGGCGATAGGGCAGTTCCACCCCGTCCACGACAATCGTGCTGCCGATCCGCGCGGCTTCGCCGAATTCCTTCACAATGCGCCGAATCGTATCCGCCGGGATCGTCGTCACCTGAGACGCCTTCTCAACCGTGTATTTCTTGAAATGGTTGCTCATCAGCTCGAAAGCGGGCCGGCACTTGACGCCGTTGGCCTCGTATTCACCGGCAAGGGAGAGATTCGCCGATCCCTCGTCGAAGGGTACCGCCTTTTTCTTATCCAGATCCCAGACCATCGGTTTGTGGGTCTCTTTATCCCGGACGTAGTGCTGATCCGGTCCGATCAGGTACGAACCGTTGGTCTTCGTCTTGACAAATTCCTTGTCGTAAAGGCCGTATTCATTGATCATCAGGTTCAGGAAACACAACCCCAGCATGCCGTCCGTCCCCGGCTTGATGGGGATCCACTCGTCGGCCTTCCCCGCACAGGGGGTGCAGACCGGGTCGATGACGACCATCCTCATACCCCGCGCCCTGGCATCCGCCAGTTTCTTCGCCGAGTTAACGGGAAGGGCATCGAGGATATGTCCGGATTGGGTCCCCCAGAGCAGCAGGTAGTTGCACTTCTCATAGTCGGCTTCCCGGAAGAAGCTCAGATGCCACTGGTAGCAGACATTATGGTACCAGCCGCACCAGGTCGCCCCGCCGAAGTAGAACTGCGCCCCGAATCCCAGCATCAGGGGACCGGCCATATCCAACGACGGGTAATCGAACGAGTTGAGGCACATCTTGAGAGGATTCTCTTCCCGGATCTTTTTCAGTCTCGGGATGATCATGTCGTAGGCCTCATCCCAGGAGATCTCCTTCCACTTCGGGTCGATCCCGATGCCTTTCTCGGGATTCGTCCGCACCATCGGCTTCAGGACCCGGTTGGGGTTGTTGGCCTGGAAAGGAGTGGATTGGCTTTTGACGCATATTCTGCCGTAGCAAGGCGGAGAATCCGGATCCCCCTCCACCCTGAGCAGAACGTTGTCCTTTGAATAGCCAATGATCCCGGTATCTGCCGCCTGACACATGTTACACACTGATTTTACTTGCTTCACACCACTTTGATCAGCCAATGTCGTATCTCCTTTCTTTTACAAAATCATCAATTTCACGGGGTGTTCCTCATCCAGGAAACTCCTCGAGCCGAAAATGCCCATTGCAACAACCGCCTGATTTGATGATTGATTCGAATGTTAATTTTGAAAATATGATACGTCGGACGGATGAGAAAACCAGACTTGAATTTTAGGTAAATTATAGGTACGGAAACTACTCATTATTGATGGACACTAGGTAGGTTCTGAGATTGGTCCCGTGACTCCGGATACCGAGTTTTTTCCTCATGTTTCTCCGGTGTGTTTCCACGGTTCGCGGCGACAGGCCCAAAACTTCCGACACTTCCTTGCTCGACTTCCCCTGCTTGATCAGGTTGGCGATCTGAATTTCGGCGGGAGTCAGGTCCGTATACTTATAAGACAGGTGGTTCGGAAAAGAGGAAATGACATCCTTCAGATTGGAAAGCATGACATTGACATAAGACAGCTGCAAAGAACTCAATCCGGTTTTTTTAAGCTTCTCGATATAAGGGAATATCATATCCTTGATATTGAACAGCACGTCTTCTTCGAGTGATTTTTTGTCCGTTTCGATTCTTTTTAAAAGGACACGCAGGGCGACATTGGCTTCCTCGAGATTTTGCGACTGTACCTCAAGCTCTCTTTCCCTCTCCCTTAACTGCGTTTCGGAATTTTTCCGTTCGCTGATATCGCTGAAGAAATAAAAGAAAATCCTTTGATTGTCGATTTCGAGAAAATTCTGACTGACCTCGATATCGATGAATTCCCCGTTCTTTTTGCGGCATTTTCTTTCGAAGCGCTCGTTTAGCTTGGAACGGTTCGCTCTCTTTTTTTTGTTGCCGATTTCTCTGAGAACACAGCCGTCGATATCCTTCAGGTTCATGCTCAGCAACTCTTCGGCACTGTATCCGGTAATCCTCGACGCGGCCAGGTTGGTTTCCTTGATGTTCCCCCTTGTATCGGCGATAAAGAAGCCGTTCAGCGCCGTCTGGAGGATGAGGTGATTTCTCAGGATCTCGTCTTCCAACGCTTTCATGGCCAGTTTTTCCTTGGTGATGTCCATCGTACAGACAACCACCTTCTCCCGTTTTCCCGGCTTGGGCAGGTAAATGATCTTCACGAGAACATGGATCCTGCGGCCATCGAGAGTCTGATTGATATTTTCTCCCTCAAAAGTCTCTTTCCCTTCCGCGAACTGAGCCAATTCCTCACGAAAAACCGCCATGGATTCGGGAACCAGGGTTTTTTTGAGGGATCCGATCAATTCTTCCCGGGTCTTTGCCCCGTAAAGCGACAGGGTGGCGTCGTTAAGACGACCGATCTTGATCAGTTGCTGCGCTTTTTCCAGGAAAGAGGGGTGCTCGTCAAAATACCGCCGGAAATCACTGACCCCCTGGCCCCTGAGATCTTCGAAGGCCGCTTCGAGTTCCGACACGTCTTCTTCCCGGATCGACACGGGGGCGTAATCGAAGATTTTCCGATACTCCTCTTCGCTCATTCGGAGCGCCGCTTCGGCAAGACGCATCGCGGCCAGCTGGTCCTCAAGCCTTTTTATCGTGGATTGCAGTTCGTCCTCGTGCCGGTCGGACATTCACACCCCTCCTGTAGGGGAAAAGATTCGCACTTCGTTGAGTCAACAACGATGCATTTGCGGGGCTATTTTATCACAATAATATTCTAAATTTTGATGTTTTTTTGGTGCTTCAGGAAGCATAATGGACAACCGAAGCGTTTTAAAATGTTTAGAGGGGATGCGGCATCCGGATTGTCGGCACCCCCTCCTCATGTCAAGTTCCAATTCAGAACGAACTAAAAGGGAACGATCAGCCTTGCCACGACCTTCTCGCCCTCGGCAGTGGCTTTATTGTTGCTCTCGAAATAGGCCCTCAAGCTGAACACGATGCCGTTCTTGGACAGGTACCAGATCGCGGGACCGATGGCGAATTTCTGTTCTTTTGAATTCTTTATGTCATGCCCTTCGACTTCGTCTTCGTTCAGCTGCTTGCCGTAGTATCCGGCGGCACCCACCAGCAGGTTGGGGCTGATGAAGTCGACCGATTTCATCACTTCGTAGTTGAAGTGCCACAGCATGCCCGCCTTCAGATCGCCTTCTTCACCGGTTACAGGATCAATAACGTATTCATCATTCTTGAAATTGTAGGTGAAATGCTGACGGGTTCCGATGCTGAAACCGTAGGGCAGCTGGAGGGTCAGAGCGAGGAACGGCTCCAGGGTCCAGTAGTTGGCACTGGGATTGAAGGCTTTCTTCTTGTCGTAGCTGCCGATCGGCGCGTAGATATCGAAGTCGAAGAACCAGTGGAGCCGGCTGTTAGGACCGAACGGAACAATGCCGCCGATATAGGGCCCGAAGCACAAATCGCCCAGCACGTCGTTGTTCTCTTTCAGGGGGATATCCATATCCGTCGTGTAGTTGATGATCGGGAGCAACGCCTGCCATCCCCAAGTCAGGTTACCGATCTTGGTGGGAGAGACGTAGATCAGCTGGGGGGTATAGACCAGGACATCCAGCTTGTTTTTACCCGGCATTTTGTCTCCTTTGCCGTCGACGAGTTTATTGGCCGTATAGTAAACCATGTAATTGCTCAGGTAGAGTCCCGGCGGCGGCAACGGGGCATCCATAATCGTCGTATTGCCCCAGTTCAGGTTTGGATTCTGATTGAAGGCCTGGACACTGGCTCCACTTAAAATAACGGCCAATGCGAGAAAAATACTGACAAACAAGACCTGCGGTGACAAACGAAACCGTCTCCCTCTGCACCCCTTCTTAGCTGAAATCATGGCCCTTCCTCCTTAGGTTTATTTTGCAGAATGATGGTCCTAAACGGGCGGGAGAACAAGACTGGTTCCTTTGGTAAGGATTGTGTATGGAATATACTCATTCTCCATTTTCCTTTTCCTGCAATATGAGCGATGGACGATCCGAATCCACCCGGGGCATGCCCCATATTCATATTGCAGTCCGGAGAATTTGATGACATTTTAGCTTCCGGACAAACTGTTTCATGAATGGAAAATTTTGGTCAGCCCCAAGGAGATGAAAACATGAAGGCATCCGATCTGTTCATCAGGCAACTCGAACAAGAGGGGGTCCGATACATCTTCGGACTCCCCGGGGAAGAAAACCTGGACCTCATTGAATCCCTCCGGGGTTCATCCATCCGTCTCATCGTAACCCGCCACGAACAGGCGGCGGCCTTTATGGCGGCAACCTACGGCCGATTGACCGGCCGGGCGGGAGTGTGCCTGTCCACCCTGGGGCCGGGAGCGACGAACCTGGTCACGGGCATTGCCCATGGCCAGCTGATCGGCGCCCCGGTCGTGTCCGTTTCGGGGCAAAAGGCCTTACGGCACAACCGCCAGGGGAAATTCCAGCTGATCGACATCGTCTCCCTCATGAAACCGATCACCAAGGGAGCCGTCTCCATCGCCGATGCCGACATGATTCCGACAGTCATCCGGGACGCCTTCAAGACGGCGGAACGGGAACGACCCGGGGCCTTCCACATCGAGCTTCCGGAAGACGTCGCCGGAGAAGAGACAACCGCCGCCGTTCAGAAACGTCATGAAATGCGCCGGCCCACACCGGAGAAGACCATCCTGGACCGGGCCGCCGAAATGATCCGGCAGGCGAACGCGCCGCTCATTTTCATCGCCGGCGGCGCAAACCGGTCCCTCATTTCCCGGGCTTTATTCGATTTCATCCGGAAAACGGGAATCTATGTCGTCCACACCCAGATGGGGAAAGGCATCATTTCCGACGACTGCCCCTTCAGCCTTTTCGCCACGGGAATCCATCTCCATGATTACGTTCACTGCGGCATCGACCGGGCCGACCTCGTCATCACGGTCGGTTACCGGACCGTTGAATATCCTCCCTTTATCTGGAACGCACACCTGGACAAGAGGATCCTGAACATCGATTTCACCCCGTCGGACACGGATCCCCATTTCAACCCCGACCTCGAAATCACCGGCGATATCGCAACGACCCTGCGGGAACTCACAGGGAGGCTCCCGGAGAAAAGGACCTTTCCCGCCTTCGAGAGAACACGGGCCCTCGTCCAGAGTAAAATCGACGCAGTGATCCCGGACACCTATCCCCTCCATCCCCAGGCCGTCGTCCGGAAAGTCCGTGAAGCCCTGGGCCGGGAAGATATTCTGACCCTCGATAACGGAATCTACAAACTCTGGTTCAGCCGCCTTTACCCGGCGTACAATCCGAACACGCTGCTGTTGGACAACGCCCTGGCCACGATGGGGGCAGGTCTGCCGACCGCCATGACGGCAAAACTCCTGATGCCGGGAAAAAGGGTCCTCGCCGTCTGCGGCGATGGAGGATTCATGATGAATTCCCAGGAATTGGAAACGGTTCTGCGCTGTGAACTCCCCCTGGTGGTATTGATCCTCAACGATAACGCCTACGGTTTTGTCAAATGGAAACAGCAGAAGAAGGGTTTCCCTCCTTTTGCCATGGACTATGGGAACCCGGATTTCGTAAAATATGCGGAGAGTTTCGGCATCGCCGGGTACCGGCTGAAACAGGGGGATGACCTGGCTGCGGTTCTGGAGAAAGCATTCGCCTCGGGAAAGACGGCGGTCGTCGAATGCCCCATCGACTATTCCGTCAATTACGATGTTTTTTCCCTGGAATTGGGAAACCTTGTCTGCGAAATTTAGCTTTTTAATTTCCTGCCTCCCCCGGCACACCGGGAGATTGAATATACCGCATCGGCCGGGGAAAGACTTTGAAAGGAGCAACGGGACATCATTTCGCCAGGAGAAACCAAGCCAGGATCAGCAAAAGGGACGGCAGGAGATTTCCCACCCGGATCTTCGTGATTTTCATCAGATTCAGTCCGATGCCGACGATCAGGATACCTCCCGTGGAAATAACGGCGTTCAGGATGTGAGGCTCTTTCAGAAAAAGCAGGTAGGAAGCCATGATCGTCAGCCCCCCCTGGGCAACCAGGACGGACAAGGCGGAAAAAGCGACGCCGACGCCGTAGATGGAGGCGAAGGCGATCGACGCCACACCATCCAGCATGGCTTTCAGATAAAGGGTTGAGGCATCGCCGGCCACACCGTCCTGGATGGACCCGACGATGGTCATCGGCCCTGTCAGGAAGAGGACCGACGCCGTGACAAAGCCCTGAACAAAGGTCGACGAATCGGACCCGAAGCCTTTTTTGAGCCTTTCACCGCCCTTTTCAATCCACTTTTCAATGTTGATCCACTCCCCCAGGATCCCTCCCAGCAGAAGACACCCGACGGTCACCATGACATCACCGCCGGAGCCGGCCATACGGAAACCGATCAGCATGGTGGCCAGGCCCAGGGCCTGGGTCATGATGGTCCGGATCCGTTCGGAAGCGTATTTCGCCACCGTAAGGCCGATCAAACTGCCGGCCAGAACGGCACTGCAATTCACAAAAGTTCCGGTCATAGAATTTCCTTTCCCTCCCCTTTAGAGGCCGTGTCATAATTCGCAATATACTGTGCGGTGTCATTCTGAGCGAAGCGAAGAATCTCATCATCCCGGCATGTTCCTGTCAAGAGATTCTTCGGCTGACGCCTCAGAATGACATTACGACACAGTCTCTTACGGGCGGGAATGCCAGAGAATACGGAAAAAATCCAAACACACCCGATTCACAAATTCAGTTGCCATTTGAAACGAAACTTCATAAACTATGATCGCTTTTTTTTCAAATCTCTTTTATTTACAGGTACACCATAACTACGCATCCGAAAGGACAGATTTCTCCAGCCCCGTGGCAAGGAAGTGACGCGACATGAAAAATCCGATCGGCATTCTGATCTACGGTTACGGCAAAGAAGATGCTTTCTCGATCAGGGCCGCCCTGGACCGGGCGTTGGAAGAATCCCTGTTTCTGGTCAGCGGCGCCGGAAAGGAAGAGTGGGTTGTTCTCGATATTCTCGATAAAGGCCCGGAAGACATCTTCGAGGAGAAAGAAGACAAACTCGTCATTTTTCTCGCTTTCAACCAGGATCAGATCGACACGGCCCTGCGCGGCTTTCCGGAACAGGGAATCCGGCGGCCCATATTCTGCGGTCTGACCATGCAGAACATGCATTGGAAACTGAATACCCTGATCGAGCATCTCAAGGAAGAGCACCGCCTATGGACACGGCAGGCGCGGAATTCGCAGGAGGAGCCGTAAATCATGTCACGGCTCGAACTGGAACTCCCGGATCATTTTCTGTTCAGGACCGAAATCCCCGTCCGCATCAGTGATATCAATTACGGCAATCACCTGGGAAATGACGCGGTCCTGTCGCTGATGCACGAAGCCCGCCTGCAGTTTCTCGGGCAATACGGTTTCCGGGAATCCGATATCGGCGGCGCCGGGATCATCATGGTCGATTCCATCATTACTTACCTCTCCCAGGCCTTTTACGGCGACCTGCTGGCAATCGACGTGACGGCGTCGGATCTGAACAAATACGGGTTCGACCTTTTTTACCGGATCACGAACGTCCAGACAGGGAAAGAAGTGGCCCGGGCCAAAACGGGCATGCTCTGTTTCGACTATGCGAAAGGAAGGGTGGTCTCCGTACCTCAGGCCTTCAAGGACACCCTGCTGATTCCAGCCAAACCGCAGGGGTAAGAACGGGCGTAACTTTTTTCATGCGAGTTCATAAAACGGTTAATCTTCTGTTTTGAAGCGAGAGAAGGAACCGGCCATGGACTTCCACCCATTGATGCCTGCGGTCAAAGACCGCAGATGCATCCGTGTATTCAAACTCTTCCCGGCGGGATGCGGGGTGAATCATCGCGCAGCCGGGCCTGGACGACGTGAGTCCTGCCGCGCCGAGGAACCCGGCAGGGGAACAAGAGCTCTTTAACACAAACAGAGAACGACAAAGGAAAGATTGAAATGGATGAAATACGTGCATTCCAGTTGATCGACGAAATGGACACGGACCTGACCGGAATTTTGCAGGACCATTTTTTCAACCCCGAAGTCTTTACCATCCTGGACAATGTGGATTCAGGACGCCGTGAAATCGATTCCGCCAGGGGGAAAATCAGCGAGGCCGTGTGGCTCAGGCTGCAGGGTGTCGCAAGCTCCGTTTATTCGGGAAACCTGAGACGGGGGGACGTCTCGGGCTTATACGACGTGGTTTCCCGTCTGGGAATCCACCAGACGAAGGTCATGATCATGCTCCTGGGCTTTCAACAGTCCGACAGCAAAGACCGGGAAACGAAAATCATCTTCGCCCGGAGTTTCGCCACTTCCGTCATGGCCAACATCCTGGCCCTGCAAATGGGATTCAGGGAAGCATCCGCTCAGCGTGCGGAGTTGGGCGGCCTTTTTCTGGATATAGGCCGGCAGATGATGTTGTTGTACAGAAAGGCGAATCTTCCCGGTTCTTCCGAGATCGACGACGCCTTTATCGAAACCTACCACCCTTATCTGGCCGTGAAAATCATCCAGCGTTTTTCCCTCCCGGATTACCTGCAGACAATTGTTCTCGCCCAAACCATGGTCCTGGAGGAAAATGCCGTTTCCCTCACCGGTGTGGTTTATCTGGCCCGGGCCATGGTGCGCGCCAGTTTTCGGAAATACGGCAACCGCCTGGTCATCCGATGCGAAACCCCGAGACCCGGAACCGATACAAGCCGCACCCTGGAGGCCATCATCCGGGACAAATTCCACATGGCGGAACTCGACGACCACCTGATCCTCCTGCGTGTCCCCCGGACACACGAATTGTAACTGTGGACGGCATTTGAACGATGTTCTGTAATGACTTTCACACAGGATGAAGCCTGTTCACTTTCTTTAAGAGGGCTCTTTTCTTCAGGTAGTTACGTATGGCATTGATGGGCGGCAGCTGTTTGATGGCTTTCGGATTACCCGCAATCAACCAATATGCATTGAGCGGGAAACGAAAATTCATGGATTTTGCGTGAGACCGGATATCTTTTGCAATATCTCCCTTGCCCACAATTATTTCGCCGAGGTATTTATCCCGATTCCGCCGGTAAACATTGAGATCGAATACCTCTGAATATTTTTCAAGCACCCCGATCATTTCCAATCTCAACATGGTCGGGAGGCATTTCCAGCACCGGGAACAATTTCCGGCGTGATCACCCCTTGTGCAGACATCCAGGCAGGATCGCGTTTCCGGAATGTCTACAATCTTCAGCAATTTCTCCGCTCTCGTATATTCGCTTCCAACGGAACAGATTTCCAACTGCTCTGTGGACAAAAGCGGCATGGTTACAGGATCGCAATAAGCCATATTTTCCATAGGGCCTACAAATAGATTTTCGTACGTATCCGACGAGGAATAAAGATAGCGGGCAATTTCGCCCTGCAGGGTTAGAGCCGCCGCTGCATTACGAATACTGTTGGTCAATTCAAAACCGAGAACGTCATCATAAAAGGCATCCAGATTCGAGTCGATCTGTATGAATGGAAGACCAAACCGCTCGGCAACGGGTTTGAGTCTTTCATACCGATTTCGGAAAAGTTTTTCCCCTTTTTCGCCATGTCCATGCGATCCCGTATTATGGAAGAGCAGGTGGGTTAATTTGACCCCCTCGGGTATGTCCGCGATATGGTAATCCACGAGGGTACAGTATGAATCGACGCCGCCTGAAAAGCCTGTGGCAACGCCTGTTGGAGATGGAGTCCGCTTTATTCCGCAAAAGGTTTCGGCATGGATGGAAATCGGTCGTAACCAGGGAATGATTTTTCGCATCAACATTTGGTACGGACCGGACAGATTGTGCCAGAGTTTTGCAGAAAGTACACCGGCTACATGGATATTCTCCCCATGCGCCATTGCGGGTAAGAGCAAACCTGCGACCGCTGCATCGCTGGCCCCCGAGAGAAGATCCCGGTACTGCGGCGAAACGCAAAACCATAATTGACCGAGGCCCCTCTTCCATTCCACCTGAACGGTATACCGGGACTCTCTGCCTGTATCGGTGATCCGTGGATTCGAGATTTTCATTTTTGATTGCCGATTGATATTTTCCGGAAGGTGCTGATAAGCTCCCCTGAGCATAAACATACGGACCGAACGAAAGCAGGAGATGGCGTGCATTCAAAATGCACCCTTTGCCATCCTGGTTCTTGTCCGTTAATGTAAAATGATCATCGGTAAATAAGTTCCTTTTCCTCGAACGTAAGATTTGTGATCAGCCAGCCGCGTTCATCGTGACATAAAGTCAACACGTCGACACCTTTCCGAATTTCGTGATCGGCGGTAAGTACGTAATCGGCTTTCATCACGGCGATATGGCCGTATTGACGGATTTCCACGTCATGCCACTCTTCAACAAAGATTTCGTTCTCAGCGGCATACTCCATCTGTTCCGGCATCCCGTCAATTACGGTCTGACAAACGAGGGGAGCGCCGTCTTTGACGATCACCATCGTTGCTCGTTCATCGAATAGATTAGACCACTCGGACAGGTGTTTTCCGGAATATAAAAGCGGATAGAGCCGGCTTATTTGCTCAAGAGTGAATCCCTTTCCATTACGCTGATTCAGCAAAAGCACGCTCCTGAATTTTTTTCATGAGCCATGGGGCGTTGAACAAAGCAAGATCTCCTGTAAATTGTTTTCATGGATGTCACCGGACATGAATTCGGAATTCTCCGATATTGGGAGGATAAACCGTACACACCCGCCCTATTTCACCGCCGGGGCACTCAGGCGTAAAATCATCTCCGCGGGATCGTTTGTCGGCTTGTGGCAGGTGCGGTTGACACAGACGTAGGCTGTCGCCCGTCCGCCGACCATCTCCATATCCTTTACATAAGGGGCAAGCTCCGCGACATCGGGCACGTCCGTGCCGGTCCGTCTGAAAAGGACAACCGCCCGGGGCAGGTAATGCCCGTTGAAGGAATCGATCATGGCCTGCGTGTCTCCGCCGCCCGGCAACCCGGTAATGACGAGCTCACTGGAGGGGCCCTCCAGGAAGTCCAGGGCGATCATGAACTGGGCACATCCTCCCGGCATCCGGCGAATGGCTCCGGAAACGGATCGCAGCAGCAGCGAGGCCCTCTCCTCCAGATCGGGGCGGCCCGTCATCTTGCCCAGGCGGACAAGATTCAAAAGAGATACGGCATTCCCCGATGGAATGGCCCCGTCGTACAGTTCTTTCTGCCGCAGCAGCAGTTTTTCTCCGTCGCTGGGCGTGAAATAGAAGGCCCCTCCCGTTTCATCCCAGAAGTACCGCACCAGATCGTCATTCAAAGACAGGGCCTGGGTCAGATAAAAGGGATCGAAGGCGGCTTCGTACAACTCGATCAGTCCGGAGATGAAGAAAGCGTAGTCGTCGAGGTTGGCCGGCATGGACGCCTCGCCGTCCCGCCAGCGATGCAGGAGCCTTCCGTCTTGCCGCCGGAGGTGCTTCAGGATGAACCGGGCTGCCGCAGACGCCGCGGACAGGTAGGCCCCGTTTCGATAGATACGGCTTCCCCTGGCCAGCGCGGCGATCATGAGACCGTTCCAGTCCGTGGTCACCTTGTCGTCCTTGCGGGGACGGATACGCGTTTCCCGGCGCCGGAAAAGAATGCCCGCCGCTTCATCGGCCCGCTTCTGCAATTCCTCTTCCGGTATTTTCAATTTTTTCGATATGTCGGCAAGACTGTGCTGACGGTGGAGAATATTTCGGCCCGTATAGCCGCCTTTCTGCTCATCGGTGTAGTTCCCCTGGGGTTCGACGGCATAGTAATGGTCGATCAGGGTCATCTCGCCCGGAGAGAGGACTTCCTCCAGTTCCTGCCGGCTCCAGAGGTAGAATTTTCCTTCCTCTCCTTCGCTGTCGGCGTCTTCGGCGGAATAGAAGCCGCCTCCGGGCGAGGCCATCTCCCGTAGAACGTAGGCAAAAATCTTTTCCGAAACCTGCCGGAATGCAGGGTTCCCCGTCACCTGAAAAGCCTCCGTGTAAGCAAGGGCCAGAAGAGCCTGGTCGTAAAGCATCTTTTCAAAATGGGGAACCAGCCACCGGGGATCCGTGCTGTAACGATGGAAGCCGCCTCCGAGCTGGTCGTGGATGCCGCCTGCAGCCATGGACAGGAGGGTTTTTTCCACCATCCGGATCCCTTTTGGATTCCCTCTCCCGGTGCCGTAACGGAGAAGAAAAACGAGCTGGTGGGGCATGGGAAACTTGGGCGCCGTGCCGAATCCGCCGAACAGCTCATCGAATTGCCCCAGAAGATGGGTGAAGGCCTGGTCCTGGATATCATGGGGAAGCTCTCCTGCGGGGGACTCGCTCCAGATATGTTCCAAGGCGGAACGGATCTCCGACGCGGATTGGCGGAAACGACCGTCGTTCGTTTTCCAGGCCGTGGAAATCCGGGAGAGGAGGTCCAGCAGGCCGAAACTGCCGGGACGGCTCGTTTTCGGAATGTACGTGGCCGCAAAAAAAGGCTCTTTCTCCGGCGTCAGAAAAATCGTCAGGGGCCACCCACCCTGGCCGGTCAGCATCTGGCAGACGGCCATGTAGACCTTGTCGATATCGGGCCGTTCCTCCCGGTCCACCTTGATGCAGACGAAGGTGTCATTCAGCAGAGCGGCTACATCCTCGTCCTCGAAGGATTCATGGGCCATGACATGACACCAGTGACAGGTTGAATACCCGATGGACAGAAAAACCGGCTTGTTTTCCCTCTTCGCCAGGGAAAAGGCCTCCTCGTCCCAGGGATACCAGTTGACGGGATTATCGGCGTGCTGCAGGAGATAAGGACTCTTCTCGCCGCTCAAACGATTCTTTTGCTGTTCTTTCATGCTCCGTGTCGTCACCCTTTCAAGGATTCGATTAAATGTCTGATTCCGGCATCCATATCCCGGGTAAAATGATAGCGGAGAACCCGGCGTCCTCTGCTTTCCAGGGCCTTGGCATCTCCCCGGGCCTGGGCGATCTGGAGGGAACCGAAAGTCAGGGACGACTTTTGACCCGTCATCTCGTCGGGGATGGGGATATCCCCCGGGTTAGCCGCCGTAAACTGGACAAAGAGCCCCGCCCCGTCATCTCCCTTATGGAGTTGACCTGTGGAGTGGAGAAACCGGGGACCGTAGCCAACGGTAGTGGCAATGCGCCGGCGATCCCGGACAATCAGGCGCAATTCCTCCAGAAGCCCGGTCAGAGACGGCTCTTCCGCCAGGTAGACCTGAAGGGCGAGATAAGACCCCGCAACGGCCGAATCAAGAAAATCGGCGAAAACATGCCCCGGAGTGGACGCACTTTTACCATGGCCGTAAACCGCCATGTTCCGGTCCACAGCCAGGGGAATCTCCTCCGTTTCAGCCCCCCTGTCCCGGAGCTGCTCGATCACCTGGCGGGTAAACTGCTTGGACGCCTCTACATCGGGTTGATCGAAGGGATTGACGGCAAGAACATGCCCCGCAACGGCCACGGCCATCTCCCAGATATAGAGCAGCTCCGCCAGATCATAGACCTGATCGAGGACAAGCTCCGCAACGGGATGCTCCGCCTCTTTCAGGAATCCAAGGCCCGGTTCATCACCGTTTTCACTTCTGAGACCGATACGAACGAAAAAACGGTCCGTTCCGTATACCGCAGGCACCCCGACGGATTCGCCGACCACGGGAAGAATCCCTTTCCCTTCTTTCCCCGTGCTTTCGGCGATCAACTGTTCCACCCACTCCCCAAAAGGAGCAAGGGACCGGGAAAGAACGAACGTCGCCTTGTTACGCCCCGCTACAGCCGCCGCACCCAGCATCGCCCCCAGCTCCATCCCCATCGTGACGGCGTCGGGATGGCGGTCCGATGTCCATTTCAACAGCGCCTTGATATCGGCGCCGATCAGGGCCGCCGGTACCAGACCGAAGACGGACAGGGCGGAATAACGGCCGCCGATGTCGGGATCGCCGTAAAAAACGTGGCGAAACCGGTAGGTCTCCGCCACTTCGGCCAGTTTACTTCCGGGATCCGTAATGGCCAGGAAATGGCGCCCCGCCTCGGACACCTCCATTTTCCTGCACGCCTGCTGAAAGAAATATTTCATGGCGGAGAGGGTTTCCACGGTACCCCCTGATTTTGTCGACACGATGAAGAGGGTTTTATCGACATCCAAGCGGCCGGCCAGGGAGGCGATCGTTCGGGGGGCGGTGGTGTCGCACACGGAAAGATCGAGATGACCTTCCCTCACACCCAGGATCCGGCGGAAAATTTCCGGAGCCAGGCTGGACCCGCCCATACCGAGGAGCAGGGCTTGTTCGTACCCGTTTCCACGGACACCGGCAACAAAATCCTCGACCCCAGGCCACTGATCCCTGAAATCTTCGTAACATTTCAACCAGCCGAGGCGATTGACGATTTCCTCCGGATAGGGCTTCCAGACCGTGTAGTCCTTCTTCCAGATCCGTTCCGCGATCTTCTTGTTCCGGATGTCTTCCAACGTCCTTTCCCAGGAAGGCGCCGTTTCTCCGAGAGAAACAGCCGATAACTGTACCGACATGAGATTACCTCCGTCTACGGGTTTATCGGATCAAGCGATTCGGTCAATAGTAAAGAAACAGACCGTCAATTGCAAGACTTGCCTTTACAAGCAGGACCGTATTATGCCGGTTACACGGAATGAAAGGTCGATTATGGTCATAAAAAGTCCTCTTGAGTCGTTCTTTGACCTTGATTAATCTTTTCGTTTTCACTAGATTTCTTTTTTATCAATTCTTCCAGGAAAGGAATCGGCCGTGTCTGAAGAGATGATGAACACACAGGAGGTGGCCCGTTACCTCGATATCCACGAAAAACAGGTTTACGCCCTGATCAAGGCGGGACGTATCCCCGGCACGAAAATAACGGGGAAATGGTTGTTTCCAAAAAGAATCATCGACGACTGGATTGAATCGAATGCGAAGACGGGGCTCAAGGAGGCCAAGGCAAAGGGGAAGAAGATCGTCGGTGCCCTGCTCGCGGCCGGCAGCAACGATCCCGTTCTGGACGTGCTTCAGAGTTGCCTTCGCAGCACCCATCCGGAATTCTACATTTTTTCCGCAAACACCGGAAGCCAGGCGGGCCTGTCCGCCCTGCTCGCCGGTTATACCGATCTCGCCTGGACGCACCTGCTCGACCCCGCAAGCGGGGAATACAACATCCCCTACGTCTCAACCCACCTTGCTGACGTAAAACCCGTCGTCGTGAACCTCTTTCATCGAGAACTGGGGTTCCTGACCGCGCCGGGAAATCCGCTCCATATCAAGGGCTTTGAAGATCTGTTAAATCCTCCCATCCGGCTGATCAACCGTCAGCCCGGTTCCGGTACCCGGGTCCTCCTGGATTACCACCTGGAAAAGCGAGGCCTCCCCAAAGATGCGATCCTGGGTTATGACCGCCATGTCTACACCCACTACGAAGTGGGGCTGGCCATCGTTTCAGGGGAAGCCGACGTCGGTATCGCCACCATGGCCGTCTCCCACATCCTGGGGCTGCCCTTTATCCCGATTACCAGGGAATGTTTCGACATGGTCCTGACAAGGGAAACTTTTTTCGAGAAAAGCTTGCAGGCCTTCATGGAGGTCCTGAATTCGTCGGATTTCCAGAGGAGAGTCGGAAAACTGGGCAGCTATGATTTCACTCATGCCAGTAAAATTGTCTATTCCGCTGTTTAGGGCGCAAGGAACAAAACAGTCATGCCAATCGGAATCCGATCTTTTTGTCATCCTGAAGGCAACTTTCCATCCCAGTGGTCAGCCTGAGCAAAGTGAAGAACCTCTTTTCACCGGGATTTTTCGGCGCGGATGCACCTTAGATCATGGGCGCTCATTACAATGACAAAAATGTTTTTTACAAAGGCGGCAACCACAAAACAACAACCGGTCATTAAAACAAGAAAGGAAAGACGGATGGTACAGATGCAAAAAATTTTCGTGAAGTGGCTGACATCACCGAGAAAAGGCCATAAAATCATTGCGGATTTCGGAAAGGACGTATACGGGGAACCGCTGTTTTTCCCCGATTCAATCGAATGGCGGAAAGTCCGGGAAAACCCGGCCCAATAAAACTTGAACAGGAGGATTATCATGAAAATTCGGACTTTTTTCGTTTATCTGATCGGAATGATTCTCGCGATCAGTCTGGCGGCATCGGCTTCACCGGTCTTCGCGGCTTCGGGAAAACAGAAGAATATCATCCTGGCGACGACGACCAGCACCCAGGATTCGGGCCTGCTCGATGTCCTGATCCCTATTTTTGAAAAGAAAACAGGGTACTTCGTCAAAACCATCGCCGTCGGGTCCGGCCAGGCCATGGCCATGGGGCAGAAAGGAGAAGCGGACGTTCTCCTGGTGCACTCGCCGGATGCGGAGTTGAAGTTCGTGGCGGAAGGAAACGGCATCAATCGCCGCCTCGTCATGCACAATGACTTCATCATTGTCGGGCCGGCGGATGATCCGGTCACCGTCAAAATGTCCAAATCGGTCAAAGAAGGTTTCAAGAAGATTTCCCTGGGCTCGGCCCTTTTCCTCTCCCGTGGCGACAATTCGGGAACTCATGCCAAGGAAAAGGCGATCTGGAAATCCGTGGGCATCAACCCCGAAGGGCAGAGATGGTATCAGCAGACCGGCCTGGGTATGGGGCAGACCCTCAACGTCGCGTCCGAAAAAAGGGCCTATACCCTGGCGGACCGGGGAACGTACCTGGCCCTGAAGAAAAACCTGGGACTCGACATTCTCCTGGCCGGTGACGCCCTGCTCCTGAACGTCTACCATGTCATCGAAGTAAACGCCGCCAAATGGCCGAAAGTGAACGCTCCCGGGGCGAAGGCCTTCTCCGATTTCATGGTCTCCCGGCAAACCCAGAAAATCATCGGATCCTTCGGCGTCGATAAATACGGATCGCCCCTGTTCTTTCCCGATGCGGGAAAGAATGAAGAAAACCTGGGGAAATAAATGGATCTGATCCTGGAGGGAATCAGGCAGGCCTTCTTCCTCATTACGACCCTTGATCCGGAGGTCCTGGGAATTACCCTGCTTTCCTTGAAAATTTCAGGAACGGCAACCCTGATCAGCCTTTTTATCGGGGTTTCCACGGGAACGGTGGTCGCCTTGACACGGTTCCCGGGGAGGCGCCTGCTTGTCAGCCTGATCAATACGGGAATGGGCCTGCCACCGGTGGTGGTGGGCCTGTTCGTCACCATTTTCCTCTGGCGGAACGGCCCCTTGGGTTTCCTGGAAATCCTGTACACGCCGACGGCCATCATTGTCGCACAAACGATCATCGCCACGCCGATCGTTACGGGAATATCCCTTGCCGCCATGCAGCAGCTTCCCCATAATCTGCGGCTCCAGATCCTCGCCTTGGGAGCGAACCGCATCCAGATGATCTGGATCCTGATCCGGGAAGCCAGACTGCCCCTGCTGGCCGCCGTAATGGCCGGTTTCGGCGGAGTCATTTCGGAGGTTGGGGCCTCCATTATGGTCGGCGGCAATATCAAGGGCTATTCCCGGGTCCTGACGACCGCCACGGTGATGGAATCGAGTCGGGGCAATTTCGACATCGCGATCGCCTTGAGCGTCATCCTTCTCCTGCTCGCCTACATCATCAATCTGATCCTGACGCAGATTCAACAACGAGAAAGGCCGAGGTAAAAATGAACCCCGTCATCCTGGAATTGAGGAACATCCAGATCAAGAGAGGGGGCATGCTGGTCATCGACCTTCCCGCCTTATCGATCGAAACCGGTGAATTCTTGAGCCTCATCGGCCCCAACGGAACGGGGAAATCGACTCTCCTGCTGGCCTTGTCCTGCCTGCTCAAGCCGGTCCGGGGAAGTCTTTTATTCCACGGACGGGAAGTTCGGGACAATCAGGCCGTCATCGACTACCGCCGGCACATTGCCATGGTCTTTCAGGAACCCCTTCTGTTTGACACAACGGTCTTCGATAATGTCGCCTCGGGCCTTAAAATCCGGGGCATCTCCAAAAAAGAGAGAACACCCCTGGTAGAGGAATACCTGGAGCGATTCGGAATCAGCCATCTCGCCCAGCGATCCGCCCGCAAACTGTCCGGCGGCGAGGCCCAGCGAACCAGCCTCGCCCGGGCCTTCGCCACCAAGCCCGAGGTCATCTTCCTGGATGAGCCCTTTTCCTCGCTCGACCCGCCTACCAGGGAAGGCCTGATCAACGACCTCGACCTGATCCTCAAGGAAACGAGGACAACGGCTCTCATGGCAACTCATGACCAATCGGAAGCGCTGCGCCTTTCGGAACGCATCGCCGTCATGAAAGAGGGAAAAATCATCCAGATCGGCACGCCGACCCAGGTGATGAACCATCCCGCCGATGAATTCGTCGCTTCCTTCGTCGGCGTCGAAACCATTCTGAGTGGAACGGTCAAGGAAAATCGCGAGGGAATCATCGTGGTGGACATCGGTGGACATACCTTCGAAGCCTTGGGGGAACTGCGTCCAGGAACCGGTGTAACCTGCTGCATTCGGCCGGAACACATCACTCTTGCACGATTTCCCGCCGATTCCGGATCAAGTGCAAGAAACGCCCTCACAGGGAAGATCGAAAACATCCAGCCCATGGGTCTTTTTTACAAAATCCAGTTGGATTGCGGATTTTACCTGGTCGCCTACATTACCCGCACATCCCTGGAGGAGTTATCCCTAAAAACAGGCGATCAGGTGATCGCTACGTTCAAGGCTACCGCCGTTCACGTTATCCGAGCAACGGCCTGAACATCTTTTCCTCATCACCCCGATCCACAGACAAACCGCTTCCCGCCGAAAAAAAGAAAAGCCCCCTGAAGGACCTGGCCTATCCCGGCTATCCGGCTTATGAAGATAAAAACGATAAAAAAATCCCCCATCCATATGGACACCGCTGCCCCGCGCCCGGGGGGAACGCTTGGCGCAAAAGAGCCGAAAACGCACAGGGAAAAACCTGAACTCGAACAAAATCAACAAAAGGTCTCCCCCGCACACGGCAGGCGACCAACGCGCCACGCCCGGGGGGAACGTGAGGCACATCGGCGCACCGCCCGCACAGGGGAGATGAACATGAACGAATCCGGTTTGACTATGAGGCCGCAATGGCCTTCTTCTTTACCAGATGTTCCAGAATTTCCTTCAGTTGACTCGCCTCAAAGGGCTTGATCATATAAAAAAGAACGTCCTGCTGACGGACTGCGCTTTCCAAGGCACGGGTATTATAACCCGTCATGGCAATCACGTCTATATCCGGAAGATGCCGCCTGAAGGAAGGGATCAGATCGTACCCCTTGACGTCGGGAAGAAAAATATCCAGAAGAACCAAGTCATAACCTCCCTCCCGCAGCAACTCCATGGCCGCCTGTCCTGTCATCGCCGTTACGCACTCATGCCCCCAAAGCTCAAGATATCTCTTCAGCAGATTGAGAAACGGTACCTCGTCGTCGACTATCAGAATCTTCATATACGGGCCACACGGAATTAACTTTTCCATTATCTTAATTATTTCTAATCAAAATACATGCCATGAATTCAAAATTAAGCAAGTAACTGAAATAATTGATGATATAAGAAACAGTCTTTTTTGCAGCGATTGGATCGGCCCGCATAATTGAGTCATTTTTGACCCATGTTAGGAATAAAATTCCATTAGCCCAATCATTCCAGGAAGTTAACTTGAAGTGTCATTATTGACACATTATGTTAACTTTCTAACCCATATTGCTTCATTTTTCGAAAAAGCGTTTTCCTGGAAACCCCCAGGAGATTCGCCGTTTTGCCCTTTTTCCACTTGTGACGCTCAAGGGTTTCCTCGATAAACTGTTTTTCAAACGCTTCCAGGGCCGAGTTCAGGGAGACTTCTCCGCAGCCCTTCATTTCGGCCGGAATGGATTTTTCGGGGAAAGTGGGAAGAAAATCCAGTTTCTTTTCCGTCAGGTATCGTTGAATGACATTCTGCAATTCCCTTACATTTCCCGGCCAGTTATGGCGATAGAGGGACTCCATGACGTTCTCCGGAAGGCGGAAGGGTCCGTCCTCCTGCCGGTAGAGATTGATGAAATGCTCGACCAGCAGGGGTAGATCTTCTTTCCTCTCCCGCAGCGGAGGAAGGGTGATCGGCAAAACGTGGATCCGGTAGAAAAAATCCGGGCGAACCGCCTTCCGGTTTACCTGTTCCATGAGATCCCGGTTCGTCGCCGCAATGATCCGGATATCCGACTGCCTGACCCGGCTGCTTCCCACCGGGGTATAGCCTCCGCCTTCAATGGCGCGCAACAGTTTAACCTGGATGTTAAGACCCAGTTCACCCACCTCGTCCAAAAACAGGGTCCCCCTGTTTGCCAGATCCAGATACCCGTGTTTGTCCACATAAGCCCCCGTAAAGGCACCCTTTCGGTATCCGAAAAATTCACTTTCCAGGAGGGTTTCCGGAATGGCTCCGCAGTGGACGGTAACGAATTCATTCCCCCGGCGCTCGCTCATGTCGTGAATTTCCTTGGCTACGAGTTCCTTTCCCGTGCCGGATTCGCCATAGATGATCACGTTTGCCCGGGACCCGGCGGCACTGATAATCTGTTCGTAGACCTTCTGCATCACCGCGCTCTTGCCGATCAGTCTTCCGAATCGATAGCGCTCCCGGATCGAAGCTTTCAATTTGATATTTTCCAGACTGAGACGTTCTTTTTCCTGTTCCAGGGAAACTTCCTTCAGCTTATTCCCCGTAATATCTCTGAAAGTAACGAGGGTCGCCTTGTCGCCCTCCCATGGGATACGCGTGTAGTGCCCTTCCACCCAAATGCTGAGAGTATCTTTCTTGGTACAGAGACATTGAAAATCGCTTTCCTTGTCCGCTTCGTCCGATGGATTGGCGATGACATCGGCAATCCGGCTCTGATGCGAGTCATGAACCATGTCCTGGAAGCGACGGTTCAGCAACTCTTCCTCCCTTTCATATCCGAACATGGACACAAAGGAATGGTTGACCAGGATGAATCGCCCCTCCCTTAAAAGACACATCCCATCGGCAACATATTCGCAGAGGATGCGGTACCGCTTTTCCGATTCGGCCAGAAGGTCGTTGATCAGCACCAGTTGCGTCATATCCTGGATGATTTCCACCGCCCCCGCCATCTGCTCCCGGTCGTTATAGATCGGACCCGCGATGATGTAAAAAAGACGGCGTTTGCCCGACGCGTTCACAAAAAAGCCGGCCAGTTCCCATCCCCCGGGCAGAACTTTTGAAGGCATCAGATCCTGGTTCTTATACAGAAGGGCCATTTCTTCCGTTCTACCGTCCACGATCAGATCCGCCAGAATAGGCTTTTTCTCGCGGTAGAAAGGCTGCCAATGGCAATCCGTACCGATCACATCCGCGGCCATGTAGCCGGTCAGAAGCTCCGCTGCCCGATTCCAGTGGATCACCTTATGATCCATTCCGATTGCGATTTCGGCGACAGGTCTGTTTTTAAGAAGACTTTCCATTTCTTCGGGCCGGGCCCCAATAGGGTGGCAAATAAACGTGTTCATTAACAGCGATATCTCCGTACCAGCTCTTTTCGATCCCATCCCGGCATCTGAATCATTCAGCGTTTTCTTTCCCGTCATTTCGCCCGCCGAGGAAATTTCCAGCAATCCATGTGCGGGCGAAACCATCACAGCGGTCAGATCGGATTCAGAATCCGGTCGATGACCGTTCTCGCCTGCACCAGGGGATCGATAAAGGTATTCTCCATGTCACCTTCCAGATCACGCTTGTTGGAAAGAAACGTAATCCGGTCCTGCATCCTGTCCCGGAGGTAAACCAGATAATCCCGGTTTTTCGTCGGCTTGTATTTCCTGTCATACGAAGTCCCGAACAAATCGTTTCCATTTCTGGGTATCTGCAACCCCTGGAACATTTTCCAGTCCCTCCATTCGATATTTCCCCGGGAAAGTTCCGTCACAATGGACAGGGAAAGCTCCTTGGGAATATCGATCAGCTGATCGGACAGACCGAAAGCATGGGTGTTCATGATATAGCAGTCGCAACCGGATTTGAACAGTTTCTTGAACTGCTGGCAATCCACGACGAGGGGATGGACCCGGAAAGGATTGGCAAAGGGTTCGATGACCAGTTTGTCCAGTTCTTTCGGGTCGACGTTTTCGACCCCCTTGGCCCGCATCGTACTGAGAGAGGCGCCCATTCCGACGGCCAATGCCGAATGGGAAATTTTACAGATGGGGGGCAGGCTCGAATCTTTCTGGAGCCAGATCACGATGCCGGGCTTGGGACAGGAGTTGGCATGGTTGAACATGTCCCTCGATTTCAGACAACGCCCGTTTTCATTCCGGATATCCCGGCCGACAATTTTCCTGACCCCTTCGGACACTTGCGTCACGGCGACATTCTGGGCGGAATAGAAGTAACGGGTGACGGAATCGCCGAATTCCAGGGCATCGGTCTTGTCGAAAAGCGAGGGCTCCAAAGCAATGCTGAGATTATGCTCCAGGTCGATGAGAAAGGCATCGTCATGAATGACCGTCACCTCCTCGCCTTCATGGAGAGTCCCGGCATGGTCGTGGCTGTTGGTAATCGCGGATTTACCCGATCCGGAGAGGCCGAAAACCGCGACTGGGGGTTTCCCCCCGATCTCCTTGATCCCTCCATGGCAGGCGACCATGTTGTTCCGGACCCCGATATTCCAGACCATGGTCAAGGTCCCCTTCTTCCTCTCGCCGAAATAACGCAACCCTAAAATGGCGATGCAGTTCTCGATTTCATCGATGACGACGAGGCCGTCTTTGAACTCCTTGTGGGTCCACTCCGGATCGACGAGGATCATGATGTCCGGTTCGTTGAGAACCCGCGACGTTTCGTAAAGCTCCGACCAGGGGGGCATGAAGGGAAAGAAATTGAAGCCCCAGTCAAGCATGTTTTTGGCATCCGATTCAGGACTCAGGAGATGGGCCTTGACCATGAAAGTGGGATGGAGGCCAATAATCCCCTCCAGCCATAGACAGGACCGTTTGTTGAGCTGGTACGTCGCTTCGGCCAGGATACTCATGTACTTGTCCCGGTCAGCCTTGTCGAAGGTTCTGACCAGCCGCCTGGCCCGGGCGGTCCGGCCGAAAATGCCGCCGTCATTGGAAACGAGGATCTTCGCTCCGGGGGGAAGACCGAAGTGCTCCGGTTTGTACATGGGCTCCGACGTCATGAACACTTCCGGCTGCCGGGTGGCATGATAGTAAAGTTCCGCCATGGAGACCTTTCTCACGGAATTCGCATAGAAAGCGCTTTCAATCATTGCCCGCCAGGGTAATTCGGGAACTTTTCTTATCGTGGCCATCGCATCCTCCTTCTTTCTCTGATCCCGCCGTCACGAAAACGGCCGAAATGCCCCCGATTCAGCATCGGTCCGGCCGTTTCCGATCCTACTTGATTATAATATGCCATTTTACGATTTAAAAGGGTTGTTTTCCATGGAGAAGTGTTTTGTTCCCGGACGGTTAAAAGGAAATCTTTTCCTTTCCACACGGCGTGAAGGGAAAACAATCGATCATATCATTTCCAGGGCAAGAAACACCAAAGCCCCCACCATGGCGGCGGCGGGAATGGTCAACAGCCAGACAACCATCATGCTTCTGGCAATACCCCAGCGGACGGCGGAAAGACGCTTGGACGAACCGCCTCCCACGATGGCCAGGGCAAAGACATGGGTCGTGCTGATCGGTGCGCCGCAAAGCGAAGCGATCAGGGTGACCGTTGCCGTCGACAGACCGGATACGAAGCCGTGGACGGATTCCATTTCAAACATCGAATAGTTACGGGTTCTGATGATCTTCAGGCCCCCGTAAACGGTTCCCAGGGCCATGGCCGACGCGCAGGCGATCCTGACCCAGCAGGAAACCTCTCCAACGGGAATCCTCTGGAAGGCGAACAGGGCGAGGGTGATGATCCCCATGGCCTTCTGTGCATCGTTCATGCCGTGAAAAAAGGCCATGAAGCCGGAAGAGGCGATCTGCAGCTTCCGAAACAGGTGATCCCCCCATCGCGGCTGAACATCCAGGCACAGCCTGACCAGGACGGCCATCATCAGAAAGCTCAGAAGAAACCCCCCTAAAGGAGAAAAGAATAAAGGCAGAAGAACTTTCCGGAAGATCACCTCGTAATTCAGGGCATCCCAGCCGCTGCAGGCCACGGCGGCACCGCAGAAACCTCCGATCAGGCCGTGAAACGAGGATGAAGGAAGGTCCAGGAAACGGGTCACGCCGTTCCAAATCATCGCCCCTGCCAGGGCGGAAAGAGCAAGGATCCGGCAATCCGCCATCGCCTCCATGCGGGCAAGACCACCCGCAACGGTCAAGGCGACTTCCGTTCCCAAAAGCGCCCCCAGAAGGTTCATCCCCGCACACAGCATCACGGCCAGCCGGGGAGGCATGACGCGCGTGGAAACCAGCGTCGTGATCCCGTTGCCGCTGTCACGGGCACCATTGCTGAAGGCAAAAAACAGGGCAAGGAGAAGCGTCAGAATGAGAAAAAAAGGGAGGTCAGGCATATTTCAACATGATCCCTTCGATCACGTGGACCAGGCGATCCAGGCGGCCGATCGCTTCCTCGATGCGGTCGTAGATCTGGGTCCATTGCATCATCGTCAGGATTTCCTCCTGATCGGGATTTTTTCGCCGGTATATCTCCTTTAAGGCAACCAGGACAAGCTGGTCGGATTCCGCCTTGATCTTTTGGGCTGCATCGATTTCTTCGTCACAGTCGCTTTTCATCTTCAGGCAGTTCAGCATTTTCCCCGTTTCTTCGCTCAGACGCCGAAGATGGGATACCAGTTCGCGGGAATGATCCGTCACTTCGGAAAAACCGTACAGACCCATCCGGGAAGAAATGGTCCGGATGGCGCTGAGGACCTCTTCCTGGGCGACATTCAAATGATGGATGTCGGCACGGTCAATGGACGTAATGAATGTCAGGGACAGTTTACGGCTGATGGTCCGATAGATCAAATTTCCTTCTTTCCCGATTTCATCAATCTCGCTGCATTTCGGCAACGCTTCGGATGGGTCGGAGAAAATTTCGTCCAAGAGTTTTACGGCCTCGGATATTTTTCGATTCTGTTCGAAGAAAAGCTCAAAAAACTTGATTTCCTTTGGAAATAAACTGAACGCCATCGCAAACCGACCTCTCCCGAATAATTAGAAATGTACCTTTTTACCTGATGGAACAGACCCTGTCAACCAAAACGGGCAACACCCCCGGCCCCATCATGATCATCTCAAGCAGCCACCCGGCTGACAAGGAACCCGCCTCCCAATAAAAAAACGGGAAAAGGAATTTTTTCCTCCTCCCGTTCTAACGGCTTATCTGGGTCTTTTCTAACCGATAATTTTCGGAAACCCTCCGGATCGGATGGTTTCGATCCCTCCCCGCGCGGAGGCGGCCAGAAGAAAGGCCCCGTCCACGTTCTGCTGATCCTCGACGAACCGGACGGCGTTCTTCGCTCCCATCAGGAAAGTCGCCGTCGAGATCGCGTCGGCTTCCATGGTTGTATCGGCAATGACGGTTGCACTCAGCATGGGATCGGGCATGGCACCCGTTTTGGGATCGAAAAGATGCCCGAGATGCCGGTTGTCGTCCCTTGCCTTGCTCTCGTAGTTTCCAGAGGTGGAGATGGCCTTATCGGCGATCACGACCTTGCCGGCCAACCGGTTCGGGATGCACGGATGCTGGATCCCGATCTGCCAGCCCTCCTGGTCCTTCGGCGTTCCCAAGGCATATATTTCGCCTCCTGCATTGATGACGGCCCTCTGGATGCCATGCGCCTTCAGAACGGCCACCGCCCGGTCCACGGCATAGCCGACGGCAATTCCTCCCAGGTCCGCAGACGCACCCTGCTTCTCCAGGCCGATTTGATGCTTCACCGGATCCACATCGATCTTCCGGTAATCGACAAGCGCCAATGCCTGCTCGATACGCCTGTGTTCGGGAATCCTCGGAGCATTGTCCCGCAGACCGTAGAGTTTCAGCAGCGGCAATACGGTCGGATCAAAAACACCGTCCGTCCGCCGGGCGATTTCTTTCGCCGAGGCCATCACTTCGCAGAGCCTCGGGTCCACGGCCACGCGGTCGTAACCCGCAGCCCGGTTGACCTTCGCCAGATCGCTCTGTTCCGTAAAGCTGCTCATGAGGCGGTCGACGGCCAGAATCTCCTCCTCGGCCTTCGCCATGATGTAGGGCAGATGCTTCATCTGCTGATCGTAAATCGAAATGTCGACAAAAGAACCCATGGAGAGGAACGACTTCTTGAACGGTTTCTCCAACCCCGGATTGAGGAAATCCAAAATCCGGTCCCCGATCCCGATGTAGGGATTCAATATGGCGACCGTCGCCCCACCGACGGCAAACGACAGAGAGTATTTCAAGAATTCCCGACGAGTACTTTGATTTTTCATGACCATGGCCATTCCTTTTACATTAATGTTAGGCTTATTTAAATGCCACCTTGGGACATTCGCTGATACACAGTTCGCAACCGACACACTGGCTGCTGTCGTAAACGGCCTTCTTCTGCTCGCCGTCAAAGGTGAGACAATTCTTGACCGGACAGATCTTCACGCAAAGGGGTTTCGGTTTTCCTTCGCAGCCGTCGCACTTTTCGCTGCTGTACTCAACGGGGTGATAGGTGACGCCGATCACGAAGCTGTTGGACGGGCAGCGTGTCGCCCCGGGAAGAATACGCAGGTTATCCTGAAAGTTTATTTTGGGAAGGCCCTTTTCCATGACGATATCGCCGGAGGGATTGTTGTTCTTGTTGGCACAGATGCCGCAGGCGATACAGCCGACGTCGCAGACTTCCTTGACGGCCTTTCCCTTTTCCGGGTTGACGCAACCCAGGTAGATTTTCTGGGTCTGGGGAACCAGGCTGATGACGTTTCTCGGACAGGCTTTCACACACAAACCGCAACCGGTGCAGAGTTCCGGATAAACAACGGGCAATCCGTTCTCTCCCATTTCGATTGCCTGGAACTGGCAGGCCTTCACGCAACTCCCCAGTCCGAGGCAACCGTATGCGCAGGCCTTGTTGCCGCCCGACAGCAGAAGGGCGGCCCGGCAATCCTCGACCCCCATGTACTCGAATTTCTGCCGCGCCTCCTTGTGCCCCCCCTTGCAATTGACGACGGCCTTCATAGGCGTCAATTCTTCAACCGCACAGCCCATAATCTCTCCGATTATGGCGGCCACATCCTTTCCACCGGGAATACAGCCGTTCGCAGGAAACGCACCCTCTACAACCCCTTCGGCATAGGAAAAGCAACCCGCAGCGCCACAGGCACCGCAGTTGGCACCGGGAAGAGCCTCGGCAATCTTTTCGACACGGGGATCGAGCTGTACATAAAATATTTTTGAGGCATAGGCCAGACAGGCACCGAAAAAAATCCCGATGACTCCCAGAATAATGACGGATGAAACCACAGTGATCATAGAATCAATTTCCTATCTTTATCATATCGAAAGCCCCGAAAAACCCATGAAGGCAATGGCCATAAGCCCCCCCATGATAAAAGCAACCGGTATGCCCTTCATCGATTCCGGGATGGTCGCCAGCTCCAGTTTTTCCCTCAAACCCGCCATCAGGACCAACACCATGAGGAAACCCACGCCGCCGGCAAATCCCTGAACGAGACTCTGAATGAAGGTCAGTTTTCCATTCAGGCCGATCGCACTGAATCCGTCGATATTCAATACCGCCACACCTAAAACGGCACAGTTGGTTGTAATCAGGGGCAGGTAAATGCCGAGAGCCCGATACAGGGGGGGAACTTTTTTCTGAAGGAACATCTCGATGAACTGGACCAGTGAAGCGATGATCAGAATGAACGCAATCGTCCGCAGGAACGTCAAATCCGGTGCAACCCCGTTGGACGTCATAAAGCCCATGATGCTTGTCGCCGGATCCAAGAGGTATGTATAAAGGATCCAGGTAATGGCGGAAGCCAGAACCATGACGAAGATGACTGCAAGCCCCATCCCGACAGCGGAACTGAGCTTCTGGGAACAGCCGAAGAAAGGACAAAGGCCCAAAAATCGCGACAAAACGAAATTTTGGATCAGAATTGAATAAATAATAATCAGGAATATGACTTTAATATCCATAACCGGTCCTCAAAAAATAGTCTTTACGTTTCTGCAATCGCCTGGGCGCGTTTCCGGGCCGCAGCTCTTAGATCCTTTAACTTGAGCGCGCCCATTAGAAGCCCCATGACAAAGAATCCGCCGGCCGGCAAAATCATCAGCAAAACCGGTTCAAAACTCTGCCCCATCACAGGATAGCCAAGAAGCTTCCCATCTCCAAGTATTTCCCGTATTGCCGCCAGGGTACACAATGCAACGGTGAATCCTGCCCCCATACCTAAGCCGTCAATGAGAGAGCGAATTACACTGTTTTTCCCCGCAAAGGCCTCGGCACGCCCCAGGATAATACAGTTGACCACGATAAGCGGGACAAAAATACCCAGCGCCTTATGCAAATCCGGTGTGTACGCCGCCATGACCATCTCTGTAATGGAAACGAAAGTGGCGATCACGACAATATAAATCGGAATGCGGATTTTGGGAGGAACAATGCCCTTGATCAGGGCAATGATCGTGTTGGAGCACAACAGGACGAATGTGGCCGCCAGTCCCATGCCGAGACCGTTGAGCAGTGAGGTCGTCACGGCGAGAGTCGGACATAATCCGAGAACAAGACGGAAGATCGGGTTTTCACTCCCGATACCCTTGGTAAATTCCTGTACAAGTGTTCGCTGCATATGACGCTCCGTTCTTTACTTCCCCACCGGTGCAAGAATGGCCTTGGCTTTCATCCAGGCCACTTCCTGTTTGATGGACGAGGCGATCGCCCGAGAGGTGACGGTCGATCCCGTAATGCTCTGAATCTGGCCGCCGTCCTTGTCCACGGCGATCGTGTCACCCGGTTTCCCCATAAACTGCCTTTGAAACCAGGGATCCTTTTCCCCATACTTAATTTCTACGGATTTCGTCCCCAAACCCGGTGTTTCCTGCTGATACAGGATATTCATGCCTTTGATCACACCGCCCGGCGTCAGGCCGATCAGGGTTTGAATCGTACTGGAGTAACCCTTGCCGGCGGCAACAATGGCATAGCCGATGGGCTCTTCCTGCATATTTTCGGTTTTGAAACCCCGGTAATAAATCTTGCCGTCAGGACCGTCGGTCTTAACAATGATTTTCGCTTCCGGAAGCACGCTTTTCAACGCCTCCTGCATTACCTTTTCCTTCTCATAGGCGATCTTGCCTTTGGTACTCTCGTAAACAGCACCCAGAGCAAACGCCGCGGCCACGCAAAAGATTCCCAAGATAGATCCCAGTTTGATGATATTAAACACGTCCTATGCTCCAAAAACCTTTGGTTTCGTATACCGGTCCAGAAGGGGTGTAACCAGATTCATCAGCAGGATCGAGTAAGAAACCCCTTCGGGATAACCGCCCACCAGACGGATCACGATGGTCAAAAGACCGCAGCCAAAGCCGAAAATCCACTGTCCCAACGGGGATGACGGACAGGTAACCATATCCGTCGCCATGAAGAAAGCCCCGAGGACGAGCCCTCCCGCCAGGATATGGAACATAAAATCTCCCGTAAAAAGGCCTTCGCCGCCGAAGATCCAGCCCAGAATAGCAACCGTGCCGATGTAGGATAGGGGAATACGGTAATTGATGTATTTCTTATAAAAAAGATAGGCAGCACCGACCAGAAGCAGCAGGGCCGAGGTCTCACCGATGCAGCCGCCGACACTGCCGACAAAAAGGGAGAAATAGGCCTTTGCAGTCCCGGCCGACTCCACAACCGCCCGTGACTGCTCGACATTGACGCCCAATGCCAGGTCCCGCATCGCCGCCTTCACAGCCATGAGCGGGGTCGCACTCGTCACCGCCGCGACCCCTGAAGTCGTGCCGCCCGTGGGAGCACTCCAGCCCGTGGTCATGAGTACCGGCCATGACGCCATGAGAAAGGCCCGGCCCAGAAGTGCCGGATTCATGGGATTCAAACCGAGACCACCGAACACATGCTTGCCGATAGCGATGGCGAAAAAGGTTCCCACAACGGGAATCCACCAGGGGACACTCGGCGGCACGTTAAAGGCCAAAAGAATGCCCGTCACGATGGCACTGCCATCCAGGGCCGTGATCCGTACTTTACGGAATTTCTGGATCGCCGCTTCTGTCGCCACAGCCGTCACAACGGCAATACCTGTAATCCAAAGCGCCTGTAACCCGAAATAATACACAGCGCCCGCCAGAGCCGGAAGCAACGCAACGACCACCGAGTACATGATTTTCTCGACCGAATCGGTCGTTTTTAGATGGGGGGCAGCGCTGACGATAAGCTGCGGAGCCGTATCCGTTTTCGTGTCTGACATCTTACTTCTTCTCCGCCTTTTCTAATTCCTGGATCATAAATTTACCGAAGCGCATCAGATGCATCACGTTCCGGCCTGCGGGACACACGAAGGCACAGGATCCGCACTCCATGCAGTTCATGATCCCCGCTTCTTTGGCCAGATCCCAGCGGCCGTTTTCCACGTAACTGACGATCAGGGTCGGCATGAGGTTCATGGGGCAGACATCGACACATTGGGCGCAACTGATGCACTCCTGGGGTTCGACATCCCTGATCTCGTCCCGGCTCAGAACCACAACCCCGGACGAGCCTTTGATGATCGGCACGTCGAGGGTAAACTGGGCGATCCCCATCATGGGTCCCCCCATGATGACTTTCCCCGGATCCTCCGAGAACCCGCCGCAGTATTCGATCAATTCCCGGAGGGGGGTCCCGATCCGCACCAGCAGGTTTTTCGGGTTCCTGACCGCCCCCGTCACCGTCACAACGCGCTCGATCAAAGGTTTATGGCAGGCCACGGCTTCGTAGATCGCCTTGGCGGTTCCCACGTTCTGCACCACGCAACCCACTTCCATGGGCAATTTACCCGCCGGCACCCGGCGTTTCGTCGCCGCGTAAATCAACTGTTTTTCCGCCCCCTGGGGATATTTCACCTTCAGAGTACACACCTGCACCTCGGGGTCGTTTTTCAGAAGGTTCGAAAAGACGGCAATGGCGTCGGGTTTGTTGTTTTCGATGGCGATGTAACCCTTTTTCACGCCAAGGACTTTCATGATGACCCGAAGCCCCTTGAGAATATCCTGGGGACTCTCCAGCATCAGGCGGTGATCCGACGTCAGGTAAGGCTCGCATTCCGCACCGTTCAGAATAACCGTATCGATGGGTTTGTCCTCCGGCGGCATGAGTTTCACGTGGGTCGGGAAGGTCGCTCCGCCCATGCCGGTGATCCCGGCATCGGCGATCCGGTTTTTCATCTCCTCCGGAGAGAAAGACAAGTATTTTTCGTCGCAGGCGTAATCGAGATAGGGTTCGTCGAGACCGTCCGATTCGATCACCACCGCGGGCACCACCTGGCCCAGAGGGTGGGGAAAGGACTCGATGGCTTTCACGGTTCCCGACAGGGAGGCGTGAGAGGAAACCGACACGGGTCCCATCGGCTTGCTGAGGGGTTGTCCCCGGAGAACACGCTCACCGATTTCGACAATGGCCTCTGAGATTCTTCCGATGTGCTGCTGCAGGGGAATAACCACCCGGGCGGGCAGGGGCAGGGTTTCGATGGCCTTCGAGGAAGTCGGGGTCTTGTGACCGGGAGGATGAATCCCTCCCTTGAATGTTTTTGCGATTGCACGGATCATGCGATTAAGCCTTCCAGATTCAACGTCATTCTCATCCTCATCAACGGGGGGCACCCCTTATAGCGTCGTTTCCTTTGGATGTGAACACAAAAAGACCATATACTATATATAAGCGTTACTCTTATACTATGTTCCCTTTTTCCTTAACTATCGACAAGTTCGGAATACTACCCGAAAAAACAGGGCAAGTTTTTTTTCTTGCATAATCGAAGCAGGACCATTATATGCGCCCACGTAGTTCAGTGAGTAAAACTACCGTTGCGGTGAATGGTGAATATACCTGGAAACGGCCCTTGTCAAGGGAAAAACTCGAAGAATTAAGGCCTTGACATACCCTGCGTCCTTAATCTATTAAACAGGGTAATTACTCATCATTTTTCAGTTCAAAAAAATCAGGTAATGCCCCCCCGGGGTTCTAATTAATCTTTTATTTGGGAGGAGTGGAGAAATGGAGTTTTTAGCAATCGCTGGATTGGTCATCTTTGCCGTCAGCATCCTTCTCGTCATCACGGGATGGATCGACAGTGTCCTGGCAGCCCTGCTCGGCGTGGTCGCCATGGTCTGCATGGGCATCATGACCGATATCGACGCCTTCAAGGCGGTGGACTGGAACGTCATCTTTATTCTTTTATCGATCTGGATCATTTCCGGATATTTCGGCCGCAGCGGCGTCCCGGACTACCTGGCGGCCCTGATGCTCAAGGCGTCCAAGGGCAACGTCGCCCTTTTCGTCATCCTGATCGGCGCCCTGGCCGGATTGGTCTCCATGGTCATCGACAACGTCGTCGTCGTGCTGATGTTCGCCCCCGTCGTCTTTCACGCCTGCCGTAAATTCAAGTTTCCCGCCTTCGCACCGGTTCTGTTCGTCGGCCTCTGTTCCAACTTCATGGGAACGGCCATGCTGCTGGGCGACCTGCCCCCCCAGATGCTCCACAGCGTCTCCAAGATCGAGTTCTGGGGTTTCATCTGGCATTCGGGAAGACCCTCGTCGTTCTTCGTGCTCATGCTGACTTATATCGTCACCTGCGGATTTTTCTACTGGTACTTCACCAGGAGCTACAAGGGATTGCACATGGACGTGTCCGTCCTGGAAGGAAATCCCCTGGATCACATCAAGGACAAGCCCTTCGCCATCATGACCGTGTCGGTTTTCATCGTGACGATTCTCTGCATGGC
>Ga0302246_1000427_pt1 | contig 37722 bp, 30 predicted proteins | sample AAG_UR_Trp_MG_FD_193533 | JGI IMG/M metagenome (GOLD analysis project Ga0302246, IMG submission 193533) | Enriched activated sludge microbial communities from anaerobic digester in WTTP, New Holstein, Wisconsin, United States - AAG_UR_Trp | ecosystem: Engineered > Bioreactor > Anaerobic >... | reverse complement strand
GAAGGTTTGGGAAAACCTGGGCTACTATGCCCGGGCCCGGCAACTCCACAAGGCTGCCAAAATCATTACGGACACGTACGGGGGGATGATTCCGAATCGCCCTGAAGATCTTGTCAGGCTGCCCGGAGTCGGGGCCTACACGGCGGGAGCCATTTCAAGCATCGCCTTTGGGCAGGCCGTTGCTGCAATAGACGGAAACGTCCGGCGTGTTCTGTGCCGTTTCTTTGCCCTGGCCGAGGTCATGGCCGATAAAAGCGGCCTAAGTTACCTGTCAGGTCTCCTGACGCCGATTCTGCCTTCGGGGCAGGCCGGGGATTTCAATCAAGCCCTGATGGAACTTGGGGCGACAATCTGTCGGCCTCGTGATCCTCTGTGTGAGGGCTGTCCCCTCGGTGAAAACTGCCTCGCCCGGGTCCATGCCACCCCCGAAGCTTTTCCGTCCCGAACGGAGAAGAAAAACGTGCCCGTCAGGCACGCCGTCGCCGCCGTCATCCGGGACTCCCGTGGCCGTATCCTGCTGGTCAAGCGTCAACCCCGGGGCCTGCTCGGCTCTCTCTGGAAATTCCCCGGCGGTTTTGCCGAACCGGGAGAAGAACCGGTACAGGCTCTTAAAAGAAGCGTACAGGAGGAGATTGGAATAAAAGTCCGGGATGGCGTCTTCCTGGCGACCGTCCGGCATGCCTATACCCATTTCCGGCTCCGCCTCCATGTCTTTTCCTGTCCTGTTTCAAACGGACAGCCGGTTAAAGGCTCCTGCAAAGAGTACCGGTGGACGTCTCCTGATGAAATCCAGGATCTGCCATTGAGCAAGGTCGACCGACAGGCTGCGGCTCGGGCGCGGCTGTAAGGGAAACTTCCGAACATATAAAGTTTCTTTGACTTGCCGCGTCTTGCGAATTATTCTTACGCATACCGTGACTCGCATCCGCAGGAGGTATGTTATGGATGAAGAACATGTCAAAACAGGCGTCGGTATGCCGCAACCATCCGAAGATGTCCGGACAGGGTTGAGTTCCGACACTATCAGAGTTGCTATCCTGGAAAACCTGTACTTTATCCAGGCACGTATTCCCAGGATTGCAACGATGAACGACTGGTACATGGCACTGTCATATACGGTCCGTGATCGGATGCTTGATCGTTTTATCCGTTCGACAGAAACACTACGCAAAAGTACCCGGGCGGTCTGTTACCTCTCTGCAGAATTCCTGATGGGGCCGCATCTGGGTAATGCCATGTTGAACCTTGGTATTACTGAACAGGTTAGAAAGGCTACGGCCCAACTTGGCCTCAATCTGGATGATCTAATGGCACAAGAGGGGGAACCGGGGCTCGGCAACGGCGGTCTCGGCAGACTGGCCGCATGTTTTCTTGATTCCCTCGCCTCTCTCGAAATTCCGGCCATTGGGTACGGGATACGTTACGAATTCGGCATCTTCGACCAGGAAATCCGCGACGGCTGGCAATGTGAGGTAACGGACAAATGGTTGGCCCTCGGCAACCCGTGGGAGATCGCCCGTCCGGAAATCGCATACTATGTCCATTTCGGTGGCCACACGGAACATTATTACGACGAAGATGGACGCTATTGCGTCCGATGGGTCCCCGAACGGGTCGTTAAAGGCATGGCTTATGACACCCCGGTGCCGGGCTACCATGTGGACACGGTTAATATTCTCCGTCTCTGGAAATCGGAGGCCAGTGAGTCCTTTGATTTCCAGGCTTTCAACACCGGCGATTACTATGGCGCGGTAGAGGAGAAAGTGGCCTCTGAGACAATTTCCAAAGTTCTTTATCCGAACGATGAACAAGCTGTCGGTAAACAACTGCGACTTTCCCAGCAGTACTTTCTTGTCTCCTGTTCCCTTCAGGACATGATCCGGATTCACAAGCTTACGGGTGCTTCAGCGGATACCATCGACGAAAGATTCGCCGTTCAACTGAACGATACGCACCCCTCGATTGCGGTGGCGGAGCTCATGCGGCTCCTTGTGGATGAGTACCGGATCAATTGGGAACGGGCGTGGGAAATGACAAAGAAACAATTTTCTTACACGAACCATACGTTGCTTCCGGAGGCTCTGGAAAAATGGCCCCTGGAGCTGTTCCGGCAGGTGCTTCCGAGGCATCTGGAGATCATTTTTGAGATAAACCGCCGCTTCCTTGAAGATGTCGGACGTGCCTGTTCCGGCGACGAAGAACGGCTCAGACGCCTTTCCCTGATCGACGAAACCGGCGACCGGTATGTTCGTATGGCCCATCTGGCAACGGTGGGAAGCCATTGTGTGAACGGCGTATCGGCATTGCATACGCAATTGTTGAAGGAAACGGTGATGAGGGATTTCTATGAACTCTTCGCGGAGAAGTTTCATAATGTGACGAATGGTGTTACCCCGAGGCGCTGGATCGTGTTGAGCAACCCGGGAATGTCCAAACTCATCACGGATGCAATCGGTGACGAATGGATATGCAATCCAAAGGATCACATCCGCCGTCTGGAAAACTTTGCCGATGACAGGGCATTCAGGCAGGCCTGGCATCAGGTGAAGTATCAGAACAAACAGGATTTGGCTGCTCTTATCAAGGATCGTAACGGCATTATCGTAAATCCGGAAAGCATGTTCGACATTCAGGTTAAACGGATTCACGAGTATAAGCGGCAGCACCTGAATGCGCTTCATATCATCATGCACTATCTCAGGCTTAAAAGAAATCCTCACCAGGAAGTTCCTCCACGTACCGTGATCTTCGGAGGAAAAGCGGCCCCGGGCTATTTTATGGCCAAGTTGATCATCAAGTTCATCAACTCTGTCGCGGATGTGGTCAATCACGATCCTGACATGGCGGGCCGATTGAAAGTTGTTTTTCTCCCTGACTTCAACGTCAAGAACGGCCAGCGGATATACCCTGCGGCGGATCTCTCGGAACAGATTTCCACGGCAGGCAAGGAGGCCTCGGGAACGGGGAACATGAAATTTTCGATGAACGGTGCCGTCACGATCGGTACCCTTGACGGGGCCAATGCAGAGATAAGGGAGGCAGTGGGGCCGGAGAATTTCTTTTTATTTGGTCTTACCGCTCAGGAGGTTTTGGATGTAAAGGCCCGAGGTTATAACCCGATGAATTATTATGAAAAGAGTGACGAATTAAAGGAGGCAATAAACCTGATCAGTACCGGTTTCTTTTCCGGAGGAGACCGCCGCCTTTTCAAACCCCTGTTGGATGCTCTTCTCAAAAATGATGAGTACCTTCTCTTCGCCGACTACCAGTCCTACATAGATTGTCAGGAGGAGGTAAACAATGCATACAACGACCAGGATCGATGGATTCGGATGTCGATCCTCAACGTTGCCCGGACGGGGAAATTTTCTTCCGATCGATCCATCCGGGAATATGCGAAAGAAATCTGGAAAGTAAGTCCTGTTCGAGTTGTAAAGGATGAATGGTAGGTTGTTTCCTTTTCTGTCTATCTGCTATCAATCGCCGGGGATGAAGCCATCACCGAGGTTGGTAATTGATCTCGGCCTTTCTCTTCTTTCCGTGAGGCTAGTCCAACGGAAATATGTTTTCCTCTTGACAGAGTTCTTTGCTTTTCTTGCTCGTCACGAGCATATTTTAACAATTTAAAAATTGCCTCAGCTGCATCCTGGATGTTGTAGGTTTCTCCACTGAAGTACAGGTTTCTTGATACTGGGTTGAAATGAAAGACCTTTTTGAATAGCGGGGGATATGCAATCGGGGAGGCAAACCCGATGGTGTTGTTCTGACAGTCCTCTTTAATGCTTCTTAACCAGTCAAGCCCCGCATGATCGTTAAAGTTCTCTCTCAGCTTTTTGTTTTTGAGCAGGTGCCTGCTGCCTGCTCCCAATCTTTTTTTAATATTTTTAATAATGCTACTTTCTGAATGGGTACACAGGGCTTTGTCAGCTGCTATTTTTCTATTTGGGGAATTCCGGGGGATTGGGGGCCAAAGTATGTAGGATATCGTACAGGCATGCCTTAAAAAGAAATAAATTGAATACAAGGCTTCTCGGTAGGATTGACGGTAAATGTGATTTTGTCTGGATAATCGGTTGAGATTTAGAATATAAAAATTCAGCTGTCCGATGGCATCCAATGCACGTTTACCCTGATTTATAATTTCTTCCAGATAAATTTTTTCAGCGTCTTTGTTTATTGGATTATCATTCACTTTTTCCGCACGTTCCTTCGATTTTCGGATGATGCTTACAATTGCAGCGCAAATATCGGAAGAGTTCCTTCCATAAATTTCGACTTGTGTCGCAAATATTGTATTTTAAAGATCATCAAGACTGGATTTACTTGTCACCACCCCCGAGCACCCCGTACATCGTTACCAGATTGGAGATCCGGGCCAGGCGCAGGTCAATCAGGACCTGCTGGGCGCTGTAAAGGGATCGCTGGGCGTCCAGAACGCTCAGGTAGTTGTCGATCCCATGGGTGTAGCGGGCATTGGAAAGGCGGTAAGTTTCGGCATTAGCCTCCACAAGAGATTGCTGGGCTGTCAACTGTTCCTCTACGGTTCCTCGTCGGGCCAGGGCGTCGGCCACTTCCCGAAAGGCCGTCTGAAGCGTTTTCTCGTATTGAGTCAAGGAGATTTCTCGCTCTGCTTTTGTGACATCGTAGGCAGACCAGGTGCGGGCATCGAAAATAGGGATGACGATCTGCGGGGCGAAACCCCAGGTGGCGGATCCGGCTTTGAAGAGTCCGGACAGCTCGGCGCTGGCGGTTCCGATAGCGGTCGTCAGGGAGATGCGGGGGAAAAAGGCCGCCCGGGCGGCCCCGATATTGGCATTGGCCGCTTTGAGCCGGTGTTCCGCAGCCAGCACGTCAGGCCGCTGCAGGAGAACGTCGGAGGACATGCCGGGAGAGATTTCCCTGGGAGGCGTGACACCGCCCAACTCCGAAGGCAGGAGCGCCTGCGGCACGGGCGTTCCGACCACAAGATTCAAGGCATTTTCATCTTGTGCCGCCAGTTGCGTATAGATGGCAACGTTCCTCCTTGCTGTATCCACTTGACTTTGTGCTCGACGGAGATCCAGTTCGGAGGAGAGCCCGACATCGCAACGCCTCCGGATCAGGTCGTAGGAAGCTACCTGTGCCTCCAGCGTGGACCGGGAAAGCTGCAAATTCTCACTGTCGGCGGCAAGGGTGAACCAGGCATTGGCAACTGCGGCCACCAGCAGGATCTGTGTGTTGCGGCGAGCCTGATCCGTCGCCAGGTATTCTTCCAATGCCCGATCTTTCAGGCTGCGGATGCGGCCGAAGAAGTCAAGCTCCCAGGAGCTGACGCCGAGATCGACGGAGTATCGTTCGTTGATCGTTGCGTTTCCGGAGGACGAAAGATCGGCCGGGACTCGTTCCTTGCTTCCGCTCCCGGCCGTCTGGACCACCGGCAGCAGTTCGGCCCGCTGAATGCCGTAAAGGGCCCGCGCCCTCTCGACGTTCAGGGCCGCAAGGCGGATGTCGCGATTGTTGTGAAGGGACGTTTCGATAACTTTTTGAAGGCGTGCATCGGTGATGAACTCTCGCCACGGCAATTGCTCAGCCGTCAGTGCGGGCACGGCAGGCTGTGCCTCCTGGTAGGCTGCACCCGTCGGCCAGTTGGCCGGGACGGGGGAGGCTGGGCGCTTATACTGCGGAGCCATGGTACACCCGCCCAGCAGGGCAACGATCAATCCTATTAGTAGAAACCGGGTTCTATTCATATCATCAATCCTCTGATGGATTATTTTCCTTTGTTTGGCCTATCTCATGCTTATGTTTACCGAAAATCTTTTCGATCAGCACGTAGAAGAGCGGGGCAAAAATGACCACCAGAACGGTGGCGGTAATCATCCCTCCCAGTACGCCTGTGCCGATGGCATTCTGGGCGCCTGCTCCGGCGCCGGTTGCCATAGCAAGGGGTAGGACACCGAAACCGAAGGCCAGGGAGGTCATGACGATGGGCCGAAATCGTAATTTCGCTCCCTGCACCGTGGCATCGATCAGGCCCATGCCTCTTTCCACACCGTTTTTGGCGAACTGGACGATCAGGATGGCGTTCTTGGTGGTCAGCCCCAGGGTGGTCAAAAGGCCGATTTGGAAATAGACGTCGTTGGGCAGTCCACGCATACTCGAGGCGATGACACCGCCGATTACCCCGAGGGGGAGAGCCAGCAGGATCGAGAAGGGAATGACCCAGCTTTCGTAGAGCGCCGCCAGGCACAGGAAGATCACGAAAATGGAAAAGGCATACAGCAGCGGTGCCTGAGAGCTTGACATCCGTTCCTGATAGGAAAGCCCCGTCCAGTCAAAGCCGATGCCCTGTTTAAGTTTTCTGACAAACCCTTCCATCTCCAGCATGGCTTCACCGGAACTCCTCCCCGGTGCTGACTCGCCGAGAATATTGATGGACGGGAAGCCGTTGTATCGCTCCAGCCTTGGAGAGCCGGAAGTCCAGTGACCGGACGCGAAGGAGGAAAAGGGGGACATCATGCCCGCATTGTTGCGTACATAGAGTCTATCCAGATCATTGGGCAGCATGCGGTAGGGGGCGTCCGCCTGGGCATATACTCTTTTCACACGCCCGCCTTGAATGAAGTCGTTGACGTAGGCGCTGCCAAATGCCGCTGAAATTGTGTTGTGAATCGACGTGATGGGCACGCCCAAGGCGCCGGCCTTTTCCCAGTCCACGTCGATCCGGTATTCGGGGACATCTTCCAAGCCATTGGGCCGAACCTTGGCCAATACCGGGCTCCGGGCCGCCATGCCGAGGAGCTGATTGCGGGCTGCCATAAGCTCGGCATGCCCCAGACCACCCCGGTCCAGTAGCTGAAAATCGAACCCCTTTGCCTGCCCCAGCTCAACAACCGCCGGTGGCGCAAAGGCGAACACCATGGCGCCCCGGATTTGCATGAATTTTCCCATCGCCCGGCCGGCCACGGCAGTGACCTTCAGGTCCGGCCTGTCCCGGAGATCCCAGTCCTTCAGGTCGACGAAGGCCAGGCCACAGTTCTGTCCTCGCCCTGAGAAGCTGATGCCGGAGACCGCCATGACGGATTTGACTGCCTCTTTTTCCTGTTCCAGAAAATAGTCCTTGACCTCATTCATGACCTCTTGAGTCTGTTCCAGGCTCGCGTTGGCCGGAAGCATAGTCTGCACCATCAGGAATCCCTGGTCCTCATCCGGGAGATAGGCCGTGGGCATGCGAAGGAACAAAAAACCCATGGCGGCAACGATGAGAACGAAAACGAGCAGGTAGCGCAACTTATGGACAATGGAATGGCGGACCAACCGCATATACAGATCCCTCGTGCGAAAGAATGTGCGATCGAACCACAGGAAAAAGGGACGCAGGAAAAAAATCGCGTTTTCCGCCGGTTCATGCCCCGCCGCTACCGGCTTGAGAAGCGATGCACAGAGCACCGGTGTCAGGATCAGGGCTACCAGGACAGAGAGGAGCATCGCGGCAATGATGGTGATGGAGAACTGACGATAGATCACCCCGGTGGACCCGCCGAAAAATGCCATGGGACCGAAAACCGCCGAAAGCACCAGCCCGATGCCGATCAGGGCACTGGTGATCTGGTCCATGGATTTGCGGGTGGCCTCTTTTGGGGAGAGTCCTTCCTCGCTCATGATGCGTTCGACATTCTCCACCACGACAATGGCGTCATCGACCAGCAGGCCGATCGCCAGCACCATGGCAAACATCGTCAACATGTTGATGGAGAAGCCAAAAAGACCGAGGATGGCGAACGTTCCCAGGATCACCACCGGCACCGCAATCGTCGGAATCAGCGTGGCCCGGATGTTTCCCAGGAAAAGCCACATGACCAGGAACACCAGCAGGATCGCCTCAAAAAGGGTTTTGAACACCTCGTTGATCGCAACCTTAATGAAGGGGGTGGTGTCGTAAGGATAAATGACACGCATACCGGCCGGAAAATAACGGCTCATTTCATTCATCTTGGTTCTGACCGCTTCTGCCGTGTCCAGGGCATTGGCGCCGGCAGCCTGCCGGACGGCCAATCCGGAGGCCGGCTTCCCGTTGTACAGGGCCTCGATATCGTAGGACTCGGTTCCAAGTTCCGTCCGTCCCACATCACTCACGCGCACGACGGAGCCGTCGGGATTGGTCCGCAGGGGAATGGCGGCAAATTCATCGGGGGTTTTGAGCATGCTCTGGACGATGATGGAGGCATTCAGACGCTGGCCTTTCACCGCCGGTGCTCCGCCGAACTGTCCGGCGGATACCTCCACGTTGTAAGCCCGAAGCGCCGTGATGACATCCTGAACCGTCATGCGGTAGTTGGTCAATTTGTCTGGGTTCAGCCAGACGCGCATGGCGTACTGGGTGCCGAAAACCTCCACCTCGCCTACACCAGACACCCTTGAAAGCACTTTTTCCAGGTTGGATTGGGCATAGTCGCGCAAATCATTCCCATCCATACTCCCGTCTTCCGAGACTAAGCCGACGATCAACAGGTAGTTCCGGGTGCTTTTACTCACCTTGATACCCTGACTCTGTACGACTTCAGGTAGACTTGGCATGGCAAGCTGGAGCTTGTTCTGTACCTGGGCCCAGGCCAGGTCGGGGTCGGTCCCTGGTGCAAAGGTCAGTTCGATGCGGGAAGACCCGGCCGAATCACTGGTTGCCGACAGATACAGCATCTTGTCGAAACCGGTCATCTTCTGTTCGATGATCTGCGTGACACTGTTTTCGACGGTTTCCGCCGAAGCTCCCGGGTAGAAGGCGCTGATGGCGATGGACGGCGGGGCGATGGGCGGGTACTGGGATATGGGCAGGTTGTAGATGGACAGCATCCCCAGGGCCATCATGATGATGGCGATGACCCATGCGAAAACCGGGCGATCCAGAAAGAATCTCGATAGCATTGGGCCTCCGTCAGTTCAATTCTGTAGTGGACGGGGCAGTATTCCTGTCTTGCCCGCCGTTGTTTTTCCCATTGGCATAAAACGGAACGGATTTTACGGAAATGCCCGGTTTGACTTTTTGCACCCCCTCGATGATGACCCGATCGCCGGGTACAAGACCGGATGAGACGAGCCATTTGTCACCGATGGTCCGGTCCAGCTTCAGCATCCGCTGCTGGACTTTACCTTTGGCATCGACGATAAGCGCCGTTGGATTCCCTTTCGGATCCCGGTTGACGCTTTGCTGCGGCACGAGAATCGCCTGCTCGTTGGCCCCTTCCTCCAGGATGGCCCGCGCATACATCCCCGGCAGCAGAACACGTTTCGGATTGGGAAATATGATTCGCAGGAGATAGGATCCGGTTGTGGGGTCTACCGTAACATCCTGGAACTGCAAGGCCCCGTCCAGGGGATAAAGGGTGTTGTCTTCCAGGATCAGACGGACTTTTGCCCGGTTCGCACTGTCCCGTTTGAGTGTCCCCTTCGCCATGCTCTGCTGCAGCCGCAATAGGCTCGTGCTTGATTGGGTAACGTCGACGTAGGCCGGATCGATCTGCTGGATCGTGGCTAGTGCCATGGGTTGACTTGCCGTGACCAGGGCACCAATGGTCACCGATGATTTGCCGATTCGCCCGGAAATCGGTGCTTTGACCTGAGTATAGGCGAGGTTGATCCTGGCCGCTTCCAAGGCCGCCTTGCCGGCCTCGACGTCCGCTTCAGCCTGTTTGAGTGCCGCCGTGACATCATCGTAATCCTGTTGGCTGACTGCCCGGATGGCCACCAGTTCTTTGTACCTCTCAGCCCTGTAACGAATGGACGTCACGTTGGCTTCCGCCCTGGCGAGGGTTGCCCTCGTGCTGGCGTAAGCCGCCTGATAGATGGCCGGATCGATCTGGTAAAGAACCTCGCCGGCCCTGACATCGGAGCCTTCCTGGAAGAGGCGTCTTTGAATGATTCCTCCAACTTGCGGTCGTACTTCGGCGACAAAATAAGCTGAAATGCGTCCAGGCAGTTCCGTCGTAATCGAAACCTTCTCCGCTTTTATTTCAACGATGGCCACTTCAGGCGGGGGTTGCTTCCCGGCAGGTGACTGTTGCCCACAACCACCCAACAGCATGATCCCGATTAGTCCTCCCGTAGCAATGATCCGCCTCGCTCTTCGACTCATCTGCATGAAGCACCTCTACAATGGAATTTGAATATCAACCCGGGCTCATACCGGGGTGCTGAAGATGTACCTATATCTATTGTTCTGTTGGCCATATGAATTGTGATGATTGTAAAAGAGTGAACGTTCATTCCTTTATGCTTGCTGAAAAAATAAATTTTCACGCAATAATCATGCTCTACTTTTTAACTCCGTCCCAGCAGGCCTCCAAGGTTCTCTTAATCAGGGTATCGTTCAGAACGATGAACCCGAGAATATGGTCCCGCATCATGGCAAGGATAGGTCCGAAAGCCAAGGCAAAAAGCAGGGGGAGAGGCAAGTCTTTTAGAACCTGCTGTTTGATCCCCTCCTCAAATAAACTCCTGAATATGTCATAGCCGTTTGATTTACCGAAAAGCCTTTCTCTGCGTAAGCTAACCCCGTAGGGGGAGTTGTAGTACTGTTCGATGAAACGGAAATGGATAGGATGGCTGACCAGATAATTGCACAGCGCCATCGCCAAGTGCAGAAACCGTTCCCTGAGGGGTTTCTCTCTGGAGTACCCTGTCTGCAAAGACGCCATAATTTTTTCTTCCAGTTCCCGGTTCAACTCGTTAATGAGGGCGTCCTTGCTCTCAAAATATCGATAGATCGTTCCGGCGCCTACCCCGGCTTTTTCAGCGATCATGGCCATGGGAGCGCCATGAAAGCCATGTTCGGCAATGAGTTCCAAAGCTGCTAGCATAATATCATGGCGCTTATCATCTGTTTTCATGGCAGATTCTCTTCTTTATAATAATGAATGAACATTCATTCCTGAGGACTGTCTTCATACTCCAGAAAAACGACATTATCAATATTTTTTTATGTGGCAGGCCTATTTAAAATAGGTCCATAGACAGGTTGTGTTTTCTATCAGAATCGTGGAGAAAAATAAGAAGGTCATGGTGAACGGAAGGGGAGATACACCGAAGTGGGTTATCGATATTTTTCAATGGGCAGATTGAAAGATGTCCCGAGGAAAACACGTAATTTATAGTGGCTGGAATATTGTTCCCTTCGGTCAAATTTAATTTGAGGTAATTCGGTGCCCATCTCAGAACTTTACTTTCTTCCCGTAATCCGTTATCTTATCGCTCATAAAAATGCCCTCTCACGAGCGAGGGGAAAGGAAATCCGGAAACGGCGCAGACCAGTGAAAAGGGGTTGGGTTCGGCCATGAAAGATGATGATCTGATTATCCGATGCCTGAATTGCGGCACAAAGAATCGTATACCCGGCGGCAGGTTGAATGACCGTCCCATTTGTGGGAAATGCCATACCTGCCTGGATGATATGATTATTCGTTGTCTCCATTGTGGGGCAAAGAACAGGATGCCGGAGAATCGGTTAAACGAAAAACCCATCTGCGGGCGCTGCGGTGCCACTCTTGTGGTGGAGAGAGCTCCGGTTGTTCCGATGGACATTTCCGATGCCACCTTTCTTCGGGAGGTGCTGACCTATTCGGGATCGGTCTTGGTGGACTGCTGGGCGTCATGGTGCGGTCCCTGTCGTGCTGTCGAGCCGATTGTCGAAGAACTGGCGGCCAAATACGCCGGCGGGATCAAAGTCACGAAGCTCAACGTTGATGAAAACCCCCTGACGGCTTCTCAGTACAATATCCGCAACATCCCGACCCTGCTTCTGTTCAAAGAGGGAAAACTGATTCAAACTCTGGTCGGTGCGCTGCCGAAGGATGATGTCGAGCGCCATATCCTCGCGGTCATGCGGATGAACTGACCGATTCACTCTTTTTGCAAAAGGAAAGACAGCGTGTCGTCTTCAGATTACGATATCCGGGAAAAACAAGTTTATCAGTGCCGGATTTTTTCCGTCTATGAAGGGGAATACCGGCTTCCCGACGGACGCGTCAACAGGCAGAGCCGGGTTGACCATAAACCCTGTGTGACTGTGGTTCCCATTGACAGCAAGGGAGACCTTGTCCTGATCCGGCAATACCGTTATGCCGTCAACAGAGATCTGGTGGAAATTCCCGCGGGGAGCATGGATCACGGGGGCGAATCACCCGAGGCCTGTGCCAGAAGGGAATTGGCGGAGGAAACGGGGTACGGTGCAACGAACTGGGCTCAACTCTACGAAGGCTATCTCCTGCCCGGATATTGCAACGAATACATGTACTTTTTCCTGGCGACCGGCCTTTACCGGGCCCCTCTGCCTCCCGATGAAGACGAACAAATCGAGGCCTTCTCCGTATCGCCTGAAAAGGCGGCAGAGATGATTCGGTCCGGGGAAATCATCGACAGCAAAACTGCTCTGGGCATCTATATGGCCAGGGAATACCTGCGAAATCACCCCGCTTGATTTCCTTGTCGCGTCACGTATAAACAGAAGCACGGCCTCCTGTACTACCAGACACAACGCCGATGAAACGAACCGGCGCGTAGCGGAGATTTCTACCTTCTCCCCCGGTTTCTCTGTTCCAGTTCAATTTCCAGGTTTTTCAGATTTTGCAGGTCCTTCTTCAACTGTTCGTTTTCCTGTAGAATCCGGGTCAGATCTAATTGGCACTGATTTCCCGCATCTTCGCATTTTGTTTTCTGGGACAGGACGCGATCATAGGCATTAAGGTTCGCTTCTGCATTTTTCTGGCAGGCCTGGTGACGGTCAATCAAAAGCAAAAGGGATTCGGCGGGACCTCGCCATCGACTTTCCGGATACAGTTGGATCAATCGGCCAAGGATCGCCCGTGATTCCTCAAACGGCCCGGCCTGTCCGGGAGGATTCAGTATCGTCAACGCTTTAATAAGGAGATCTTCCGGGGGCGGTTCTCGCTCAGGAGAAATGTCGCCGTTATTTTGCACACCGCCGGTGTCCTTGATGCCCGGTCTTTCCGCTGCGCAGGCCCAAAGGAGTAGAAGACAGATGAACAAAGGCAGTATTCTTTTCATGATTCGTTCCTTATATTGATGTTGATGAATCTGTAAAAATTGAAAACCATTTAAGCAGTGGAGAAAATTTTTGCCGGGTTTACCAATGCGGGGATTCCTCTTAAATAACCGTTGCCGGGGGCGTCTGCCTCTAACCCAGCAGGGTTTCCATTTCCTCCAATTTCACCACGTTGTTTCCCTTCAGGGTTTTGGCCCTTTCTTTCAGTTCCGCGGCCCTTTGTGCCATATCCAGAGCGTTCTGGAACTGGGTGCCGTCGTTCGTCACGATGGCGATGGTGATGGAAATCAGAGGAAACTTCCGGTAAATGCCCTGACGGTCTTTCCCGACGATAAAACCGGTTTCCCGGTCGCTTTGACTGTAAAATTTTGCGATGCGCGGGTCAAAGTCCCGGGCTACGGCACGGCACATGGTTTCCGCCCGGTTGGGTTCGGCAATGATGATAAAGTCGTCGCCTCCGACATGGCCGACGAAGTCATCCAGTCCTTCCGCCAGACGCCGCTGTTCCTCGAGCATTTTTGCCACTTCCTTGATGACTTCGCTTCCCCAGGCATAACCGTATTTGTCGGCAAAAGGTTTGAAATGGTCGAGGTCTGCATGGCACAGAGAGAAATGCTTCTTTTCCAGGATTCGTTTTTCGATCGTTTCCTCGATGGCGCGGTTTCCGGGCAGGCCCGTCAGAGGGCTTTCATCACGCAACCTCGTCTCGAGGATTTTGAGCCGTTCCTTCATCGTCCTGAATGCCTGGGCGAGGCTGCCGATCTCGTCATGGCGGACGATGTCGACGGGATAATCGAATTGACCCTCGGCGATAGCACCGGTTGCCCGCTTCAACTGGATGAGGGGGCGCGAAATATTGTAGGTGATGATCAGGGCGAGCAAAAGGCCCGCTGTCAGGCTGAACGTGCTCAGGAACATGGTTGTGCGCGCAGACTTTTCACCCTCGGCGTTGATCCGGGCGAGCCTTACGTGGATGCCCGCCTCTGCGGTTTTTTGCAGGTTTTTTGTCGCCCGGGTCAGGTCATTCATCAACCTGTTGCTTTTCTCCCGGGAAAGCGCGAGAGCCTCGTCCAAACGGTTTTCCAGGACCAGCGAGACCTCCCGGTGGAAGGTATCCGCGTGGCGCCGGCTGAGTACGGCGATTTGATCCAGTTGCTTCCGGTTATCTCCTCTTGCGGCCTTTTTGGTTTTTGTGATGAGGGACTTCAGTTCGGCGTTGCGGGTCCAGTAAATGGCTTCGATGGAGGGATCCTTGAGAATCAGGTATTTCTTTTCCGCGCTTTCCAGGTCCAACAGCACACCGGTCATCTGTTTCGACGTGCTCAGAAGTGAGTAATCCCGGTTCGCCAGATTAAAGGCAAGCCCGTTGATACGATACAAACTGAGGATGGCGTAGGTGCTCGACAGGACTGTCAACAGGGCCATAAAAAAATAAATAAACAATAATTTCCGGCTGATAGTTAATTTCATCCCGAGCACCCTTTGCGAGGTTAAATGAGAACCTCAGGAAAACTAGCATATTGGCCACCTTTCCGCAAAGTAGAAAATGGGATTTTATGAGTATTTTAATCGTTTCTTCACGAATTGGATGCAATGTCATTCGAGAGGATGGAAAGAAAATGCTGCCGAAACGAAACCGTGTTTTTAAGGATCGATTCATTTCCAATACATGCAGGAAGCGCATGTGCTCAAACCTGTCTGACGAAAAACAAAAAACCGGCCCGGAATCTTTCCGGGTCGGTTTTTATATATTGGTGTCCCCGTGGGGGAATTGAATCCTGATTACCGGCATGAAAAAGCCGGGGCACGGGTTCCTAAGGTATTTGCTATGATGGTGAAATCGTGGAAAGCTCTTTTTTGAAAGAATAGAAATAGACTGCACCGATAAAAAGAAATCCCCCCACAATATTTCCTATCGTTACGGGTATTAAGTTCCACTGGATGAATTGTAGCCATGTGACATTCGCTCCCAGCATGATGCCTGCGGGAATGAAATACATGTTTGCAACGCAGTGCTCAAAACCGGATGCGACGAATGCCATGATGGGGAACCATATGCCGAAAAACTTTCCAACCATGGCCTTTGACGAAAAAGCCAACAGGATCGCGACATTGACAAGCAAGTTACAGGCGATGCCCTTCATGAATGCGGACCAATAACCAATCGTGCCGGCTGCGATGTAAGGAAGCGTCTTTGCTTCCGCAATGGCGATGGCATTCTGTCCGAAGACCGTTAATTCAGGGCCGCCCCCTTTACTGAAGGGACCGACCACCATCAGGTATGCCCAGAAAAGGGAGCCGATAAAATTTCCGATATAGACCCAAAACCAAGCGTTCCATACTTTGCTCCATGTTGATTTCTTCTGAAAGACAGCCATGGGAATAAGCATCGTGTCACCCGTAAAGAGTGACATGCCTGTCAGGACGATCGCAATGAGGCCGACGGGAAAGACCGCTCCCGCAATAAGGGACTTGAAACCGGGGCTTATGGCGGTATCCAATCCGGTACCACACACGGTACAGAGGGCACCTCCGACCGCAATAAAAAGACCCGCCATGAAACTTCTTATGATGAAATTGACTGCGCCCAGTTCACCCTTGTACTTACCTGCATTTCCTGCCATTTCAACAACTTCTACTGGTTTATGTGCCATTCCCTCCTCCTCCTCCTCATTAAATAAAATTTTTAGCAGTGCCGGTCACACCTGCACGCTTTTTTTTAAGCGCCATTTTTACCTGTTTCAGGCCATAGGTTACTTCAGATAACTTGGCATGATGTGTATGTTTTCTCCTCGCACATCCAACTATCGATCTTACTCATGGCTTTAATATTCTTCCAACAAGTTTGCTCGCAGGCTGGTGCAGGGAAATTAAGTTAAAAAACCCCCATTCTTTCTGAGAAAAGGGGTTTGAAGCATGCATTCATAATATTAACTTTCGCAACAGGGTAAAATGAATCGCTCCCTATTGATGAGGTATTATTTTTAGTGTTTCTCCATTGCTCCTAACTCGCAAAAAAGTCAAGAATATATTCCATCAATTACTGTTTAAAACTGTGGTTTCCCGGCATAATTTTCATGTGCCTTGTTTCAGAAAGATATCGTCGTGGTCCTAAGCCGGTCAAGCTGGCCATTGAAGCCCTGTCCAAAAGAAATTCACAACTAAAGTCACGCTCATCATTCAGGTCCAACAAAAAAGTCTGAGGCAATTTAACCACCTCGCTGCTAAAGGGCACGAGACATCCCGCCATAACCCCAATAAGCGGCCATCCATGATGAGGATGTGACAGGCCGCAGGTCTATTTCCCAAACCTGAACCCCCTTATCATTTTCTTGACGTTTCCGGTTAGTATGTATTATTTATTAAGAAATTTAAGCAGATAGTGTTCCGCTACAGCAGCGGAAAAGGGATTTAATCCCTGGCCGTAATCCTTAACGGCGAAGAATTGGAGACATAGCTAACAGGATTAAGTCATAACCTCAAGGAGAGAGCCGCCATGACAATCCACAGCAACTCGCCCACTATTTTGCAAAAGTTTTGCATGACTGTTGTTCTCCATCTTTTGAGTAAAATCAGCATCGGTCAAATCACACTAGTCCTTCCCGACGGTCGTGCGAAACATTTCGGTGATCGGAGCTCTCCGTGGTCAGCGGAAATAAAGATATCCGATTACCGGTTCTTTTCCGATTTCATTCTGAAGGGTGATGTGGGTCTCGGTGAATCCTTCATGGCCGGTGTTTGGGATACAACAGATATCACATTGCTGTTTCGGGTGTTTATCAAAAACAGGCGGCTGCTCAGAGATGGCAATCCCGCCGCGGCCTGGTTGTTGAGGCAGAAGAACCGACTGCTTCAATTTGCCCATAAAAATACAATGATCGGCAGCCGGAAGAATATCCGATATCACTACGACTTGAACAATGAATTTTTTCAGAAATTTCTTGATCCTTCCATGGTCTATTCCTGTGGAATTTATCACTCGGAGTATGATTCCTGTGCGGATGCCCAGAAGAACAAGATAATAAGTATTATTAATAAAGCACGGTTAAAAGCAACAGACCATGTCCTTGAAATCGGTTGCGGCTGGTGTGGTTTTGCCATGGAGGCTGTCAGGCAGACACGCTGCCGCATTACCGGCATCACCGTCTCTGAGGCTCAGCGCCAGTTTGCCGTGGATCGTGTAAAGCAAGAGGGACTTGAGAACAATATTGACATCCTTCTTAAGGACTATCGTGAAATCAGCGGCATCTATGACAAGATTGTATCGATCGAAATGCTGGAAGCTGTCGGTCATCTTTATTTCGGGACATTTTTCCAGGTGTGCGACCGCCTGCTGAAACCCGGTGGGCTTCTGGTTATTCAGGTGATCACGATTATAGACCAGCACTATGATGAATACCGCAGGGAGGCAGACTGGATTCAGAAACATATTTTCCCCGGAGGCCTTTTGCCATCGGTCACCGTCCTTTGTAAAGCGGCGACGAAATATTCAAGTTTCGTCATGGAAAACCTTGAGGACATCGGACTGCATTACGCCGTCACGCTGAGGGATTGGCGGGAGAAGTATCTTCGGGATATTGACTCTGTATCAGCCATGGGTTTTGACCGTTCTTTCCTGCGGAAATGGGAATACTATCTGGCGATTTGCGAGGCCGGGTTTGCCGAGCGGGCTCTCGGTGACATCCAGGTTGTCTTTCGCAAGCCGGAAGGGTCAGTTTCTCTGTCAAGTTGATTTGTTGGGAAGGATAAGAATACACCTATTTTTCGTGCATCCGTTTTCCGGATTGTGGGTGAGCCTTGGATATTTGCCTTATCGATGTTTGTTTTTTCCAAATTGATTGAAGAAACAGCAATTACCGTTGATATTTAAGGCCTGTAAACCTTCTGATTTACACGGGCACAACCGCTTTGCGGGTCAGTCTCACCCGATGACCACCTCAAAAAACTGGGGAGATGGGCTGCCGTCTAACAGAGGTCCAACGCGCTTGCTTGCTTCGGTATGGGTGGGGCTATTTTGCATGGCTAAGAAGGTTTCCTGGCTCTCGTGTTCAACAATTGTAGCATAGTTGCATAGTTGCCGCCCGCGAGGGGTTTCAGGAGGCGCCGGCTAATGAAGCCCTTGTAGTATGCAAACTCCTCATTTGTCGAGGTAAACCACTCCCGAAACTCGGTGTCCTTTCCTTCCTTAACAGGTGGAAAATTGATAATGATGATAAACATAATTGAGACCTCCTTATTATCAACAGTGTCCTACCCTTGAAAGTGAACCGTATCCTGAGCAAAATTCTTTGAAAAACATTGCCTTACTTATAACATTTTTTCCATTTTTTGTTTTATATGTTTAGACGATGAATTAAAGAAATACAGTTCAGTCAATAAGGATTATCGCATGAAAGGGCATATGCCCTTGAAAATTGCACATTTAAAAAAAGAATCTGAGGCAATGTAACTACCCCAGATTCTTCGTAAGATATTGGCGTCCCCGCGGGGATTCGAACCCCGGTTACCGGCGTGAAAGGCCGGTGTCCTAGGCCTCTAGACGATGGGGACCAAAAAACCGGTTGAAGATCATCGCAAATCAACGATGACATCGTGAATTGGTGCTTATAATGATTGTTGTGAAAGAAGTCAAGAAACAAATGATTTTGCCCGTGATTTTCTTCTATTCAAACACGACCGGTTCGCGAAGAATCGTGTCCATGGCGTCGAAGGCCAAAGACGCCACTTCCGGATGAGATTCCTTGAGGGAGGCAATCTGCCGTAGATTATCCGCCGTTCTCGTGATGAGCATGGCGAAGTCCCCGTCGGCGATGCCGATCTGGCCGGTGATCGCTTCCCAGTCCATACCCCTGGCCCAGGCGTAGATGGCCCAGGCCGGCCAGAGAAACATGGGACTGACGGGGAAGCCCTCCTGTTGCATCCGTTCCAGAAGATCGGCCAACTGCCTGCGGAGCCGGTTGAAGCCACGGGCGAGCTTGCGCGAGGTAATCTTTCGGGTAATCTTGATATCCTGATCGCCGTCGTACACAAAAGGGGCCACCAGAGCGGCCAGCAGCTTCGCATCGTACCGGGGGAAAGCGCCTTTTCTCAGGCATTCCGCGATCAGCAAGGGCTGATCGAGTCGGAGCTTCGAGGCCCAAATGCCGTTTTCCGTCAAGCGGTCGGTTTCATCAACGAAATTTTCCTTTTTCAGGAAGGCGAGGTGCTTGAGAAAGTCATCCCATCGACTCCCTTTCTCCCCTGTGTCCGGTCCATCCTGGTAGGAAGCGAGGGACCTTTCAAAAATCATCCGGATGTCGTCGGTGGACTGGGACAAAAGCAGGTTCAGGATCATGGAAAAGTCGCTTTTTAACTGGCTTTCGATGGCTTCCGGCCTTTTGTACAAAAGCTTCCGGATATGGTGGAGATCCATGAATCGTCCCGGTATGGCCAGCATGAAGCCGATCTTGTCCTGTCCCCGTCTTCCCGCCCGGCCTGTCATCTGGTGAAAGTCGATGCTGCTCATGGGCCGGAATTCGTAGCCGTTGTAACGGTCTGAATTGAAAAGGACGATAGTGCGGGCGGGGTAGTTCACGCCGGCCGCTACCGTGGAGGTGGCGAAGATCGCCCGGAGGTGTCCCCGGTTCATCATCGTCTCCACCAGAAATTTCCAGGCCGGCAGTTGTCCACCGTGATGGGCGGCGACGCGGCATCTTTGGAGATAGGAAAGATGCCGATGATTCCTGAGATAGGGGAAACGTTCCAGAAGTTCCGCCAGGTCGGCATCGAAGTCCTGGTCCGAAAACGATGGCGGGGCAGGGTGGCAATGGGAAAGGGCGGCATCGCACTCGGTCCGTGATTTGAGAAAAAAGATGGCAGGCGTCAGGTGAAACTGTTCCAGGGCGTGGATGATCTCGCCGATCCGGGGAGGCATGTAGCGCAGGCGTCTTTCCTGTTCGGCCCTTTCCATATAATCGATAAGGCCCTGAAAAAGCTTTTTGTTTTCCAGGTATGGCATGATTCTGCCCGAAGGATGCAGAAACAGGGGATACAGGGGAACGGGTCTTTTTTTCTCCTTGATGACGACGCAGGGTTTGCCCCGTAGACCGGAAAGCCAGCCCGCCAGTTCCTCATCGTTGCCGATGGTGGCCGACAGGAGAAGGAGGTTGACCCGCGGGGGAAGGTAGATCATGATCTCTTCCCACACCACACCCCGGTCCGCATCCCCCAGGTAGTGGGCCTCGTCGATCACCACGAGATCGCAGGGAAAATCCTCGCCCCGGTGCATCATGTCGTAGAGCTGGTTTCGGAGAATCTCCGTCGTGCCGACGATGATGGGGGCGTTCGTATTCTCCTTCGTATCGCCCGTTAAGATACCCACGTTGATACCGTCGAAACAATCGCTGAACTCAACCCATTTCGAGTTGCTGAGCGCCTTCAGGGGTGAGGCGTACCAGCAGCGCCCTCCCCGGTTGAAGACCGTAAGGATGGCTTGCTGGGCAATCCAGGTTTTTCCGGAACCCGTGGGGGCGGCGACCAGGCAGTCTGCGCTTTCGACGGACTCGATTGCCTCCAGTTGAAAGCTGTCGGGGACAAATTCCGCCTGGACGGGTTTCCCGATTTTTTTGAAAATAGGTTGCAGGCGGGGATCGATTTCCGGTTTCATCCGGTGATGATGCCAGCCCTCCTTCTTGTGAGGGGGTTTTTCCGATCTTTCGGCTTCGGGTTGCGGGTGTTGTTCTTTCGGCGGTTGCGGGCGTCGTCGATGTCGTCGGTGATGGCGGGGAGCTCCGGTTTGTTCCATTAGATCCTTCGGTCCGTTACATAATTTCGTGGCGATGACGCTATCATATATCTTACGACGCGTAAAGGAGAATGGCCTTTTGGCGTCGGCCCGGGGGGAAGCGTGGTGACGATATTTGCGGGTATGATCCGCGTCCGATTCGATGATGGCGGATTGCGTTCATCATGTCCATTCCTGTAATGAAGCGGAGGACTGCAACCGTCTGAAATTAAAATAGTACTTGAAGTTGTGAATAAAAGCGGATATACAAACCCGTCTGTTTTGGACGGGAAAAGACCGATCCTGTCCGCCATGATCAAAAAAGTGAAACAAACACAAGGAGCACCATGCCGATGGCAAAGAAGCTGAATGAAACGTTAAAAACCATAGAGAAATACAAGACGGTCAACCCTCATTATGTTGACCTCCTCGATATTTTGGAAGAAATTCTCATTAAGAGGGAAGCCTACAAAAAAGAAGACCACCCCGACGTTTTCTCCGTTGATGAAGCGATTATTCCCCAGAAATTACATGGCGGCCTTCCCCTGGTGGACCTTGCCGAAGGCGAGTTCGATCTGACGGGGCCGAGGAAGTATTTCCTCTCCCTGCTTTCCATTGCGGAAAAGCGCGCCCCCGGCGAGACGCAGAATCTGGTCGAAAAACTCGAAGAGGAGCCCTTGCTGTTCGAAGACATGATCCGGGATATATCTGAAGGGGTTGTCGTGGATGAAGAATCGGACGATGAAGACCGGGAGGTTGAAGCGGCCGAGGTGTCGGATGAACTGGAAGCGGCGGATGCCGATGATGAAGAAGAGACGTTCGATCTGGTCGAGCTTTTCCTGGAAGAGAGCTTGAGACCGGATCTGGAGAAAGTGGTCGAAAAATACGGAGATTCCGTGGCTAAGGCGGACTGGTCAGAAGGTTACTGCCCCATCTGCGGCAGGGAACCGAAGATCGGGGAACTCCGGGAGGAGGAGGGACGGCGCTACCTGTTCTGCAATCAGTGCGGTTACGAATGGTCCTTCGTCCGGATCAAGTGTCCCTTCTGCGGCAACGAAGAGCAGCAGACCCTGGCGTTTTTCACGATTGAAGGGGATGAGCGTTATCGTGTCGATGTGTGCAACGAGTGCAAGCGCTATATCAAGATCATTGACTTCCGGGAGACGAAGCAGGAAGCAAATTTGGATGTTGAAGATATTGCGACCCTGCATCTCGATATGCTGGCCTACGAGGAGGGCTACAATTAGCCGGTTGCTTTCCTTTTCCCGAATCGCCGGACAGCCGATTCCATGAACGACGACAGAATAGAGCAGGTCATTGCCCTTCTGGAGAAAGAGGCGAAGATGTGGGATGTGCCCATCGTCACGCGGTATGCCGATGATCGAAGGGGGCCCTTTCCCATCCTGATTTCGACGATCCTCAGCTTGAGGACCAAGGAGGAAGTGACCGAGGCGGCCTCGAAGCGGCTGTTTTCCCTGGCGGATCGTCCGGAGACGATGGTGATGCTCCCGGAGGAAACGATTGCACGGGCCATTTATCCCGCCGGTTTTTACCGGAACAAGGCCAAGGCGATCATCGAGATATGCCGGGACTTAATCGAGCGTTTCCAGTCCCGGGTGCCCGATACGATCGAAGAGTTGCTGACGCTGAAAGGGGTGGGGCGGAAAACGGCGAACCTCGTTGTCAGTTTGGGATACGGCAAAGAGGGGATCTGTGTGGATACCCATGTACATCGGATTTCGAACCGGTGGGGATATGTCTCGACCCGGACACCCGATGAAACGGAATTCGCTCTGAGAAAAAAGCTTCCCGGGAAATACTGGATCCGGTACAACACGCTGCTTGTGGCATTCGGCAGGACCGTTTGCCGTCCCGTATCGCCTCTTTGCAGCCAATGTGCCGTTTTTAACGATTGTGATCGGGTGGGGGTTCAACACAGCCGTTAGACTCGGATAGATCAAAAACCAGCCGAATAGGCCGGTATAGAATATGACGGGGGTTTTTTTATGAGAAAACCATTTATTGCCGGCAACTGGAAGATGCACAAAACCGTTGCCGACGCTGTGAATTTTGCAAGGCGACTGCGGGAGGCGGCGTCCCGCTGTACCGACCGGGATGTTCTGATCGCGCCGCCCTTCACGGCGTTATCCGCCGTGACAGAGGTCCTGAAGGGAACGGGGATTCATGTTGCGGCCCAGAACCTGCACGAATCGCGGCAGGGGGCCTTCACCGGAGAGATTTCCGGTCCCATGATCGCCGAGGCCGGCTGCGATTACGTCATCGTCGGTCACTCGGAACGGCGGACCCTCTTTGGGGAAGACGATGCCCTGATCGCCCGAAAAATCGAAGCGGCCCTGGGATGCGGCCTGAGAGTCATCTTCTGTATTGGTGAAACCTTGCAGGAGAGAGAGGCGGGACTGACGAGCGGAGTTGTGGAAAGGCAGATCAAAGAAGGGTTGAAGACGCTCCGGAACGATGATATAAAACACCTCGTTATCGCCTACGAACCTGTCTGGGCCATCGGGACGGGTAAAACGGCGACACCCGGCCAGGCCGAGGAGGTTCACGCCTCCATTCGGACCCTGATGGGTCGTCTCTTCAGTGAGGCGGCGGCCGATTCCATGCCGATCCTTTACGGCGGGAGCGCCAAGCCGGACAACATGGCCGAACTGATGGCGGAAAAAAATGTGGATGGCGGCCTGATCGGCGGGGCAAGCCTGGAGTTTGACTCCTTCTTCCGCATGGTGATGTTCGATAGAAAAGATTAAACAGGGGTGCTAAACGATGCGAACTTTATTGATTTTTTTGCATGTGATTGTTTGTTTCATCCTGATTCTGGTTGTCCTGCTCCAGGCGGGCAGGGGTGCCAGCATGGGCGCTGTCTTCGGCGGAGCCAGTCAGACTATTTTCGGCGCCACTGGTGCAGGGTCTTTTCTGGGGAAAATGACGACGGTTGTCGCCATTATCTTCATGTTGACGACTTTAGGTCTGTCTTATTTCAGCACCGAAAAAACGTCATCGGTCGTCAAGGGTTACGTACCGCCGAAGGCGGTGGAACAGACCGTACCGAAACAGGAACCGGCTTCGGCACCTGCGGCGGCGCCTGTCGCTCCGGCTGCACCGGTAGCCCCCGTCGCACCGGTCCCCCCGGCCGGAACGGGAAAGTAGCCTGAGGCATAAAAAGGACGGAATAACGATCTTATTTCGTATTGACAAAGAATCGCTCAAAATGTAGAGTGCCCGGGAATTGCAAGGGATGCCGGTTCTTTGTCGAAGCTTTGAAAATTGATCATTAAAGGATGCCGAAGTGGTGGAACTTGGTAGACACGCTATCTTGAGGGGGTAGTGGCCCACGGCCATCCGGGTTCAAGTCCCGGCTTCGGCACCATTGAAATAACAGAGGGTTAGCCCGGATAAGGGTTAGCCCTCTTTGCTTTTGTGGAGCGCCTGTCCAATTGTTCAACAGCTTTGCGGGCATCAGTAAAATCTACAGTGTCATACCCTTAAAAAACATCTCCCCTGTTGAATGCCCTGTAATCTTCATTATGACCGATTATGATGCGGATCTGTTTGCGCGTACGTTGCGCCTGTTCACCTGCAGCTGTTTTGCAGTGGCAGGTGGGGAATTAAGGATTACGGATGGATGTTTCCGAGATGGGGTGAAAACGGTTCAATGCGCGATTCACCAGCTTGCGGAACTCGCTTAACCAAAGAACGACACTCGCCATTGCGGTGCATGCCAGCCACTGGTCGAATGTCAGGGGTGCCGTGCCGAAGGCGCGGTTAAGGATGCCCAGATTGACAACAAGCATCTGGAGAGCCACCGACAGGGCGATAGCACTCCAGAGCCAAGGGTTGACGAACATGTAACGGAACGCGCTCAGGCTCTCCGAGCGTGCGTTCAGGCAGTTGAACAGCTGTGCGAAGACCAGGACCGTGAAACCGGCGGTGCGTGCATTACCGAGGTCGCGTGTGCCCTCGATAAGCCCGCCGGGCAGATACATGTCAATGGTAATCAGCGACACCAAGGCCATTACCATGCCGATCCAGACCACGCCCGTCCACATGCGTCCGTCGATTACCCGGTCGGTCAGCCGGCGTGGTTTGCGGGCCATGACGTCGTCCGTTTCCGGGTCGACACCCATCGCCAAGGCAGGCCCGGAGTCGGTGATCAGATTGATCCACAGGATCTGTGTGGCGAGCAGTGGCAACACCAAAGCACCGTTGCCGTCACTCAGGCCAATCACAGAGGCCAGCACCACGCCCAGGAAGACCGTAAGTACCTCACCCATGTTCGAGGAGAGCAGGTAGCGCAGGCACTTCTGGATATTGTCGAAGATGCCGCGCCCTTCACGTACGGCCGCGACGATTGTGGCGAAGTTGTCGTCGGAGAGGATCATTTTGGCCGCTTCCTTCGTCACCTCCGTGCCGGTGATGCCCATCGCCACGCCGATATCGGCCGACTTCAGCGCAGGCGCATCGTTGACGCCGTCGCCGGTCATTGCCACGATTTTTCCGTCGGCCTGGAGCGCGTCGACGATCCTCAACTTATGCTTCGGGGCCACGCGCGCATAGACCGAGATTGTGCGGACCGTTTCGGCGAAGGCCGCATCATCCATCTCATCGAGTTCAAGCCCCGTGACGGCATCGGCACCGGCTTCCACGATTCCCAGATCCGCTGCGATACGGGCCGCTGTGCGTGGGTGATCGCCGGTGATCATCATCACCCGTATGCCGGCACGGTGAGCATCCCGAACGGCCGGTCCAACCTCCTCGCGCGGGGGATCAATGATGCCCACGGTACCCGCGAAAATGAGATCCCGTTCGAGGTCTTCCCCGGCGGCCGGGTCTTCGTCCGGATCAAGGGGGCGGTAGGCTACGGCCAGGGTCCGCAGCGCATCATCGGAAAGGCGGTCGACATCATCCAGGATGCGCTTGTGCAGCGTGTCTTCAAGGGGTACGGCGTCCATTCCCAGACGTACCCGGGTGCATTTTTTCAGGAGAACATCCGGGGCCCCCTTGGCGATCAGCACGACCTTATTATTGTGATCGTGGTCCATGTTGATGGTCGACATCATCTTCCGTTCGGAGGTGAAGGGGATTTCCCCGATGCGTTCGAAGCGCTGCTCGCGCTGCTCATTGACGCCCAGCTTGCGCTCGGCCACCAGGAATGCCGCTTCAGTCGGGTCACCCTGGATTTCCCACCGGTCGTTTTCCGTCCGGCGAAGGTATGCATTGCCTGCGAGGCTTCCGCCGCTCAGGACGACCATGTTCTCGGTATGGAGGGCCCCGTCTTTTAACTCTGAACCCTCATGTTCGACACGGCCCTGCGGTTCATAACCCACACCCGTAACGCGGGTATTCCCGGAAGCGGTCATTATCCGCTCAAGGGTCATCTCCGAGCGGGTCAGCGTACCGGTCTTGTCAGAGGCGATGACCGACGCTGAACCCAGAGTTTCCACCGAGGAAAGCTTTTTGACGATGGCATTGCGCTTCGCCATCCTCTGCACTCCCATGGCGAGAACAACCGATAAAATCGCAGGGAGTCCCTCCGGCACGGCGGCCACGGCCAGGGACACCCCCAGCAGCAGGACGCTGATGACGGCAGCGGCGGTGCGGACTTCAAAGACCAGGAAGACGGTCGCCACCACCACTGCGGCGATGATGACGATGGCAATGGCCAGCATGCGTCCAATCAATCCCACTTCTTTCTGTAGAGGTGTGGGATCTTCCTGCGTCGCCTCCAGCATTTCAGCGATCGCACCCATCTGGGTCGCCATTCCTGTTGCGGTAACCACGGCGCGGCCGGAGCCCTGTGCGACGGCCGTGCCTTTGAAGACCATATTGATGCGATCTCCAAGCGCCGCCGGTTCACGCAGTGTAACGGCTTCTTTCAGGACGGATTCGCTCTCTCCCGTCAGAGAGGCTTCCTGTACGCGCAGTGATGCCGCCTGAATAAGGCGAGCATCCGCACCTACGGCATCGCCCTCACCGAGAACGATCAGGTCGCCGCGTACCAGTTCGGCGCTGGGGACTCGCAGCACATCCCCGTTGCGCACAACCGCAGAGGTCACTGCCGTCATCCGGGCCAATGCCGCCACAGCCTTTTCCGCTTTGTTTTCCTGCATATATCCCAGTAAGCCGTTCAGGATGACGATCAGGGCGATGACGATCGCATCGACCGGCAAGCCGGCCCGGCCCTCGATTACCCAGGCAATAAGCGCAATGGTAATGGCAACCAGCAACAGGTAAATGAGGGGATCCTGAAACTGGGACAGAAAACGGCGCCATGCGGGCAGAGGTGGCTTCGAGCGAAGCTCGTTCGGGCCATCCTGCGAGAGCCGCCGGGAAGCCTCCTGTGAACTGAGCCCGCTTTCGAGATCTGTCCCGAGGACCTCGGCCACTTTGTCTGCATTCATAATGGAGGGGTCGTTAAGTTTGATTTCATCAGCCACGACACGATCTCTCTATTGTTTGATTTTTTGATGTGGAATTACTTCTCCCTGGAGGAAGTATAAGAACCGCACCCTTGTGTCAATGGGATAATGACGGAATGATGTCGTTGCCGTGTCACTGATCATCTGAAAAATATCATAATAGCGCACCTGACACATTTCCGGGAATGATGCCTTGGGCATCTCTCCTACGGTTACATTTTATTTACAGAGAGTGCTTTTAAAAGTAAAATAAGTTGACGGAAAATATAAAAAAAGACAACATAATAGGAAATTTATCTGTGCTTAAATTTCCATCGAGAAAAAGTTGTCATTATTTCTTATACGGAAAGGAGAAACAGAGCCATGATGTACAAGGAAATCTTAAGAAAGCACATTGGGGGAAAATGCGGCATTAACCAGGGACAAAATTATGCCGGTTGTGAAATTACGATACAGGCTGACGGTGTACATGAAATTATAGATGTTACGGATGAATATGTGATTGTCAGTGAGCCGCCCTACAGCACCAAGGCAACCACGCCACGCCTCTATCGCATTTATCTTATCGAGAATACCTCTCTGATCACGGATATGAAACCTTAGTGAGAACTGTGTCCACCTGAAAAGGTGAAAGGAGACCGATGATGCCCGGTACCCGTATAAAAAAGCTCGCATTTACCCTTGTCACGCTTCTATTCCTGTTCATGTCCAGTTCTGCCCTTTATGCGCAGGGGCAAGGCGGGAAGTCCTGTTTGTTCAAAGTCACCTCTCAGGGCGGTACGGTTTATCTGCTGGGGTCCATCCACTTCATGAAGGAATCGAACTACCCTCTGCGGCAGACGATTGAAAGGGCCTTCGGGACTTCATCGAATGTGGTATTCGAAGTCAACATGGCCGAGATGGATTCTCCCGACACGCAGGTCCTGATGCTCTCTAAGTCGATTTATAACGATGGGAATACCCTCGAGAACAGTCTCCAACCTGCTGTTTACCGCAGACTCGGCGAAAAAGCAGGAGAATTCGGCCTGAATATGGAAATGTTCGACCGTTTCAAACCCTGGAGTGTGGCCATGACCCTTATCGGCTTGAAATTGAACCAACTGGGTTTCGACCCGGCCAAGGGCCTCGACCGCTATTTTTACGCCAAGGCTCTTGCCTCGGGAAAGAGAACCTTTGGCCTGGAAACGATGGCTTATCAGATCGGGTTGTTTGACAGCCTTTCCATGCGTGAACAGGAGATGCTGGTTCAGCAGACCCTGGATGATTTCGACACCATGGAGTCGGAGATGGGGGAAATGCTCCTGTCCTGGACAAACGGCGATGTCGTGCATCTTGAAAGCATGCTCCTGAAGAGTTTTGGCGATTACCCGGGGCTTTACCAGAAATTTCTCGTCCGGCGAAACCGTAACTGGCTGTCCCAGATCGACGTTTTTCTGAGCCAGAAAAAGAACTGGTTTGTCGTGATCGGGGCCGGACACCTCCTGGGGCAGGACGGACTGGTCAATCTCCTTCGCCGGAAGGGCTATGCGGTTGAGCAAATGTAAAGCTTGTTGCGACAATCTGAAGCAGGTTAACAGCGCGTTTTTTCTGCGCTATCGAGAATAAATCTTTTTCTAATCAGTTGGTTAGACAATAAAGACCCTCCTGAGCCCGGAAAAATCAGCTTGTCAAAACAGGGATTAGTTGTTAGAAATATCTACTTTTCGGAAGGGGTGTGTTTATGGGCGAAGGAATCAACGATTATACGCAGTTTTCCGTTGATCTGCGGCGCCACATGTGGCTGGCCGGTGTGGATCAGGAATTGCGGCGACTTATCTGGCAAATCGCCGTGATGGGCAAATACATTTCGGCGAAGATCTACGAGTCGAACCGAAAACTGGCGGGTTTTAAGAATATTTACGGTGAGGATCAGCTTACCCTCGATCGCGGTGCCGACGAGATCCTGAAAAATCAGCTTCAGTATTCGGGTTTTGTCCGGGATTACGCGTCGGAGGAACAGGACCGCGTCGTACGGATCGGAAAAGGGGAAGAGAAATTCATCGTCACGGCCGATCCCCTGGACGGTTCATCCCTGGTCGATACGAACCTCTCCATCGGGACCATTATCGGCATTCACAGGGACTCCGTTTTCGACGAAGGGCGCAACACGCTGGTGGCGGCCCTTTATATTACCTACGGCCCTCTCATTACGATGGTCTATTCCGCAGGGAAGGGCGCTCACGAGTTTGTCCTGAATCGCGAGGGGGAGTATGTTCTTTCCGGGGAAAACATCGTTCTTAAGGACAAGGGATCGATCTACAGTCCCGGCGGGATGCACAAGGACTGGACGCCGGAACATCTCCAATACATCGAGTTCCTGGAGGAGGCGGGCTACAAACTTCGCTACAGCGGCGGATTTGTTCCCGATATCAACCAGGTTCTGATCAAAAAAGGCGGTGTCTTCACCTATCCGGCATTAAAAGACAGCCCCAAAGGGAAGCTGCGCCTCCTTTTTGAACTCCAGCCCATGGCGTTCATTATCGAACAAGCGGGCGGCAGGGCCACGGACGGCTACCGGGATATTCTGTCCGTTCCCGTTACGGAGTTGGGCCAGCGGTCTCCCGTTTATATTGGAAGCCGGTTCGAAGTAGACAAGGTCAAGGATTTCCTGAAATGGGATAATTTTTTGTAAAAAAGAATACGATAAACGAAAGAAAGGACGGTTTGAGACGTGGCGGTATATGAAACGGCAGGACAGTTGAAAGAGGAAACGGCAGGGATATTGAAGATTGACCGGGAGGGCGTTCAGATTCTCGACGAGTCGAGACTCCGGTTTTCACTGATCGACGATCTGATTCACACCGCCGTGTTCAGTTCCGATGCCGCAATCCGGTCTGCCTGTTGCCGACTCATCCGCCAGGCGGGCGCCGCCGCGGGCGTTTATTTGGCCTCCATCCAGCCGTTTTATGAAGCCATGGGGCGAAAGGAAATCGGCGGTTTTACGGTGCCGGCGATCAACCTCCGGACGCTCACCTATGATACGGCACAGGCGATCCTGCGGGCGGCCATGAAGGGCCGGGTCGGCCCGATCCTTTTTGAAATCGCCCGCTCCGAGATCGATTACACCCTGCAGCGGCCGGCGGAATATGCGAGCGCCGTCATCGCGGGGGCGGTCAAGGTCGGGTACAAGGGGCCGCTCTTTATCCAGGGAGATCACTTCCAGTTCAACGCAAAACGTTTTGCCCAGGATCCGGACAAGGAAACCAAGGCCGTGAAGGACCTGATTTGGGAAGCCCTGGAAGCGGGATTTTATAACATCGATATCGATTCATCCACCCTTGTCGATTTGTCCCAGCCGACCATCAAGGATCAACAGCGGCTCAACTTCACCCTGGCGGCGGAGTTGACGACGATGATCCGGGATCTTGAACCCGAGGGAATCACCGTTTCCGTGGGCGGAGAAATCGGGGAAGTCGGCGGGAAAAACAGCACGGTGGAAGAATTGCGCGCCTTCATGAACGGTTACCTTGAAGAACTCGGGAAAAACGGCGAAGACCTGAAGGGAATCAGCAAAATCAGCGTTCAGACCGGGACGACCCACGGGGGCGTGCCGCTCCCCGATGGGACGATCGCCAAGGTCAAGATCGATTTCGACACCCTGGAGAAACTTTCCGAAGTGGCCCGTGTCGAATACGGACTTTCCGGGGCGGTCCAGCATGGGGCGTCCACCCTGCCGGATGAGGCCTTCGACCAGTTCCCCGCCCGGGGTACGGCGGAAGTGCATCTGGCCACGGGTTTCCAGAACATCATCTATGAAAGCAAGGCCTTCCCGCCGGAGCTCCAGAACATGATTTACCGTCTACTCAAGGAGAAGCACGCCGACGAGAAGAAAGAGAGCGATACGGAGGAACAGTTCATCTACAAGACCCGGAAGAAGGGGCTCGGCCCTTTCAAAAAAGAGCTCTGGCAGATGCCGCAAGACCGGATGCAGACGATCATGGGAGAACTGGAGGGTCAATTTACCTTCCTCTTCACGAAGCTAAGTATGAATGGGACGGATGAGATATTGAAGAAATACGTAACGGCCGTGGATGTGCCCCTGTCCATCCCGGAGGTGCTGATGTAAGCACATCGATACGAATAATTAAGGATGAAAACTCACCCCCGGGGAATATCGTTCCCCGGGGGGTTTTACGGTCTGAGGGGGCATGCCTCCGAGGGACCGTAATAAAAAACTGTCTTTACAAAAACAGACCGATCAATCCCAGGATCATCCACCGGAAAAAGGCAATCACCGGATTCAAGACACCAAAAAATAACAGGATGATGATAATGAAGAAACCATAGGGTTCCAGACGGTGGAAAAAGTACCGCATATTGTCCGGCATGAATCCCATGATAATCTTGGACCCGTCCAGGGGCGGGATGGGAATCAGGTTGAAGGCGGCGAGGATGATGTTGATCTGGGCCAGGTAGAAAAGAAAAGTGGCGGCCGGGGTTCCGGGCGGGGGCAACAGGACTTGCATCGCTAAAATGGCAAGGAAGGCGAAAATCGTGTTCGCGATGATTCCGGCGGCGGAGACCAGGACGAAGCCCGTGCGGTGGTTATGGATGGCATTGAGATTGACCGGGACCGGTTTCGCCCACCCGAAGCCGACGATGAAAAGCATGAGCGTCCCCAGGGGATCGAGGTGTTTCAGGGGATTCAAGGTCAGGCGTCCCAGGTTTTTGGCCGTCGAATCTCCCATGATGTAGGCCACCCAGCCGTGGGCCAGTTCGTGGATGATGACGGAATAAAGAAGCGGTATGGCCAGAAGCAAAAAAGTTACCGGATCGTTGATGAGCAGCTTCAGAAGCCCCATGATACCTCCATATGATGATAGATGAGACGGAAAACATGAACTGCTTCCCTGATATCATAAAAGACCGTTCTTGGATATCATAAGGCTTGTGAAACGGTGAAAAATTCTGCCTCTTCACACCTTAATGTTTTCTACAAATTGAATCTTCAATCCATCCGGATCAAGTATATACAGAAATTTGATAATAGGGCTGGGTTGAAATGGTCCCTCATGTATCGGTATATTCCTGTTATTCAGGAATCCGATCGTTTTATCCAACGATTCAACCGTGAAACCTAAAGAAATGTCTTTCCCATAGTTAAAGCTCGTCTTTTTGTTATTGTGTATCAGTTCTATTTCAGTTCCGCCGGAGCCCAGAAAAACGATGTTGATATCGGGCATGGGTTGCATCCGCCTGTTTATCTTCAAACCAATCACGTCTTGATAAAACGACAAAGATTTCTCCATGTCACTTACCTGAATAGTGGCCCAACAAAAGTTCATGTTAACCTCCATACAATCTTAAATAAAATAAGCGTCTTGACCTCCCTGAAAAGAGATCTCCAATAGGAAGATCCGGTCATTCCCAACCGTTACGCCTGTTGCCATAAAAACGCGCCCTTTATGACAATCTGCCGCCGAAATCCTCTCCGTATCAGCGAATGTTTCATTTCCATTTTGATCAACCTATAGAAAAAACTGCGATGCGGGTCAACAATCATATTAACAGATTGATATAATTGAGTATTTATACTCTCAATCTTTACTTATGGTTTTGGAATGATTTCATCGGACGGCGTCGTGGTGAATCCCTCATGAAGCAGATTTATACGGGATGGCCGGTTTTCTTTTCCCTGCCGCAACGGAAATGGCATGGGAATGACTTCCTGGTCCGGTCAGCCGGCGATCAAATAAGGGATCTTCGGGAGTGTTCCCCTCGACGAGTGACAGCAGCACACCGGAGGCCTTTGTCAACTCCTCGGACTGGGCGCTCAGCTCGGATGCGGTCGATGCCGATTCCTCCGCGGTTGCCGATGTCTGCTGGGTGACTTTGTCCATTTCGGCGACCGCCCGGTTAACCTGTTCGATTCCCTCGGCCTGTTCTTTCGCGGCCACGGTAATCTGGTCAATCATATCGGTGACGCCGGTCCGGTATTTCCCCAGTTCACCGAAGGCCTCATTGGTTTTTCGGACCAGTTCGACGCCCTGCTTGATCTTCTGGACCGTATCTTCGATCATTCCGGCCGTGTTCTTGGCCGATTCCGCCGCCCGGAGGGCAAGGTTCCTCACCTCTGAGGCGACAACCGCGAATCCCGCCCCGGCCTCTCCGGCCCGGGCGGCCTCCACGGCGGCGTTGAGGGCCAGGAGATTGGTTTGAAAGGCGATCTCGTCGATATTCTTTACTATTTTTGATGTCTGTTCACTTGAGGCAGAAACATCCTGCATTGATGTGGTCAGCCCGCCCAGGCACTCGATAACGGCTTTGGCGGCGGACTGGGCGTCACGCATGAAATCACCCGCCCGGATGGAATTTTCGGCCGTCTGCTTGGCAATGGAGGATATTTCTTCCAGAGAGGAAGAGGTTTCCTGCAAAGAAGCCGCCTGTTCGGAAACTCCTTCCGCCAGCCCCTGACTTGCCGAGGATAATTGACTTGAAGAAGAGCAAACGATTTCCGCTGCGTCCGTGACTTGATCGGCCGCGTTTTTAATCGGTGCCATCAAGAGGCGGCTGGCCAGAAAAATACCGCCGATAGTCACAACGAGACAGATGATACCCGCAAGAAGGATAAAATTTCCGATGGAGCGGGCCGGCGCGTAGAGCTCCGACTGGTTTTGGGTGATGCCGATAGTCCAGCCGGCCGCCGGCACGGGAGCATAGCCGGCCATTTTGGGGGTGCCGGCAAAGACGTACCTTTCGACTCCGGACCGTCTTGCTTTCATCCCCTTTGTAATATCTTCCATGCCCTGCTGTTCGAAGAGGTTCGTCGAGAGAACCTTGTTTGTGTCCGGGTGCAGGATCAGCAACCCTGACTGATCAACGGCGTAACCGTAACCCGTTTCGCCGATTTTGCCGGTTACTGCCTGGCTGAGATGGTTCAGGGATATGTACACATTGAGGACTCCGATGGTTTCCCCGTCAGGTGATTGAACGGGGGCAAGGATGGCCAGGACGGGAGTGCCCGACGTCTTTGATTTGACGACATCTCCGATGATGGTTTTGCCTGCCACAGCCTTGCCGAAGGAGGGGCTGTTTCTCAGAGAGGATCCTTTGTAAACCCCGTTCTGGCTGTCGGAAATTACCATGCCCCCTTTATTGGCGACAAGCAGTGCGTCATAATCGGACCCCAGCTTTGCCTGGGCGTTCTTCAGTATTTTGCCTAACGAGGCGATATCCGTTTCAGAAAGGCCGTTTTGCATGGCCGTGACTATGGCATCGGACATGTTTTGCCCGTCGGCGATCTGGCCGGCAGTTTTCATTGCGGACGACAGGGTTGTCTCGACCATCACGGCGCTGGCCTCGGCCGCTTCGCGCATCTGGTTCTTGGCGCTCTCCTCGAGGGCGCCGGATGCCTTCATTTCAATCAAGATTCCCAGGACCAGCAGGGGAACCAGTACGATTAAACCACCTCCCACGATCAGCTTGAACCTTAGTGTCCGCTTCTTCATTCAACTTTCCTCCGGTCAGTAAAATTGTGAATGGCCCATTACACTCAGCGTTCATAAGAAGTAACCTAATTATCCATTGTAACGATTCTACTATATCGACAACATGATGAAAAAACTTAAATAATTATGAATCGGACACTTGAGGAGCATTGCCGCCGCTGGCAAAATGAAAGACAAGATGCTACACATCAGCATAAAAAATCACCACGAAAAGAGAGGAATGTATCGTGAAGTACTCACAGGCAAAACAGGGCCGAATTTTTGTGATCCGTCTGGAAGACGGTGACATTCTCCATGAAGAAATCGAGAAGTTTGCCGATGCACAGGGCATTCGGGCCGCAGCGCTTCTGGCCGTGGGCGGGGCCGACCAGGGAAGTGCCCTGGTTGTCGGTCCGGCGGAAGGGCGGGTGAAACCGGTTGTTCCCCTGGAGCATATCCTGGAGGACGTCCACGAAGTGGCCGGGGTGGGGACCCTCTTTCCCGACGATGCGGGAAAACCGGTTCTCCACATGCACGGCGCATTCGGGCGAAAGGACGCGACGGTAACAGGCTGTGTGCGGGCGGGTGTCCGGGTGTGGCACGTCCTGGAGATCATCCTCATCGAGCTGACGGATACGGGGGCGTCGCGGCAACCGGATGAAGCGACGGGCTTCAAGCTCCTGCAACCCTAAAAGCCGAGCATTTCTGGCAGCATCGGAAACAAAAGACGTGTTGAGGAACCGATAAAATGCAGCAGGAGAGGGGAGATGGAAAGAATCCAGATTGCGGGGGTTCATGACTTGCAGGAGGCGATGTTACTCGTCCAATGCGGGGTGCATCAGCTTGGTTTTCCCCTATGCCTCGACGTGCACGAGCAGGACTTAAGCGATGTTGAGGCTCGGGAAGTCGGTTTATCTCTGCCCGAGGAAGTGGAAAAGGTGGTCATCACCTACCTCGATTGTGCCGAGCTGATCCTGGCCCTGTGTGAAAAGGTCGGAATGCGGATGGTTCAGATCCACGGTAAAATGAACATCCGGGAGGGATCGATACTTCGGAAGAGGGATCCCGGTTTGGGGATTATCAAAAGCCTGATTATACGGGAAAATAACCTTGAGGCGTTGATGGCGACGATGGAGGCATGGACGCCCCTGGTCGATGCGTTTATCACCGACACCTTCGATCCTGTGACGGGGGCTTCCGGGGCGACCGGGAAGACCCATGAGTGGGAGGTCAGCCGTGCCCTGGTGGAACATGCGGGCAAACCCGTTTTTTTAGCAGGTGGGTTGAACCCGGGTAACGTGGGCAGGGCGATTCGGAAGGTTCGGCCCTGGGGTGTCGATTGCCACACCGGTGTGGAGGGGCTCGACGGCAGGAAGGATCCTGCCCTGGTGCGGTCTTTTATTGCCGAAGCGGAAAGGGCGTTCCGGGAGGTAAGTCGATAATGCGGGGAATCAGGGATATGTTCAATTTCCGATTGCTGTTTTGTGCAGGACGGGGTCAATACGCGGTTGCGGACCCCGTCCTGTGTTGTTCGACGGTTTGAAAAAGATCCGAGATCCGATAAAGGATCAGTCAACGCCGATCATGATGCTGGACGCTTTGATGATCGTGTAAACTTCTTTTCCCGGGGCAAGGTTCAGGGCAGTTGCCGATTCTTTTGTGATGATGGACACGACCTCCTGGCCACCTGGCAGGGTAACAACGACTTCGACATTCACCGCCCCGGTGATCACCTGTTTGACCGTTCCCTTCAGGACATTCCGCGCACTGATTTTCATGATCTTCCCTCCTCTTACTCAAAAAGGTTTCCGGCGTGGTTCATTATTTTCCCCTGCGGAAGCGCCGGAAGAGGTCATCTTGTACCACAGGCAATGGTTCCGAATCAGACCGGTGTTTCTTGACGTGTTTCCATGGATACGCCGGCGGAAATGTTTCCGCCGGAGATATTCAATCCGCTTTTCTGAAATAAAAAGGCCGTCGGTGGCGACGACCTTTGCCGGGATTTGTTCCCTTTTGTATATCAGTATCCTTGTATATAATGCTTCAACTGTTCCGTGGTAAAGGCCGCTTCGTCGAAGAGATTTTTCACGACGTCGCCGATCGAGATGACACCCATCAGGTTGTCCCCGTCCATAATGGGAACGTGGCGGATGCGCTTCTCCGTCATCAGCCCCATGACGGCGTCAAGAGGCGTGTCCTTCTGGACGACAAAGAGCTTTTCCCGGGGGGTCATGACGTTCTTTACGGGTTTTTTCCAGAGCTCTCTGTCCTTACTTTCCACCAGGCGCATAATGTCCCGCTCTGAAATGACGCCCGCCAGCCGGCCGTTGTCGTCAAGCACAACGAGGCTGCCGATTCTTTTCTTGTTCATCAGGACGACACAGTCGAATAGAATTTCACCCAACTGAACCTTGTAGAGCTTCGATCCTTTCCTTTCCAGAACTGTTGCCGCGTTCAAGATCATGCTGTCCATAGGTTCCTCCTTCGCTGTCTGGTAATGGGGTTAATAAAAACCAACACGCTTCTGCAAATGACCGATATTCGAGGCAGCGACACTGCGAACTTAGACTTTGTCGTCCTCCACTTTTATCCTGGCCGATCTCTATACCGGGTATAAAGTCAGCTTTTATTTGCGTTGAAGAGAGCCGAATCCGCTAAAAAACACCACAGACTGAAAAACGACAGGTTAGAATCCCATATGCTGAATTGAAAATGACCGGAACCTTTTCTATGGCCTCATTTTGCCCCAGAGCTTTTTTTAAATCAAGGCGAATTTTTTTGTGATGGGACGTGTTCCGGGAGAATGTCGAACACTCTCCCGGAACAGAGAAGGAAAAACAACTTACGGGAAATCAGAATTTAAGCTGGAAGCCGATCTGGTACTTGTCATAATCCATGTTCTTTGACGTCTGAGCTTCGTATTCCCTTTTTTCAAGGGCAATGAAAGGCATGAACTCCTTCGAAAAATCGTAGGACGCACCGGCAACGTAGGTTTTGTACTCATCATCATCTTTGTCGTCGTTG
>Ga0302246_1000426_pt1 | contig 37752 bp, 34 predicted proteins | sample AAG_UR_Trp_MG_FD_193533 | JGI IMG/M metagenome (GOLD analysis project Ga0302246, IMG submission 193533) | Enriched activated sludge microbial communities from anaerobic digester in WTTP, New Holstein, Wisconsin, United States - AAG_UR_Trp | ecosystem: Engineered > Bioreactor > Anaerobic >... | reverse complement strand
GTCGGAGCAGGGTTGGCTGCGGAATCTTATGAAGTGGTGCGGGAAACCGGAACTTCATTATTATTATCACAACTATCATGACTTGGTGACCGATGCCCTCGAACAATGGCGGACGGAACGACGGGACCGGGTTTTCCACGGCGCAACGGCGGCGATTATCGTGAGCGGTCGACGCGATGCCACCTCTCCGGCCGAAGACGCCCTCCTGGCCACCCAGAACATTCTCCTGGGAGCCCACGCCCTGGGCCTGGGGACCTGCCTGATCGGCTTTGCCGTCGAAGCCATCAGAAGGGTTGCATCCATCAAGCATTTTCTGGAAATTTCTGAGGAGGAAGACGTCTACAGTGTCATCGCCCTGGGCTACCCGGCCGTCCAATACCACACCGTTTCCGGACGGAAAGCCCCTCTGGTGCGGACCTTAAAGATTAAGACGGAAAAGTTGTAAAATATGGCAAACGAAATTATTCCTTATATAGAGCTGTGCCAGCGGGAAGGTGTAAGCTTGCAACGGGGAATGAACTATCAACTCGGAGGAAATCATTCGATATTATTCCTTATGGTGACGATTTTAATGGAAAGAGTCCTCCTTATCCTCGTACCTTTCGTACAGGTCCGACGGGGGGCCGATGACTTCGACGATTTTTTCACCGATGAGATGGACCACGGGGGTGGCCTCGAAAACCGAGTACCAGACACCGATGGGGGTGTTGTCCGGGCTGTAGAGCAAATAACCTTTCAGTGACTGGCCGACGCGCCGGGCTCTGTCGTGCATCCCGGCAAGCAGCTTTCCGTAAACCGGCGAGGCTGGCTCAATTTTCTGCCAGAGCCGCTCCTCCAGGATGTACTCTTTTTTCAGGCCCAGGACGGCCGTCGGAGATGACTCGGGGCCGCAGTAATAGTACCGGTACTGGGCAGACTGCTCTCCCGATTCGAACAGCCGGGTTGTCCCAGTGTCGGGGGCGTAATGGCCGTAGTTCTTCAGCGAACCCGCGCAACCCGGAAGCAGAACCATCAAAACGCCCAACGCAGCAAACCACCAGATCTTTCCTGCCTTCATCATGGGACTACACCATCTCCTTGACGGCTTCGGGAAGGGTGAAATCGGCCTGATCCGTCCCGATGACCTTGATTGCGACATCATCGTTTTCGATATCAGCCACCGCCAGGCCTCCGGATTTCAACTGTCCGAACAGCACCTCATCCACAAAGAAGCGCTTGATCTTGTCCTGGATGAGGCGCCCGATTTCCCTGGCGCCGAATTCCTGGGAGTAACCCTTGCGGGCCAGCCAGGCGGAACAGGCTTCCGTTACATGGAGCCGGACGTGCTTTTCGTTTAACTGAACCCGGAATTCGTCGATGGCCTTGTTGACGATCCGGAGGATTTCCACATCGGTCAGGCCGTTAAAATTAACCACTCCATCAAGACGGTTCCTGAATTCGGGGGAGAAGATCCTTTCCACGGCCTTGAAGACGGCATCACGCTCGACAGCCTTTCCTTCGAATCCGATCACCTGGCGGCCGATCTCTCTTGCCCCCGCGTTGGAAGTCATGAGAATGATGACGTTTCTGAAGTCGGCCTTTTTCCCCGTGTTGTCCGTCAGGGTCGCGTAGTCCATGACTTGCAGCAGGGCGTTGAAAATATCCTCATGCGCCTTTTCAATCTCGTCAAGCAGCAGAACCGCATAGGGCGTTTTTCGGATCGCCTCCGTCAGAAGCCCCCCTTCTTCGTAGCCAACGTAACCGGGAGGCGCTCCCACCAGCTTGGCGACGGAATGCTTCTCCTGGTACTCGCCCATGTCGTAACGGTGCAGGGGAATGCCCATCAGGTCCGCAAGCTGTCTGGCCAGTTCCGTCTTTCCCACTCCTGTCGGTCCGACAAACAGCAGAGAAGCAATCGGTTTCTGGGGCTCGCGGAAACCGGCCCGGGACCTTTTGATGGCATCGACGACCTTTTCGACCGCTTCATTCTGTCCGAAAATGCGGGACTTCAGATCGATTTCCAGGGAGCGCAACTTCTCGATGTCGGAAGAGGAGACATTTTTCTCCGGAATCCTCGCCATTCGGGCGACCACCGCCTCGATTTCCACGCGGCCGATCAGGCAGCATTCCTCGTCGTTAAAGCGCTTCATAGACGACAGGGCACCCGCCTCATCGATGACGTCGATGGCCTTGTCGGGCAGACGGCGATCGGTGATGTAACGGCTGGAAAGATCCGCGGCGGCCTGGAGGGCCTCTTCGGTGTAGGTCACATGATGGTAGGTTTCATACTTACCGCGCACGCCGTGAAGAATTTCGATGGTCTGTTCGACCGACGGCTCGGGCACTTCGATCTTCTGAAACCGCCGGGAAAGGGCGCCATCTTTTTCGAAATATTTCCGATATTCGTCGTAGGTTGTGGATCCGATACACCGAAGCTTACCTTGGGAGAGGGCAGGCTTCAAAATGTTGGACGCGTCCATGGAACCGCCCGAAACCGCGCCGGCACCTACGATATTGTGAATCTCATCGATGAAAAGAATAACCTTCTTCTGTTTTTGCAGCTCCGCGATGACCCGCTTCATCCGTTCCTCGAAATCACCCCGGTAGCGGGTTCCCGCCAGCATGGACCCCATATCAAGGGCGTAAATCTTCGCACCCAGAAGTCGCTTGGGTACTTTTCCTTCCGCGACCAACTGGGCAAGCCCCTCCGTAATCGCGGTTTTCCCGACACCGGGATCGCCCACATGAATGGGGTTATTCTTCAGGCGCCGACAGAGAACTTGGAGAGTTCGTTCAAGAATCTCTTCCCGGCCGATGACGGGATCCAGTTCTCCCCGGTGTGCCTTTTCCGTCAACTCCGTCGTAAAGGATGCAAGGAATTTACTCCGGCTTTCCCTCGCCTCCCCTCCCGCCGGTTCATGTTCCTCGCCGACGTCTTCCTGCTGCTGGGCTTCCGGTTCCGCTCCGGGAAGGACTGTGACGCCGTGGGAAATGTAATTGAGGAGGATCAACTTGGTCATTCCCTCTTTCCGGAGATAAAAAGCAGCAAAGGATTCCTTTTCGTCGAAAAGGGACACCATGATGTCGCCCAATTCCAGGACCTCTTTCTGGGAGGACGTCGAATGCCAGACGGCACGCTCGAGGATATTCTGGAAACCGGCCGACTGGACCACCTTCCGGTCGCCGACGGCCGTCTGTGTTTCCTGCAGATGCCGGTCGAGGAGTAATTTAAGGTGCTGCGGATCGCCCCCGCAGTTTTCGATGATCTCGACGCCTTCCTCGAAAAAGAGTGCCGCATACAGGAGATGCTCCGGCGTGATATATTCATGGTGCCTGATATTGGCTTCCGCGTAGGCAGCCATGATAATCTGATTCAATGTTTCGCTTATCTTCATAGGATACACCTATTCTTCCTCTATGGTGCAGCGAAGGGGGAATACTCGCATCTTCGCCATCGACTGCACACGTTGCACCTTTGTCACCGCAATGTCATAGGTGTAAATTCCACAGACACCCCGCCCCCTCCGATGAACATCCAGCATGATTTTAGTTGCCTCCAACGCAGGTTTATGAAACACTTTCACCAGAACATCGACAACAAAATCCATGGTTGTGTAGTGGTCATTATGCAGAATGACCCTGTAATGTTTCGGTTCCCGTATTTCGGATTGATCTTCCGTCTCTCCGAACAGGCCGGGATTCCTCTGTTGATCCGGACTGAGTGACATAACTTATTTTCAAGCCTCTACCATCAGGGCAGGTTTATTTCATTCGTTTTACACAACAATATATGATGCAGCGATTCATGTGTCAATGGAATGCATGGAAACAGTTCATATTCCGTCCGGTAAGATGGAAGCCATGTGAGATGCCTCTATTCGGAGAATGATCCGTCGTGGAAACGTTTATTCTGGCGTCGGTCAGTCTGACCATCGCCGTTTCTCTGGTCATCATGAAGCAAAAGGACGCCTCGATGCGCGCCTTTGCGATGCTGTGCCTGGCCCTTTTTTTTAACAGGGTGGGTGTTTTTTTCTTCGATATCCTGCATCAGCCCTTCTTGCGGATTCCTGAATACGGAGGTCTGCTCGCGTTACCGCCCCTGGCCCTTCACTTTACCGGCACCCTGACCCGCGGGAAGCGAACCGTTCGGAAAAGGGATATCCTGCTGACGGCGGTCTTCAGCTGCGTGATGGCCGTTCTTCTGTTCACTCCGGTCAATACCTGGCCGTATTTTCGTTTTATGGTCTATCTCTACCCTTTGTTGATCATCGGCAGTGCCTATCTGTCCCTTTTGCTGTACATCTATCGAAGGCGTCCCAGTGTGGAAAGAAAGCGCATGATGTACCTGGCGATTGCCTGTATCGTTGCGGCATTGCTCTGCGGTTTCGATCTCTTTTCCTATTTCGGTCTTTCCACGCCGTCGCTTTCCAATATCATCATCGCGGCCCTGCTCTACTTTATCCTTTTAATTATCGCTTATCCTCATCTGACCAAACTTTACGAACTCATGGCGAAATCGCTCATGATTTTTGTTCTCACGACGTTCGCCACGATCGTTTTCTATTTTGTTCTGGGTCTGTTCGGGAAGAATGTCCATCTGCCTTTTGCCCATGTTCTGGCTGCTTCGTTTCTCATCGTCATTTCAACCACACCCCTTAAAATCATCGTGAAGCGGATTTTTTCTTATTTTTATCCGGAGAGTACCGATGTCTTCCAGTCCCTCTACGCCTTCGATGAAAAGCTCGAAAGGGAAAAGACCCTCCTGCTGGAAGAGATGGCCCCCGTATTGGCGCACGAAATCAGGAATCCCCTGGGGTCCATCAAGGGAGCGGCCCAATTTCTGAGTACCGATACCGATTCGGAAGAGCACAAGAACCTGCTGAATGTCATCATCGAGGAAGTGAACCGGCTGAATCGGGTTGTGTCGCAGTTCCTGGACTATGCGAAACCCTACAGCATCGAACCCAGGCCCGAGGATATCAACCGCATCATTCAGAAGGTTGTTTCCATTATTCAGGCCGACGACGCAGCCAATGAAATCACCATTGAAACGGACCTCCATCCGGATCTGCCCCCGGTTCAAATTGACGCGGAGCGGCTGATTCAGGTGATCCTCAATATCGCCTTCAATGCCGTGGAGGCGATGGCGGGCAAGGGAACGCTGTCTTTCCGGACATCGAGGATCGAAAGTGATGAAGAATATTCCGTGGGTATTTACATTCGCGATACAGGACCCGGCATCGCGAAAAAGGACCTGAAGCAGATCTTCAAGCCCTTCTTCACGACCAAGGAAAGAGGGGTCGGGCTGGGCCTTTCCATCTGCCAGAGGATTGTCAAAGATCACGGCGGGTATCTCCGGGTGAAATCCATTCCCGGCAAGGGTACCATTTTCTTCATCCGACTCGGCGCCAAAGGGCGCTGACGTGCTTCGCCTTGACAGCCGCGCTTTTCCATAATAGAAACGAACCCATGAATCGTATCCTGGTTGTAGACGACGAACTGAATATGCGGCTTGTTTTAAGGGCCATGCTGAAAAAGGAAGGCTATGAGGTCTTCGTTGCCGGAGATGGCCTGGCGGCTCTGAATATTCTCAAGGAAACCGATGTATCGGTCATCGTGACGGATCTTAAAATGCCCAAACTGGACGGCATGGGCCTTCTGGACCGTGTCACCAGGGAATATCCCTCCATTCCCATCATTATCATTACCGCCTACGGAACGGTGAACACCGCCGTCGATGCGTTGAAAAAAGGCGCGTTCGACTATATCACCAAGCCTTTCGACCAGGATGACCTTCGCAATGTCATCAAAAAAGCGATCCGGACCCGGGAGTTCAATCAGGACGAAGTCATCATGAGCGATGAAGAGATCGACCGGTACGGTATCGTGGGCGCCAGCCCGAAGATGATGGATGTCTACGAAACGATCCGGCAGGTTGCGTCGGCGACCACGGCAGTCCTGATTACGGGGGAGACGGGCACCGGCAAGGAACTGATCGCCCATGCGCTTCACCGCAACAGCCCCAGAAAGGACAATCCCTTTATTAAAATCAACTGTGGGGCGATTACGGAACATCTGGTCGAAAGCGAACTCTTCGGCTACGAAAAGGGAGCCTTTACAGGGGCCGTCGTCACCAAGCCGGGAAGATTCGAACTGGCCCACACGGGGACCATTTTCCTTGATGAAATCGGGGATCTTCCCCGGGATATGCAGGTCAAACTACTCCATGTCCTTCAGGATCAGGAGTTTGAAAGAGTCGGCGGTATCAGAACGATTAAAATCGACGTCCGGATTATCGCCGCCACAAACCGGAATCTGCTGCAGGAAGTCAAGGAGGGCCGTTTTCGGGAGGATCTGTTCTACCGGTTAAACGTCTTTCCCATTCAACTGCCTCCGCTGCGGGAACGCCAGGAGGATATTCTGCCGCTGATGGATTACTTCCTTGAAAAGTGCAATCAGAAACTGGGAAAAAATGTCCGCCAGGACGATCCCCGAATCAAGGAATTATTCCAGAGGTATTCATGGCCCGGCAACGTCAGGGAAATGGAGAATATCATCGAACGCCTGGTGCTCATGGCAAAGGAAAATCAAATTGCGCTGGAGGATATTCCCGGGGAAATCAGGTATGCACTGGACACGAACGCTGCAGCGGTGGATATCTCATCGGAAAAACCCCTGAAGGAACTGGTCAAAAGTCATACTGAAGAGGTGGAGAAGCAGTTGATCGCGAAAATCCTGGACGAATGCGGGCAGAATGTGACAAAAGCAGCTCAGCAACTGGGATTCAGCAGAAAAGGTCTGCAACTGAAAATGATCAAGTACGGTCTCCGCAAGGATACGTCGATATCCTGAAGATTTCCCCCTTTCTGATAGCGTTCGTCAACACGAAGGGCCTTGCTTTCAATCCTAAGGAAAACCATCTATAAAAAAACCTGCATACTTTACACAGGATGCGAAAAGCATGCAGGTCATAAACGAGTTATGTTCTCCCGCAGGTTAAACGGCCATATCTCCGGTTTCTATGCCTCCTTGGGAATGCCGTATTTCACCCGCAGGTATTCTTCCCCGGTCTGCGGATAGAGCGCGTAGGTCAGTAGATCTTCCTCGGTCCTGGCCAGATCGCCGATCGCCTTCTTGGCCTCCTCAAGCTCCGGCTCCAGGAAGTCAGCAGGTCTGCCCGTGATGGGGGTTGGTCCTCTTGAATAACCTTTGAGCACCTTTTCCTGAACGTCCGGATCGATGGGGGTCGGGGTCTTTCCGTAGAGACCGTAAGCAAGGTCCTTGATCTGATTGGTGACCATCTTGTATTTTCCGAAAAGGACATTTAAAACTGCCTGTGAGCCGATGATCTGGGATGTCGGAGTGACGAGCGGCACGGTTCCCAGTTCTTTTCTCGTTGCGGGAACCTCGGCATACACTTCCGATAACCGGTCAAGGGCTTTCATATCTTTCAACTGGCTGATCAGGTTTGAAATCATTCCACCCGGAATCTGGTGGGCCAACACGCCCGTGTCGATGACGGACAGGGTGTTACTGGCCAGAAAGTTGTTATATTTCGGGGCAATCTTTTCCAAATGTTCTCCCATTTCCATGAGTCCGAGAAGATCGAGCCCCGTATCCCAGGGTGTTCCCTCCAGGGCGGCCACCAGAGGTTCGATGGCCGGTTGGGAGGTCCTCATGGCAAAGGGCGCCAGGCACGTATCGACAATATCGACTCCCGCTTCGATGGCCTTCATGTAAGTCATGGATGCCATGCCGCTTGTGTAATGCGTGTGCAGATGAAGGGGAACTTTGACGTTTTTCTTTAATGCGGAAAAGAGCTCAAACGCGTCATAAGGAGACAGGATTCCCGCCATATCCTTAATGCAGATGGTGTCGGCGCCCATATTTTCCAATTCCCTACACTTCGCGATATAATATTCCAAGTTGTAAACTTCGCCGCCCATGCGCCGCTGGGTCAGGGAATAACAGATGGCCCCTTCAAAGAGCTTTCCGTTGGCCTTGATCCGTTCGACACAGGTTTGAAAATTTCTCGGATCATTCAGTGCGTCAAAAACCCGAAACACATCAATTCCCACATCCACGGCCTTGTCTACAAAGGCTTTCACGACGTCGTCTGCGTAATTTCGGTACCCGACGAGATTCTGGCCTCGAAGCAACATGGAAAAGGGGGTCTTCTTAATATATTTCTTCAGGACCTTGGGCCTTTCCCACGGATCTTCGCCGAGAAAACGGTGCATGGTATCGAAAGTTGCACCACCCCACACTTCCATGGCCCAGAAGCCCACGTCATCCATTTGTTCAGCGATGGGGATCATGTCTTCCGTTCTCATCCTCGTGGCATGAATGGACTGGTGACCGTCCCGGAAGGTATTATCCTGAATGCCGATCTTCTTCTTTTGAACAGCTCCTGTTACAGGTGTTTCCATAAAAACCTCCTTTCCTAAAACTTGATTGAACCAATCTTTTGCGATCAAATGACTCCAAAAGCGCACAGGGGCGCAGTGGAGAGGAGTGTCATTTTCGTACCTTCACTTCCATGAACGATCCGACTGTCTGTTTACATCGGTAAAAAAGACACACAATCTCCCACATGCAGGGACTAAGCCCCGCAGCATCATGATCATGTTTATAAATGATTTACATAAACGGGGTTTGAAAAGATCCAGGGTCGGTACTTTCCGTAACACCTTACGGACACTTCAATCCGGTAGATACCAGGCTGATAGATTGAGCATGAGGCGGATTGAGCAGTTTCCTCGTGAAAAAGCGAACCGTCCTTCACGACGCGAATATGACCTGTAGCTGGTAGCATTACGCTAAGTTGGGCGTTTTGGTCAAGCAAAAATATATCCCCCATGGTTGCTTCCCGATCTTTCTCTTTTACAGTCAGGCTGAAGCCTTTTGTCGGCAGGAAAGACTCCTGGGCAACATAAACGTTTCCCCTTCTAAGGGCATCAAGGAGCAGAGCCTTGTCTTGTACCCCCTCTCCCGAAAAAGGCTGCCGGGTCAGGATATGTGTTTTTAGAAAACGGAAAGCCTTGTGGAAAGGAAATACGGGGAAGGTTAAGCCCATAAAACGCTTCAGTGTGTCGTGATTGTCCGATTCGGCGATGCCAACAACGCGTCTTGTCTGATTCAGACGATCCCATCTTTCCAGCGTGATGCTCAGCGGGCCGGAGAGGAAAAAACCGGGAAACAGGTAACTGAGAAAGGCCCGGAAATAACCATGCAGAGAATTCTGCCAGTCCGTCATGAAATCCCAGATGCCGATTCCCGTGTAACCTTCGACATTCCAGTTTTGCCAGGGGTAGTGTTTCACGTGAAACAGGTCCGTTCCCTCATGATCGGGATGTGCAATGAAGCAGATTCCGCCCGCCTGAAGCACATCATGGATATAGGCTTGCGGATCAATTTTTTCATCGTTCTTGTCGACCGGGAAGGGTTTGTCCGCCTCAAAGGCGAGGAGATGATTGAACCTCGGGGAGATCTCCTGTCCCACGATGAGCAGTATCCTGCCATGCCAGCCCTCAAGGCCGTCGTTTTTCGCCTGCAGGGTTGAGTGGTCTGTCAGCATCAGGAAGTCCAGTCCGTTGTCGCCGGCGGCCCTGATAATGGACGGTAAAGAAGCACGGCCATCGAAGGAATAGTCCGAGTGAAAATGAATAATTCCGGAGTAGTCGAAATAAGGCATATTCACCGACTAAAGAAAGGCAGCTTCATTCTCGCAGATCATTTTTTCAATTTCCTTCTGAAGTTCGGTGGGAAGTCCTTCCATTTTCACATTAAGAAAACCACGCACGATAAGGGCCGTTGCTTCCTGCTCTGTCAGTCCCCGTGCCATGAGATACTCGATTTCCTCCTGGGAAATCTTTCCGACGGCGGCTTCATGGGACATTTCCACACCGCTCACCCATCCGTCCAACTCCGGAATGGCGTGAATCTGACCTTCATCGGAGAGGATCAGACCGCTGCACTCCAGGTGCGCCTTTATCCCGGCAACCTGACCGATCAGCATCCCCCGGGAAATGATCTTTCCTCCGGTCGTAATGGTTCTCGAGATGATTTCGGCCTTCGTTCCCGTTGCTTCCAGGGATACTTTTCCCCCCACATCCAGCACGGCGCCCTTGCTTGCCACCAGAATGGTATTCAGGCGGGCAACGGCATTCTCACCTTTTAATCGTACTGAGGGGTACATCTGCACGGACTTAGCCGGTTTGAGGCACACATAGTTCGACATGTAAGTGCCGTCCGCCTCCACCCAGACGGCCGTGCGCGGCCGGACGATGATTTCCTCCCCCCAGTTATGCAGCATCGTCGAGGTTACGACAGCCCCCTTTTCAACGTAAATCTCGGTCACCCCGATATGAAGCCCCTTTTTCAAGTGGGGCGCCGTCGTGCAACCCGTGATGATGTGAACCTCCGCACCTTCTTCGGCGATTACGAGATTGTGGAGATTCTGGGTGATTCCCTCCTCGTTCAGATAAAGGCAGGCCTGCACGGGAAAACAGGCACGCGTTCCCGCCTTTACCCTCAAAAAGAATCCATTGTGGAGGGCCATTTCCGCTTGTGCGGTATACTTGTCGGCGCCGACATCGACGGCCTTCCACCAGTATTTTTCAAGGTCGTCATATTTTTTCAGCGCTTCGGTAATGGGCATTAATTCCACGCCCTCCTGTGCAACCGTGCAATGTACCGGCGAGTGACCTTTTAGAAAAAAACTTCCGGTACGATCTGTTTTGGCCACATCTATCCCGACTTCGAGGACATGGCCCCTCTCTTCGGCCGATAGCTGGGCGAGGTTCGGATCCGCACCGTAGACCGGCACATCCCTTCCATATTCCGACAAATCGATGTCCTCCCCGTACGGCGCTTGCTTGTTCAGGGAGGCTTTCGCTTTTTCCCTTATCTCTGACATCGTGCACACTCCTCATAACCGGTGCTCTGTATGGTTTCAAACATTTCCCGCGGATTCCCTTCGCAACGGATTGTACCGTCCAGCATCAGATATCCGTTGTCCGCTTCCAGATAATTGAGAATAAGACCCGTGTGGGTGATCACGAGACCGGACTTGACACGTTGCCGTCGCAGATTCTTCTGCAGAAGCCGCTTGATGCCCTTTCCGATCACCTTGATGTTCTCCAGATCCACGCCCGATTCAGGTTCGTCCAGCAGGATCAGGTCCGGATTCTGTACCGTCAGTTGCAGAAGTTCGGATTTCTTGATTTCTCCACCGGAAAAACCCAGGTTGACATCCCGATCAAGAAAAGCCCCAAAATCCAAGCCTTCCACAATTTGCTCCACGATCTCGTCTTCCTTATGAAAGGTCCTGATGAGATCCCGTGTCTTAAGACCCCGGATGGTGGGCGGTCGTTGGAAAGACATGCCGATTCCCATCTTCGCCCTTTCATGAATGGGGGCATGGGTAATATCCTGTCCTTTGAAATAAATAGTTCCTTCCTTTACCTTATACCCGGAAAATCCCATGATGGTCATCAGCAGGGAGGTTTTGCCGCATCCGTTTCTGCCGAAAAGGATGTGGGTTTCTCCATAGTCGATGGCAATATTGATATTTTTTAAAACGATCCGGTCGGACACTTCAACGGTCAAATCTTTGATTTCAAGTAACATTCCTCTTCTCCGGCAAATTTTCCTGCGATCGGTTCATATCTTAAAGCGCAAACTCCCTGAGCGGACAGGCGCTGCATTGCGGCACCTTGGTGCAAAAGGATTTGCCCGTTTCAACAAAAAGGGCGTGGTACTGATTATACAGGGCCGCATCCCGGGATAGATGATCCATAAAAAACCTCTGAAGCTCTCCGTACGTCATGCCTTCACGGATCAGGCGATGCCGCAGAAGAACCCGCCTGGTGTAGGCGTCGATGACAAAGACGGCCTTTCCTCCGGCATACAGAAGGATACAGTCGGCCGTTTCCTCGCCGATTCCCTTGACCTGAAGCAGTTTTTCCCGCAAGGTCCAGACGTCCTCTTCAAACATCCACTCCAGGCTGCCCTTATAATCCTTTTTAATAAAGAATAAAAGATTTCTGAGCCTTTCCGTTTTGATGCGAAAAAAGCCAGCGGGGCGAATCAATTCCTCTATCTGCGCCGTATCTGCCTGCAGGATTTTTTCAATATGGACGAACTGCTTTTCCTTCAGATTCCCGATGGCTGATTCGACATTGCGCCATGCCGTGTTCTGTGTCAGGACCGCACCGATGATGATTTCCAGGGGAGATTCCCCCGGCCACCAGTGCAGATTCCCGAAATGCCGATTCATCATTTCGTACAAATCGGAAAGAGAAGAGGGGACAGGGACGGCCGAACTTCCTTCCTGTTTTCCCGGAATCATGTTCTGCTCTATTTAATAGCGACAAAAAAGGTTGCCTGTCCTCTTTTGATCAGAAACAGAATGCTGCTCTTGGCTGTTTTTTTCGATAACTCCCGGACGTATTCCTTCAGGTTGTTAACGGGTACCCGGTTGATCTGGAGAATGATGTCCTGCGGCTGAATCCCGACTTCATCGGCAGGGCTCCCCGGATCGACATCGACCACGATAATTCCCCTGTTTTGCTTGATCCCTAAATACTTTGCTATTTCCGGAGTGATTTCCTGCACGCTCAGCCCCAGATCCGGGGTGCCGCCGGGTGCCAGAGCGACTTCCGGCTGGTCCCTTCTTTCGGCGACCACCACGTTAAAAATCTTCTCCAACCCATCACGCAGCACTTTCACCCTGACGTAATCCCCGACGTGAAAAGAAGCGATCAAAACCAGTAATTCATGTGTGTCCTTGATCTTTTTTCCATTGACTTCGGTGATGATGTCCCCCGTTTTCAAACCCGCTTTATCCGCCGGGTCTCCGGGAAACACTTCCGCAACGATGGCGCCGCTCCGGTTAGTCAGCCGGAAAGATTTCGCCATGTCTTCCGTGACATCCTGGACGGAAATGCCCATCCATCCCCGTGTGACTTTTCCCTTCGCCTTCAAATCCGGCAGCATGTTTTTCGCCATGCTGATAGGGATCGCAAAGCCGATACCCTGACCCTGAGCGACAATGGCGGTGTTGATCCCGATGACTTTCCCTTCCATGTTGAATAAGGGACCACCGCTGTTACCGGGGTTGATCGACGCGTCCGTCTGAATGAAGTTATCATAGGGCCCTGCCCCAATGACCCGTCCTTTTGCACTGACAATACCCGCGGTAACCGTCTGCTCGAGACCGAAGGGATTGCCGATCGCCAGAACCCAGTCGCCCACTCTCAGTTTTTCCGAATCGCCGATATCCACGACGGGCAGGCTTTCCGAGGGCTTAATCTTGATCAGAGCAATGTCTGTTTTGGCATCCTTGCCGATAATTTTGGCATCGTACTCCTGACCGTCCGACAACTTGACCCGGATCTTGTCCGACTGCTCGACAACATGGTTGTTCGTGAAGATATAGCCGTCGTGACTGATGATAAACCCCGACCCCAGGCTCTTCTGCTTGAATTCCCGCTGGGGAATGTCTCCGAAGAACTTCTCGAAGAAGTCGTCTCCTCCGAAATAGCGATCAAAAGGCGCCTGATTGCCGAGGGGCGAGCGAAAGGCGCCGTTGGCCCGGATGGTTTTGGTCGTGCTGATATTGACCACGGCGGGTTTCAATCTTTCCACGATGTCGGCGAATGAAAGAGGCGCTCCGGAGGGATCCGCCACGGGAACGGCGTTTGCCATTTTGATATCCGATCCCGGAGACGTGAAGAAAGAACAACGCAGCACTTCGATGACCGATACGATGAACGACGCCACCAGAAAGGCCAAAAGAAACATAAAAAACGTTTTTCGGTTTCGCTGCCCCGAAGCCATATAACACCTCCCTGTTATCCTAAGAAAAGGCACATGTAATTAAGCGCGGCTTTTAGCATAATTAATTAAATATTACAAACAGGTGTTATGCCCCATGACAAATACAATATTTGCAGGTTTCCGTTAACGTATGCTATTAAATCCAGTGTGAAAGAAGGGCCATCCTAACACCGGAGACGTCATGGTCGAACCGATCCAGTACATAGGCCGGAAAACCATCGGCACCTGCTCCGCATTCGCGGAAATGCTGGTCTTTTCCGGTCAGGTCATGACGAGAGCGCTTCAACGGAAGACCTACAACAGTGCAACGAAGATGGTTTTGATCAACCAGATCTATTTTACCTCCGTTCAGATCCTGCCGCTGTTCCTTTTTATTTCCGTGATTTTCGGGTCTCTTTTGGTGGGGAGTGTCTTTCAGGCGATCAAGAATCTCGGACTGACGGAATACCTGGGTAAGATCCTGATGGGTTCGGTTGTGACCGAATTATCGCCTTTTGTTACGGTTCTGCTGATCACGTTAAGATCCAGTTCCGCCATCAATACGGAAATTGCCGTCATGAAGGTAAACAAGGAATTGAAAACCCTGGAAGCATTTCAAATCGACATCATCAATTACCTTTTCGTCCCTCGCATCCTTAACGGGATCCTGTCCGTTGTTTTATTAAGTGCCCTGTGCTCGATTACGGTTCTGATCAGCGGTTTTTTGTTTTTGAATCTGTTTTTTGGTGTGTCACCGGACGTCTACGCGAGCGATCTTCTCAATTCCGCCGTCTTTTCGGATATTCTGATCATGCTCATGAAGTGCGTCACCTTCGGTTTTTTCATCACGCTGATTCCCATCCGACAGGGGCTGAGGGCCTCGGATGAACTGACGAGTATTCCTGTGTCCGTCTTAAACGGCATGGTCAATGTCTTCATTGCCATTGTGATCATCGAGGTGCTCTCATTAATCATAAGATTCATTTAAGATATTTCGACGACGAGGCGCAATTGTTCCAGGCCCTGGAGGCTCTGCCACAGGAGTGTCCGCAGCCCCTGGGCGTGGTTTCCATCGATATTCCTCTCATATCGAACCTGAATGTCTGGATGAATATCGCCCTGATCAGGCAATACCATGAAAATCAGCCGGCTCCACAGGCCGCGGACATGGTGAAGCAACTGCTCAAACGTTTCAGCATGGAGTCGATTTTCAACCTGCGCAATCCTCAGTTATGCGAAGAGGAGCGTTTCTGCGCCATGCTGCTGCGGGCGCTTATGGTTCCCCGATCCGTGCTGGTCGTTGAAAGACCCTTTGAAATTCTTAATTCCCACGGCGACAGCCGGTTTCTGCACCAGGCCCTCAATACGGTCAATGACCTGTTTACAAAGTGCTATATTTTTGATTATACTTGGCAAAAAAACAAATACGGACTCTTTGATGGATCGTAAAATTGAACTTAAAGTCGGTTTGTTCGTGATTCTAACGACCCTGCTGATCGCATCCTCGATTCTATACGTGGCCTATAAGAAAGGATTTTTTGAAGCGGTGCAGACCTACACCCTGTATTCGCAATCCGGTGACGGCCTGACGGAAGGGATGCCCGTTCTTTTTGCGGGGTTCAAGATCGGAAAGGTGGCCTCTCTGGAATTAAACGACGATGGATTTGTGATTGTCAAAGTCGATATTCCGGATCGGCATACCAAGTGGATCCGGCAGACGAGCAGGTTTACCATGGTCAAGCCGGTTATCGGGACGGCCCGCATCAATGTCTATACGGATGACCTGTCGGCGCCCCCCCTGTTATATGACTCGCTGTCGGAAATCGAAATCATCGATGACATCAACGAACTCATCAAAAAAGCCCGGCCCATCGCGGAAAGAGTCAATCGGACCGTCGCCAACCTGGAAAAGATCACGGGAAATCTGGCGGATCCCAAGGGGAATGTCAATAAAATTCTCGATAATACGGAAAAGGTAACAGCAACCTTTTCGGAGAAGAAATCGATCATCGAAATGGTTCTGGGGGAGCAAGAAAGTATCCGTGCCGTACATGAGTCGATCCGGCACCTGCAGAGCATTCTGAAAAATACGGATGAGCAGGTTTACAGCCCCGGCGGGACGCTGCCCCTGGTCAACAACATCTTGAAAGACATTCTGGCAAAACTGGAAAAACTGAATACGACCGTCGATAACATCAACCGGATCAGTAAGGACGCCTCCGATTCCACAAAAGATTTGAAGGTCCTGCGAAACGAAATCGACGCCACGGTCACGACCATTAAAAACCTGTCCAGGGAAATAGAGGGCATCCTGTCTTCCGGAAATCAGAAAGAGATCAGGCTGCCATGAAGCGGAATCTTCTTATTGTATTCTTTCTGCTGATTCTGGGTTGTTCGGCACCGCCGATTCCCGATTGGACCTATGAAAGTTACAACGCCCTGGAAAGTTATAAAAAGACCATCCTCGAGGGTAAGACGGCGCTGTCAGCTCTGTATTTTGAAAGAGCCGTCAACGAAACCAAAAGGAGCGGCGATCTGAAGCTCCTGGGCCGGGTGTACCTGACCCGGATGGCCATGGAAACGATCCTGCAGTTGCCCCTGTCGGAAAAAGAGTACAGGGTCATTGCCAATGTCCACAAAGACCCGGAAAACGAACAGTTCTATCGATTGCTCCGGGGGGACAAGGATAAAGTCGAATCAGACACCCTGCCGATGCCGTATCGCTTGTTTTACGCTGCCCTGAGGGATGGAAATGAAGAGATCGTTTCCGATACCGTCGACCGCATCGAAGATCCCATTTCCCGCGTGGTCGCCATAGCCGTTTGCGATAAGCGGGGGATCTGCCGGGAGCGAGGATACCGGGCCGTCATCGATACGGCCTCCCACCAGGGCTGGAAGGCCGTCCTGCTGATTTATCTGCAGAAACTGGCCGATGATCAGGAATCCCGGGGTGAAAAGGAAAAGGCCGTTTTGACGAGAAAAAAACTGGATTTGCTGAAGGAAGCGTTTTGAGGTATAGGGACCCCATTCGTTCAGGATTGGCGGCGATGAATGGCCATCGACCCGCTCCGGTAAAAATGAGGGATAATAACTAATTATATAAGGATATTTTAATGATTCCCATTGTTTCCATTGTTGGGAGATCCGATTCGGGGAAAACGACCCTGATCGAGAAGCTCATCCCCGAGTTGGTGAAGCGGGGGTACCGCGTCGCAACGATCAAGCATGATGTTCATGGTTTTGACATGGATCATGAAGGAAAGGACAGCTGGCGTCACAAACACGCCGGAGCCAGGATTTCGATTATCTCCTCACCCTGGAAAATCGGCATTGTCGAAGATACAGACAAGGATCATGAACTGGTGGAGATTCGGGACCGCTATATCCACGACGTCGATCTGATTCTGTCCGAAGGGTACAAAAGGAATGCCCATCCCAAAATCGAGGTATTCCGCTCCGTGATGAACCATGAGCTCCTCTGCACGCCTCATGATAACCTGTTGGCCCTTGCCAGCGATCGTCATTTCGACCTGGGCGTTCCCTGTGTGGACATCAACGATGTGGGCCGGTTAGCCGAAATCATCGAACGTCGGATCCTCCGCCCGGATGTTTCCTCCGCAGAAGGGCACCGGGATAACATGTGAATGGGTTTCCCTGTGAAAGAAGAACAGTATAGAAGCTGGGTCGAAGTCAATCTGGACCACTTTACCCAAAACTGGAATGAATTGCGGCGGCTGGTCGGCGATTCGGTAAAGATTCTCCAGGTCGTCAAGGCCGATGCCTATGGTCATGGGGCCATAGAAATCTCCAATATGGCCTTGAAAAAAGGAGCCGCCTGGCTTGGGGTGGCCAACGCCGATGAAGGCGTGCAGTTACGGGTCAGCGGAATCGCTGCCCCGATTCTGATTCTCAGTCCCTCCATGGAATCGGAGATTCCGGAAATCATCAAATATCGTCTGATTCCTTCCGTATCGGACGCCCTTTTTGCGAAGATTCTCCAGAGAAGATACGAGGAAGCGGGCATTTCCTGTCCCATTCATATCGAGGTAGATACGGGGATGGGACGCGGCGGTACCATGCACAAAGAGGCGATGCGGGTGATTCGCGATATCGCCCGGTGCCCCAACCTGATTCTGGAAGGGATCTTTACCCACCTGTCTTCGGGGGAACTCGTCAATGACTACAGTAGAGAACAGGGGCGGCTTTTCCTCGATCTCCTGGAGAAGCTCCGACGGAAAGGCCTGACTTTCCCCCTCCGGCATATGGCCAACAGCGGCGGTGTCATGAACTACCCCGAGTTTCACTTCGACCTGGTCCGTCCCGGCCTGATGACCTATGGGATTTATCCCTCGGAAGAAACGGTCGGCCGGGCCCGCCTGGAGCCCGTCATGAGTTTCAAATCCCGGGTGGCCCTGGTCAAGCTGTTCCCGAAGGGGTACAGCATCGGCTATGGACGATCCTACATCACGGACCGGCCGACCCGGATTGCCACTGTTCCCGTGGGTTACGGTGACGGCTACGGGGTGATTCTTTCCAACCAGGGGGAAGCCCTGATCCGCGGGAAAAGAGCCCCCGTTATCGGCCGGATTTCCATGGATATGAGTACCATTGATGTCTCGCATATCCCCGATTGCGAGATTGGTGACGAAGTCACCTTTATGGGGAAAGACGGAAACGAAGAAATCACCGCCAATGACATTGCCGCCCGGGTCAACACCATCAGCTATGAAATTCTCTGCATGCTGGGAAAGCGGGCTCCCCGCGTCTTTATCCACAAGGGAAAAACAGGGGCGGTCGAACCGCGGTTAAGGCGGATCTACATCCCGGAAGAAGAAAAATCCCTCTCCCGGATCGATAACATCATTCGTCAGTGCTTCCAGGCCAGGACCAAGAACGAAGAACTGGGGGATGCGATCTACTATGAAATGTTTGAAACCCTGTTCGGTAAGGGGGACCGGCAGCTCGAATTGCGAACGGATTTCCGTTACGACATCAAGATCGCCGAATTTACCGACGAGGACAGGCAAGCAGATTCGCAGGCGGGTGAATTTTTTAAGGTGACGACCCACATCGAATACTGCAAATCCATCCGTAGCGAAATCTTTTTCATCGGCTGCGCCCAGAACAACGAGCAACTGGCCGCGCTCTTTCAGGATCCGCTCTGTGAATACCGCTGGCTTTTAAGCCGGGGCGACAGCCAGGTCCTCGAACGGGATTTCCACATTGTCCGGGTGGCCATCGATGGAGAGGCCATTCCTCTGATCCGGTCCTCCCATACGGGAAGGGGGTACGAGCTCTGGTGCGGCGGCGACGTCCTCAAGGATAAAGTCAACAGGCCCGTCAAACTGGAAATTGAGATCGTCACGAAGAAACCGAAAAACAGCAATACCTTCTCCGTCTATCTGATCTATCCCACCCGGGGGCTGGATATTTCTTTCGATTACGCGGGAACGAAATTGCAGAACGTCCGGGAAGTGGCGTTTTTCGCCGGCAGGAACCCCTATCCTCAGGTGGTCAAGAAAAAAGGGAAGTCTATTGAGCTGAAAGTCACCGACCAGGAGTGGATTTTCCCGAACAGCGGCGTGACCTTTATCTGGGATCTTGAAAAAAACCCCTGAAAAGGTTAAGACCCCTCTGCCGGTTTTGACGGGGAGTCGTTTAAATCGGACAAAACAGCGGTTTTAGATACCGGAGCGCATAAGCACATGGAAAAAATAAAAGTGGGCATCATCATGGGGGGCATGTCTTCCGAACGCGAGGTTTCCTTGAACAGCGGAAGAAACGTGTACGACCATCTCGACGAAGAATTTTACGAAGGGCGCCCCGTTTTTATGGACCACGCGGGGAAGCTGTGGCTGATTCCCTGGCAGTTGGTTTCGCAGAATACGACCGTCGATATCATGGACCGCCTCCACGAGGAAGCGAAGCTCTTGAGGTATGAGGACCTGCGCGAGGAAATCGATTTTGCCTTTATCTGTCTCCACGGCAAGTACGGCGATGACGGCTGTATCCAGGGTCTCTTTGAACTGCTTCGCATCCCCTATACGGGGCCGGGGGTCCTGGCTTCCGCCTTGGGCATGGACAAGCATGCCCAGTTGCTCTTCCTGAAAGCGGCGGGTCTGGACACGCCCGCCAGTATGGTGATCCGGGAACAGGATTGGGAGGAAGACCAAAATCTCGTCCGGGAAGCCATCCTGTCGCGATTTTCCTTTCCCTTTGTGATCAAACCCACACGGGAAGGTTCAAGCACGGGCGTTGCCATCATCCGGACAACGGACGCACTGGAGGAGGGGATTCGAAGCGCCCTTCAATGGGACACGTCGGTGCTTCTGGAAGAATACCTCGACGGCACGGAGTTTTCCTGTATTGTCCTGGAGGAGGAAGAAGGCATTCGTGCTCTCGAAGTCACGGAAATTCATCCTCAGAGTGAATTTTATACTTACGATGACAAGTACATGCCCGGCCGCTGCCGGAAATTCACCCCGCCGAAAACCATTTCACCGGTCCTTGTGGAGAAGATCAAGGGCGAGGCGGTCCGGGCGTTTCAAGCCCTGGGGTTTCGCTCCTACGGCCGTATGGATGGTTTTCTCCTCAAGGATGAACGCATCCTCATTACGGATCCCAATTCCTCATCGGGCATGGCCCCCTCTTCGTTCTTTTTCGAGCAGGCGGCCTGTGCCGGAATGTTGCCCTCCATGATCATCACGCTTCTGATCGAAAACGGGATGAGAATCCACAGCGCCAAAACAGGGCCGTTGTGAACAACCGGATACGCCGGCAGGAGACATGATCCTGTGGAAAATCAGGATTTTTAATGGTATAGGGGAGCGGCAGGGTCAAGGGTAACAGTCCAGAACAACGGAAAAAAACATCACAAACCGGTCGGATAAAAGAAAACGGCAACGGAGCTTATGGACGCATCTAAATTGAAAATCGGCATTATCCTGGGAGGACTTTCGTCCGAAAAGGATATCTCTCTGGAAAGCGGCAGAAATATTTTCAGCAAAATCGACCGGAAAAAATACGCCCCGATTTCCATCTTCATGGACAGCCGGGCCGCCCTGTGGGAGATTCCCCTGAAACTCCTCATGAGAAACAGCACCCAGGACATCGAAGACGATCTCCATGAGGAGGCGAAGCCGCTGTTGTACGAGGATCTGAAAGGCCGGATCGACCTGGTTTTTCTCGCCCTCCACGGCAAATACGGAGAGGACGGATGCATGCAGGGGCTCCTCGAACTGCTGGGCATTCCCTATACGGGATCGGGTGTTCTGGCCTCTGCGTTGGGTATGGATAAAGACTTCTGCCGGCGTCTTTTGGCCGCGTCCGGCATCGATGTTCCCCAAACCGTTTCCGTGACCCGGCAGGACTGGGAGTCGGCCGGTCAGGCGGATATTCTGGATCGGATCGAAGCCCGGATCGGTTTCCCCTGCGTGATCAAGCCATCCCGGGAAGGCTGCAGTACCGCCGTGTCCAAGGTCGTTTCACGCGCTTCGGTCGCCCAGGCCCTGTCAAGTGCCTTCGCCTGGGACAGCACCGCCCTGGTCGAGGAATTCCTGACGGGAACGGAAATCACCTGCGGTGTTCTGGAAGGAGAGAACCCTTTTCCCCTGATTCCCTCCGAAACCATCCCGACGGATACGGACAGCATTCTGTCCCTGGAAGATAAGTTTCTCTACGGCAAAGGGGAAAACAAGACCCCGGCCAGATTGCCGGAGGATGTCCTGAAAAAGATCCAGGGCACGGCTCTGGCGACGTTTCTTGCGTTAAACCTCCGGTGTTACGCCCGGATCGACATGTTTGTTCTGGCCGACGGCCGGGTCGTCGTGTTGGAGCCCAACACACTGCCGGGAATGACCCCCTCGACGGTTCTCTTCCACCAGGCTGCAGCCCTGGATATGACCCAGAGTGCCCTGATCGATCTCATTATTGCCGCGGCCATGAAGGCACACCAGACGAAGAGGGGACCGCTGTAGGAGAAAACGGGCCGCCCTTATTCCTCGAACGATAATCCAATCCGACATTTTTCAATCAATATCCTGCAATTCCGGATCGATAAAACATTTGACAAAGGATGATCGGTGGATATATTAAGGCCGAATTTTGATGCTGAACGTCGCAGAGCAGGAATCAGGTTAAGAGATTATGGACAAGGATACCATGGATCGTTGCTTTAATCCGAGTCAGATCTCTCATGCCACCGGGTCGTTTTTCCAGGCGGAAAAACTGGTGTCCCGTTATTTTCGCATGACGCCGAATGCGATACGGTCTTGGCGATACGATGTCAAAACTCTGGCCGACCTGGAGATTCACGAGATAAACGATGGCGTATTTGCCCATCTATGCAAGTACAGTTATAAGAAGAGCGGGATAGACCCGGAGGGCGGCTTTGACTTCTACCGGATATGCCTGCAGGACAACCGTATCTTGGACGCCGTCGAGCGGGCCGGTTCTTTTATCAGGTTTTCTCCCCTGCTTCTTTACATTGCCGCCCATGAACTGGTTCATGTCGTTCGTTTTAACGGGGGCATGGTCGATTTCGATATGGAGGAAGACAGGAAAGACGCGGAAGAGGAAACAGTGAACGGCATTACCCAGGAAATCCTCAAGCCGATGGGTCACCCCCATCTGGACCTGGTTCTGGAATGTTTCAGCAGGAGATATAATCTGGAAGCCCTTTTCCATTAAGATTTTTATAGGAGGTTGTTTCATTATGCCCATTTACGAATACAAATGCCAGCAGTGCGGGAAAGAATTTGAGGAGTTTCAAGGTATTACGGAGCCGGCCATCAAAAAATGCCGTTTTTGCAAGGGACCCGTCAGCAAGCTGCTGTCCCTCTCGTCGTTTCACCTGAAGGGAAGTGGTTGGTATGTTACGGACTACGGAGGGAAAAAACCTTCGACTCGGGAAAGCAAAAAAGAAAAGCCGGAGAAAGCCGCTTCTTCTTCCTCAGAGAAGGCGAGCCCGGCAAAAACAGACGCATAAAAGGGATTTTTAATCAGAATCCGGTCGCTGGGGTGATGTTTCATCACCCCTTTTCTTTTTCCCCGGCTTCGCGAGTGCGTTCTTTTTTTACCTCGAGATTTTGCAGGAGAAACTGTTCCACGCTTTCGTAGGAGAGGTCCCCCGCCAGAACTTCCTTCAGCGTGTCGAGTTGGATTTCCGCACGGGCGGCGCTACGATGCCCCCCGGCGCTTCCCAGACGGCTGAAGGTCCTTGAAGCGATGGCCCCGCAGTTCATCCGGTAGCCGTCACCTCGGAAAACGATGATCAGTTGATCCTTGACGATGCCGGCCACCGCGACGTAGTAGATCTGGATGATCCGCAGAAGGAAATCAGCTACCTGTACACAAACATCGGTATTTTCCACCGTTCCGAGAAAACAGAAGATTTTTTCCCGATGGCGGTGTTTATGACGGTAGGCGAACTCAAAATACTTCAGGTACCGCTCGGGGATCTGATTCATTTCGATGCGGCGGATCAGTTCTCGGTTGGCCCGGGCGAAGTTCAGGTAATAGGCCCCGATGTCTTCCAGTCGTACGTCCCGTTCAAAATTATTGGTGTCGCTGCGGATGCCGTACAGAAGGGCGGTATAAAGAATCCTCGGAATCCGGACCCGTGCGGCCAGCAGGTAGCCGGTCATGATGGTGGAGAGGGCGCCGTAACCTTTGCGGACATCTTCCAGTTCCGCGTGCCAGCCTGGTCTGCGGGGATGATGGTCCAGAACGATCTGGGGATGGATATTTTCCAGAGTATTCCCGAAAAAGGACGGCTGACTATCCACCACGGCAATCAACCGGTATTCCGAGAGGTCTGTTTTATCGAGGAGTTGAATGTCGATTCCCATCGACCGGGCGAACTCCAGGTTCTGATGCCGGACGAAGGGCTGGGTAGCCACGAAAACGCATCTGGCCAGGCCGGATTTCTGATGGGCAAGTTCCCGCAGGGCCATAGCAGAGGAAATCGCATCGGGATCCGGCGGACCGTACATGAGGACTGCCAGGGAATCGTTTTCCCTAAGCATGGCGGCCAGCTTGACGACATTGAAAACAGTTTCTTCCGTGATGAGAAGAGATTCAACCCGCTTCATACGAGATTTCTCAAAGTCCCCGGGCCTTCAGTCCGCCCCTTTTCAGGGCAAACCACTCCAAACACACGTTCTGTTCAGTCTAACGCATGGCCTTGCTCTTCAAGATCGATCACATGCTGCACGATCTTGGAAAAAGCAGCAGCCCCCTCCGTATCGCTATGACGGCTTACGTAGGGTTCTCCCAGGTCGGAGGCTTCCACGATACTGGGATCGATCGGGATCCTGCCCAGAAAAGGCACAGCCATCTTTTTTGCCATCTCTTCCCCTCCGCCCTTTTTGAACAAATCAATCATATTCTGGCAATGGGGACAGACGAGACCGCTCATATTTTCGATGACGCCCAGCACGGGAACCTTGATCCGCCGGCAGAAATTGATGGATTTTTTCACGTCGTTCAGAGAGAGATTCTGCGGTGTCGTTACGATGATCGCACCGTCGCATTCCGGGATCATCTGCGCAATGGAAAGAGGTTCATCGCCCGTTCCCGGAGGAAAATCGATTACCAGGTAGTCCAGGTCTCCCCAGAGGACGTCTTTCAGGAGCTGCTTGAGGAACCCGATTTTCATGGGTCCCCGCCAGATGACCGCCTCATCCTGGTCCTTGAGAAGGAATCCGACCGACATGACCTTGATTCCGGAGAGAAATTCAACGGGAATCAGACCTTCCTCGCTCTGATAAACCGGTTTGCCCTCGAGTTTCAAGAGGGTCGGAATGCTCGGTCCGTGAAAATCCACATCCAGCAGGCCGACGGCTTTTCCTGCTTTCGACAGTGCGACGGCCAGATTCGTGGCAACGGTGCTTTTTCCCACGCCTCCCTTGCCGGACATGACCAGGATTTTATGCTTGATCTTCCCCATCCGGTCCTTGATTTCCTCCTGTTCGAGAAACGCCTGAAATCCGCCTTCCCCCTGCTGACCCTGTGCGCCTCCGCATCCGCCGCACGATGATTTTTGTTCCTCTGCCATATGATGTTCCTTTTTTGTTTCGATAATATCGACTTGCCTGGCTCCCTTGCCCTATACCCCGGAGAAGAAGAATCCAAAGAAAAAAGCCCCTCGTAGTCAAGACCGAGAGACTCTCAGAATTATGGAGCCGATGCGCGGATTCGAACCGCGGACCTACTGATTACGAATCAGTTGCTCTACCGGCTGAGCTACATCGGCTTTTTCACTCTTTGCCCAACTGGAGCCCCTCTCTTATCCGAACATCTCGGCCTTGTCAAGGAGTTTAACAACCCTTCAAGTCCCGGTTAAAGCAATGGAAAAACCGGATGCCCATTTCCTTTTCCTGGCTGAGGTGAAAAATGTGTAATCAGCCAAGGGCGAAGCGGGCGGCCGATTCTCCGGCCAGATAACCCGTTGAAAAGGCAGCCTGTAGATTGTATCCACCCGTGTCAGCATCAATATCCATCACTTCCCCGCAGAAGTAAAGCCCCGCAACTTTTAAGGATGCCATTGTTTGAGGGTCGATTTCCTTGAGTGAAATTCCCCCGGCGGTGACGACCGCCCGGGACAGGGGCAGGGGCTTGCTGATATTAAACCGCAATGATTTCAGCGCGATAACGATTTTCTCCCTCTCCGCCGCGGAAATCTGGTTTGCCGTCCGATCCCCTTCCACACCAGACAGCCCGATCAGGGGTTCCACCATCTTGTGGGGCACGAGATCCGCCATGATTCTGCGGAAGGTGCGTTTCCCGCTTGCGTTGAAATCCCTCTGCAACCTTTCGTGGAGCTGTTTCACATCCAGGGCCGGTTTCAGGTCAATGGACACGCTGACGGGACCCTTCTGCAGGGCGTCAACAATGGAGAGGCTCATCAGCAGGGTAATCGGTCCCCCCAGACCGAAATGGGTCATCATCATTTCTCCCTGCCGACTTTCAATAACGGGGGAGGGGAGCTTCTTCGATCGGATTCCCCGACCCGTCTCAAAGGCGGGAACCCTGGAAAGATCGATCCGATCGGAGGGACAGGCAAAGGCCGTCATCCTGACATTTTTGAGGCTCACACCCTGCATGGACGCAGCCAGATCCGTTTCTTCCACGATCAGGGGTACCAGGGCCGGGCGAAGCTTTACGATGGAATGCCCGAGAGGAGAAACCATCCGGTAACCGTCACCGGTCGAGCCGGTCATCGGGTAGGTCGCGCCGCCCGTCGCCAGAACGACAGACTTCGACGGGAAAAAGCCCTCGCCGGTCTGCACGCCCGTCACGTATCCTTTTCGCGTTTCGATACTTTCCACCCGGATTCCCGTGCGGATCTCGACCCGGTTTGCTTCCATGAAACGGCACAGGGCACGGACCACGTCTTCCGCATGATCGGATACGGGAAAGATACGCCCGCCCCGCTCCACCTTTGTTTCCACATCGTAGGCGCTCAAAAGGTTCAAGAGACTTTCACGGGGGAAATGATGAAGAGCCCGGTAAAGGAACGGACCGTTATCACCGAACATGGCAATGAAGCCCTTTAAATCTTTCACATTGGAAAGATTGCAGCGAGTTTTTCCGCTCAGGAGAATCTTTTTCCCCGGCTGCTTCATTTTTTCGAGCAGGAGCACCCGCGCTCCCGTTTCGGCGGCCCGCCCGGCGGCTATCATGCCGCTTGCTCCAGCGCCGATAATGATGACATCGTGATCTTTCTGTGTCGTTCGCGCCGTTTTTTGTTCGGACATGCCTTTGCCGGTCCCCTTTTCTTGAGTAAATAAGGTCCTTGTGTTAAGGCAACCCAGTTGTCTTGTTCGATCCATACCACAACGGGAGAAAAATTAAACGGTGAATGTGCCCCGGTCTCTGGTCACGATGACCACAAAAATCTTCATTCAGATCCGTCCCCTGGTTCACCGGTATCTCAACGAATGGGCGGAGAAAGCCCGTGTGATTCCCGACCCGGAGTTACGCCGGCAGGCCGTGGCGAGTATCCATTCCAAAACCTTTCACTGCGAAGGAGGCTCGATTTATGGGCTTCTGGCGGGGGAGCATTACCGGGATGCGATCCGGTTCATCGTTGCCTACCAGACCATCAGCGATTACCTGGACAATCTCTGTGATCGGAGTACGTCCTTCGATCCCGAGGATTTCGCACTCCTCCATCAGTCCATGCACCATGCCCTGTCCCCATCGGAGGGTCCCATTTCCTATTACCGGCTTCACCCGGAGCAGGACGATGGCGGTTATCTCCTTGATCTGGTGAAAACCTGTCAGGAGGCCCTGGGATCCCTGGACACTTATCCCCTCATCGCGCCTGTCCTGAACGAGTTGGCCGAGGATTACTGCCTGCTCCAGGTTCACAAGCACGTAAGGCATGAGGAACGGCTGCCCCGCCTTTTGGCCTGGTTTGCCGAGCGGCAGGCGACCCTGCCGGGTTTGACCTGGTACGAATTTTCCGCCAGCGCAGGGTCGACGCTGGGCATTTTCTGTCTCGTTTCCTACGCCTTTTCCGGCGTTCTGACCGAGCGCCTGGTCCGTCAGATCAAAGAGGCGTACTTTCCCTGGGTACAGGGTTTTCACATCTTGCTGGATTATTTCATCGACCAGCAGGAAGACAGGATAGAAGGGGATCTCAATTTCTGTGCCTGTTTTCCCTCCGAAACCGTTCTTGAACAGCGCCTGACCTACTTCTACGAACGGGCCTTATCCGGGATCGCCAGTCTCCCCGACAGCCGGTTCCACCGGATGATCAACCAGGGGCTCCTGGGCATGTACTTTGCCGACCGGAAAGTCGACCAGCAGCAATACATGAGGAGGATCGCCCGGAAAATGATCCATCTGGGCGGGGGTGTCGCCTGGTTTTTCTTCTTCCACTGCTGGATTTATCGCCGCCTGCGTAAAAAGCCTTGAGGAAGAATGCCCCAGCAACTGGGGAAAATGTAACCATCCGGTCCGTTCATCAAATCATCTTTGCTTTGGTTGAAGATCGCAAGTATCTATTTTCAATAGAAATATATCAGCACCCCCTCGCACCGAAGCAATGGCACATAAGCTGCTTTGATATGCGCAAAATTTTATTGGGAGGTGTCATTGATGAAACGCGTAATGGTTTTGATGATCGGATTCGTTTTTCTATTTTCCTTAACGGTTATTGCTGTTGGACAGGTTTCCGCAACGACCGCAACCCCGGAGGCGGCAAAGGTAAAACTGGCCAAAAAACAGAAAACGGGAATTGTTGTCAATCTTTCGGACACGATAATCAAGATTGAATTTACCAAGAAAGGCAAGAAGGACACCATGACGTTCACTCTGACCAAACCGGTAAAGGTTTCGGTCGGAGAAAAGGTGACCGTGTACTATACGAAGAAGGACGGCAAGATGGAAGCGTTCAAGGTCAAAAAAGCTTCCGCGAAGAAAGCCGGGAAGAGTAAAGTCGTCTCAAAGAATTGACCATTTTCATGAAGTGAAAGGGCACGGGGATCTCTCTATTCCGTGCCCTTTTTCACTATAATGAATCCGGAATGCCTTCAATATTCCTTCTCCAGCCAATAGCGAAGCATCTTGGCCCGCAATGTTTTTCGGTCAATTCCCAGAATTTGAGCCGCCCGGCTTTGGTTCCAACCGTGAGCCTTCATCGTTTGCAGGATCTGCGTCCGCTCCGCTTCCTCCAGGGGGGTAAACGCCGGCGGTACCGCACCTGGGCGGCGATGGAACTGAGCCGGTAAATGCTCCGGCAGAATGACAGGATACGGACAAAGCAGTTGGGTCTGGCGGAGGATGTTTTCCAGCTCCCGAACATTACCCGGCCAGTCGTAGGCATAAAACATCTTCATGGTATCCGGAGATATGTGAATGCCATTTAAATCATTTTTTTGCAGGATGGCGTGGATCAACTGAGGAAGATCACCCTTGTGCGCCCGCAAGGGGGGCGTTACCATACGGACGACAAAACGGTACATGAGGTCGGCCCGGAATCGCTGTGTCTTGATTTCCTCATCCAGGTTCCGGTTGGTTGAGGCGATGACCCGGACCATCACTTGCCGCACCTGGTAGCCTCCCAGCCGTCTCACCTCTCCGTTCTGCATGAACCGCAGGAGCTTTCCCTGCAGAGAGGGCGTCATCTCCGTAATTTCGTCCAGAAACAGGGTTCCGTCCTCGGCCGTTTCCAGAAGCCCCGGATGGGCGCGGTCGGCTCCCGTGAAGGCCCCTTTTTCATAGCCGAACAGTTCGGATTCCAGAAGCGTCTCCGGGATGGCCCCGCAATGGACGACAAGAAAGGGTTTCCTCCGGCGTGAACTTAAGTGATGGAGGGCGCGGGCCGTCAAATCCTTCCCCGTTCCGCTTTCCCCTTCGATCATAACACTTGCGTCAGCATCGGCCACCTGGGCAATCTGTTTGTAGAATGCCATCATGGTGTCGGAAGAACCGATAAACCGCGCTGGAGTGCTTGCGCAGGGTTTTGATTCCGCGTTTTCGCGGCAGAAATCCCGGACGTTGAGGATCGTTTTTACCAGGGTACGGATGGTGTCAGACGGAAAAGGCTTCTTGATGCAATCCCAGGCCCCCCATTTGACGGCTTCCATGGTTGTTTCCAGGTCGCCGTCAGCGCTAAGCAGCACCACCGGTATTTGTGGAAGGAATTCGCGGATTTCTCTGAAAGAGGCCAGGCGGGTTATCCGGATATCCGCAATGAGCAGATCGTACTGGTGCAGGCTCTCCGTAGGGGCCGTCGTTGGATCCGTAAAGGTATCCACGATTATTTCCGGCCCCCGGAGTGCGCTCTGCAAGAACAAACAAGACGGGTCATCGTCGATGACCAGAATATGCGTGACCACTTTTTTTCATCTCCCCCGGGTGATTATCAAAAGATGTCAAAAAATGTAAAATCGCAAAGAACGGGAATTACAACCCTTTCTGGGCGATGAAGGCTGCCAGGTCGGCTACGCGACAGGAGTAGCCCCACTCGTTGTCATACCAGGCGACCACCTTGACCATATTTTCCTTTAACACCTGGGTGAACTCAATATCGACAATGGACGAGTGACTGTTTCCCTTGAAGTCCATGGACACCAACGGGGCTTCCTCGCAACTCATGATTCCCTTCAACTCTCCTTCGGCGGCCTTCTTCAAAGTGGCCCGCAACTCGTCGGTCGTTGTTTTGGTCTTGAGTTCGGCCACAAAATCGACAACGGAAACCGTTGGCGTCGGCACACGGAGAGAATAGCCGTCGAACCGTCCCTTCAAATCCGGAATGACTAAAGACAACGCCTTGGCCGCGCCGGTCGTCGTCGGGATAATATTGAGAGCCGCTGCCCGTGCGCGCCGCAGATCCTTGTGCGGCAGATCGAGGATGCGCTGATCGTTGGTATAGGAGTGGATCGTGGTCATCATTCCCTTTTCGATTCCAAACGCCCGGTGGATGACCGAAACGGGGGGGGCAAGGCAGTTCGTCGTACAGGAGGCGTTGGAAAGAATGTGATGTTTTCCGGGGTCGTAATCCTTTTCATTGACCCCCATGACTACGGTCAGGTCTTCCTCCTTGGCCGGGGCGGAAATAATGATCTTCTTCGCTCCTCCTGCCAGATGAACCGCTGCCTTGGGACCCGTGGTGAACAGTCCCGTACTCTCGATGACAATATCCACACCTTCATCTTTCCAGGGAATTTCTGCCGGATCGCGAAAGGCAAAGCTCTTGATCGGGCGGCCGTTGATGATCAGGGTATCCGGTGTCGTTGCCACATCCCCGCAAAAGCAGCCGTAATTCGAATCATATTTGAAAAGATGGGCATTTGTCTTAACGTCGAAGAGATCGTTGATGGCAACCACTTCCAATTCCTGCGGATATTGTTCCAAAACAGCCTTTAACACCTGCCGCCCCACACGTCCGAAACCGTTAATACCGATGCGTACCATAACAAAACCTTCCTTTCTTTACGTGATATATGCATTGACGGCCATTTGCATGGCCATCCTCCGTTTTGTTGGTCAAGTTTTCGATTTCAAAGGAAAAGAGCTTTGAAACCTATCTCTTCCGAGCGAAATGGATAACGTAAAAGCCCTTTCTTGTCAAAGGAAAAACCCCTTTTTCAACCGCAAGGATATTGCATTCGCCGGTTTTATCGGCAAATGTGCAGGTCCATGTTCCTGACAGACAGGCTTTTCACCCGTGGATGTGCAGGATTTTTCGATCCCCCCCGATTCCTTTGGGTTCTTCCGTCTGCCTTGATCATTGGCCAATTTGCCCGGAAATGCCAAGTTGAATTTTCATGGGATTGGTTTTACCTGTCTGTGAAAAAATTCCTTGACAGTAGAACGATCGTTCTATTATAAAAGGAACCATCCACTGATGCAGGAAGGTGATATGAACGAAAAACGAACAATTCAGAGTGTGTTTCGGGATATCGAGGCTTTTTTCCAGGAAAACCGGCGCATGCCTACCTACGGAGAGATGATGGAGGTCATGGGGGTCCGCTCGAAAAGCGTCGTCCATTTCTGGGTCGAAAAACTTCTGGCTGCGGGTTTGCTCGTCAGGGATGCGGGAGGATTCCTGAAACCGGCCCGTAGCACGACAGGAATTCCGCTGGTGGGGTCTGTCCAGGCGGGCCTTCCATGTTCAGCTGAAGAAGAACGTCGGGACGTCATCTCCCTGGATGAATATCTGGTTAACCGGCCCGATTCCTCCTTTCTCCTGTCCGTTCAGGGAGACTCCATGATCGACGAAGGCATTAAGGAAGGGGATTTAGTCATTGTGGAGCGAGGCAGGGAACCTCGAAACGGCGACATCATCCTGGCCGAGGTGGACGGGGATTGGACCATGAAATATTTCCGGAAAGATGGGAAAGACGTTGTATTGGAGGCCGCAAACCCCCAATATGCCCCCATCCATCCCCGGAGAGAACTTCGGGTTGGCGGGGTTATCACCGCCGTGGTCCGCAAATACATGCGATAACATAACGAATCATAACGAGGTCTTCAATATGCATACACCATACTGTTCAACCATGAAAACGGTTATGTCCGTATCCGATCAGGAAACCGATTCCATATTTGTATTGCCTTTTTCCCTGCGGCGCTTCCGGCACGTCATCGAAACGTCCGACTGGGACCGGAAGATTGTCCGCCGGGAGAAATGGATTAATGGTGGTTGCTGGCTATTGGTCGGCCTGTCGCTTCTGTACCTTTGCCCGATTCTGGCAAGGCTTATTTTTCATTAACGTTAACCGGCCCTCTTTCGTAAAAAAACCTTTCCAGGCAAACCCTCTCTTCTTTCCAAAAGAGTGCCGTCCTATTCCGGGTACCGTCCAGCTGAAAAGAGCGGCGTTTTTCCCTGATATGAAACGATTACAGGGATTTCTTTGGTTTCAGCGACAGGATTGCGGTCGTGACACAGATGAGAATGACGATGTTGAACAGCCAGACATGCCCGTAGGACCCGAAATGGTCGTACATGTACCCCGCCAGAAAGGGGCCAATGCTTCCCCCAATCCCGATGAAGAAGGTTACAAGACCATAAACGGCTCCCAGGGCGTGGCGACCGAAACGCTCGGCCAGGAGAATCGGTGTTATCGGGGCCAGACAACCGTAACCGAATCCGAACACGATGGCGAAAAAATAAAGCATTTCGAGTGATTTCATGTTCAGCAGAAGGTACATCCCGAAGGACATGATAAAAAATCCCAAGGCGGCCGCGTATTTTGAATCCCTGATCCGGTCACTCAGCCAGCCGAAAAAGAACTGCCCGAAAAATGCTGAGATGCTTACAGCGGCCAGGGAAGAAGCCGCCGCAACCTTGGTGATGCCATGATCGAGAGCGTAGGGGACCTGGTGGATGAAAACGGACATGATCGCCAGGTAGGACAGGCCGAAAGAGACGGACATGATCCAGAACTGCGGGTTTTTGATCACCACGCGCCGGGATAGTTGCCCGGGATGGCCGTTCTCCTTTTCCTCAAGGGTATCCCAGGCCTTCTGTTCGCCATCGGGATACAGGCCGTAGGCCTCCGGCACGGTTTTCCGGAAAAACACGCGGGATAAGACGACGCCGATCAGAAAGCTCATCACACCCAGCGACAGGAACCCCGTTTTCCATCCGTAAATCTTCACGATGTAACCGGCCAGCGGTGTCAGGGCCATGGTCCCGCCGCTGATACCCATGGCGGCAAGGCCGACGGCGGTGCCTCGACTTTTATGAAACCACTTGGCCACCGAGGAATTGCAGACCACAACGCCCAAGCCGGCTGACCCGATCCCGCACAGAAGACCGTAGGTGAGGTAGAAGGTCAGCGGGTTCTGAACGAATGCCGTCAGAAAAAGACTCAGGGATACGATCAGGGCTCCGGTTGTAATAATACGTCCCGGGGGGACCCGGTCCACCATCTTTCCCACGAAGATGGAGCAGAAGGAATAAACGAGCATATTGAAGGAGGCACCCAGGGAAATGATCGATCTGGACCATCCGTATTCCTCTGCCATGGGTTTGAGGAAAATCCCGAAGCTGTAACGGACGCCGTAGTTGATGGCCAACACGAGAAAAGCCCCTAAAACGACGTACCATCCCCAGAATATGGTCCGCTGATTACCTGTCATCTCTTTTAGCGCAAAAAAGGCATCGGCCCGCCTTTCAACAGAAGAAGCTGATCCGATGCCTGTCTGTTATGAACATGTCATCCGGCCTGTGCCCAATGACCGGAGCTTACCAGTAACCTCTTTCCATGCAATTCTTGATGAATGCAATAGAGCGCCGGTTTTCGCCTTGGAAATACTCATAGAGCTGTTTTCCCACATCGGGATACAGGGAACAATCCTTGAGTTTGTCCACCGGTACCCAGTCAATATCCAGGGAGTGGGTGTTGTCGGCACGAATCTTGGGCGTCCCGTGGACAGCAGTCGCCCAGAAGATGACATGAAGCGTCTGTGGGTGCCGCTTGTCTCCCGGGGCTTCCCCGAGCATGATGACGTCTCCCACCTCGACATGGACACCCAATTCTTCTTTCCACTCGTCTTTTATGGCGTCATGGAAGGGCACATCCTTGTCGACACCGCCCCCAGGAAGGGCAAAAACTTCCTTTCCGCCGTAGACATACCTCATGCATAATATTTCTTTTGCCTGTTCGTAAACGGCCGAAACTCTGACTCTCATCGCTATTCCCCCAAGTTAAGCCGCTTTTGCATCGTTTCCGATTGCCTAAGAGGCAACGCCCCTTCCAATACAGGTTCCCTTTTTGCCGCGGCAGGAGCAACGCAATTCGCCCTCCTGATGACAGGGTTGTCCTTTTTCCCAAGGCAAACCGGATGAAAAGTTATTATTTGCCCCGTTTCTCAATGGAAACATAATCCCGTTCATTCAGCCCGGTATAGATCTGACGCGGTCGATGGAGTTTCCAGTCGGGATCGTCGATGCTCTCTTTCCATTGGCTGATCCATCCGGGAAGACGCCCGATGGCGAACATGACGGTAAACATATTGATGGGAATACCCATGGCTCTCAAGACGATGCCGCTGTAGAAATCAACGTTGGGATACAGTTGGTGATCGATAAAGTACGAATCCTTCAGCGCGATCTCTTCGAGTCGTTTCGCGATGTCCAGCAGGGGATCCTGCAACTGCAGCTTTGCAAGCAAATGGTGAACGATCTTTTCCATGATCTTGGCCCGCGGATCGTAACTTTTGTAAACCCGGTGACCGAATCCCATCAGCCGAAACTCATCATTTTTATCCTTGGACCTGGCAATAAACGGCGCTACATCTCCTCCGCTGTTGTAGATCGCCTGGAGCATTTCAATGACTGCCTGGTTCGCACCGCCGTGCAAAGGGCCCCAGAGGGCGCTGACACCCGCGGAAATCGCCGCGTACAGATTGACCCGGGCGCTTCCGACCAGCCTTACCGCCGAGGTGGAACAGTTCTGCTCATGATCCGCATGGAGAATCCAGAAAACGTTGAGTGCCCGAACCAGATCATCGTCGATCACATAGGGCCGCACCGGAGAGTCGAACATCATCCGCAGAAAATTCGCACAGTAACTTAACTGGTGCGACGGATAGGTCACCTTGTGCCCCCGGGATATATTGTAGGACATGGCCGCCAGTGTCCGGAGTTTAGAAATGAGGCGGGCAAAGGTAATGGTGATATTCTCCTCTTCGCTTCGGTCTTTCAAGGTCGGGTAAAAAGCCCGCATCGCTGTTACCATGGACGACAAAATTCCCATTGGATGGGCGCGACTCGGATAATGCTCGAAAAAGGCCCGCATATCCTCGTGAACGAGAGAATGTTCGTTCAACATGCCGGAAAATCTGGACAGTTCTTCCTGCGTCGGCAATTCGCCGTTGATGAGCAGATAGGCGGTCTCCACAAAACTGGAGTGTTCCGCCAACTGTTCGATGGGTATTCCCCGGTGACGCAGGATGCCCTTATCTCCATCCATAAAGGTAATGGCACTCCGACAGCTGCCCGTATTGACAAAACCGGGGTCCATGGTAATTAATCCCGTATCCTTAAGCAGACGGGAAATGTCGATAGCCCTCTCGTTCTCCGTGCCGACGACAATAGGAAGTTCGTAGGTTTTCCCGTCAACAATCAATAATGCTTTATCTCCCATTTTTTTCGCTTTCTTGCCTCCTGATTTCTTCATATGCATGTTCCCCCCATAGCAAAAAACATCCGCCTTGCCTATCGATTTTTATAACTATTTTGGGCTATTTTCAACAAACCGGCTACTTCATCGACCTTTCCTCTCCAGTCACAGCTCATGCGCACCCAATCCGGCTTTTTTAAGGTTAAGGAGCACCCGGTTAAGGAGCTCCCGGTTTGACAGAAAAAAAGTTTGATGTTATTTTAAAACCTCTTTCTAAGAAGCCTCTTGTTTCCCGGCAAATCAAGATAAGAAGGAGGAAAAACCTCTCAAAAACGGATGTTCTAAAACGTTCAGCACACACAAGGAGAGCAGAATGATCAACGTCGTTGGTTTCAACGGAAGTGCCCGAAAAAGTGGCAACACATCCCTTTTGATCCGGACGGTCTTTGCGGAACTGGAAAATGAGGGAATCGGTACGGAACTGATCGAACTGGCGGGGAAAAAGCTCCACGGGTGTCGGGCCTGCTACAAGTGCCGGGACAACCAGGATCGCCGTTGCGCCGTCAAGGATGATGTCAATTTCTGCATCGAAAAGATGGAGGGCGCCCAGGGCATCATCCTTGGATCCCCCACTTACTTCACGGATGTCTCTGCGGAAATGAAAGCCCTTATCGATCGGGCCGGCATGGTGGCCAAGGTCAACGGCGACATTCTTCGGCTGAAAGTTGGGGCTGGAGTCGTTGCTGTGCGGAGAGCCGGAGGTGTCCATGTCTTTGATACTCTGAATCATTTCTTCTTTATCAGTCAGATGATCGTTCCCGGGTCGAGCTACTGGAATGTGGGCATCGGCCGGGAAAAGGGAGAAGTCCTGAACGACGACGAAGGAATTCTGACCATGGCGAATCTGGGTAAGAACATGGCCTATGTCCTGAAAAAACTTTGCTCCTGATATGAATCAGACGATCCGGGAACAATGGCACTTGCTTCCGCTGATTCCAATCCGGAACGAGGTTACCGCACCGGGACATCAAGTCGGCGGGAGCGGAGTGAAGTGCAACAGGGCCCTGTCGTTGCTTTTTTGGATGATCATGTGTATTCCCCTGTTTCTTCCGGGAAAGGCCGGTGCAGCGGAACCCATCACGCTGAAAGAGGCCCTGCGGACTGCCCTCCGGAACAATCACGAAATCAGATCAATGGAAAACGCTGTCCTGGCGGGGAAGGAAGATGTTGGCATCGCCGTAAGCTATCTTCTGCCCGGACTCTTTTTCGAAGAGCGGGCGATGCGGACGAACAATCCGACCTACGCCTTCATGGCCAAACTGAACCAGGAACGGTTCACCGCCCGGGACTTCGAATTGGAGCGCCTCAATAATCCCGATGCGGTGACGGACTACCAGACAAGCCTGTCCTTCGAACAGCCCCTTTTTGCACCAAAAGCCTATATCGGTTTCGGTGTGGCGAAGAAAGAGGCCCTGGCCAAAGAGGAAGATCTGCGAAGGAAGCGGGAGGATGTTACCTTTCTGGTTGTCCGGGCCTATCTGGACATCCAGACGGCAGCGGCTTTTGCCCGGGTAGCGGATCGGGCCGTGGAAGACATCCGGGAACATCTCCGTCTGGCCGAGTTGCGATATCAAAACGGTCTCGGCCTTTATTCCGATGTCCTGCGGGCCTCGACATCCGTCACGGAGGCGAAGCAGAAGCAGGTGACGGCCAGGAAAAACCTGACCGTAGCCGAAAGAGCTCTGGGACTTCTCCTGTCCATTCCCGATGAAGTGGGAGCGGGAGCGGAACGACCGGAGATTCCCCTGCGGGAACTTTCTCATTACACCGGTGCTGCGGAGCAGAGAAAGGACATCCGGGCTCTCGAACTGCGCCGGGAAAACGCCCGCGACCGGATCCGGCTTGCGGAGTCCGGTTATCTGCCTACTTTGGGTGTCGGGGGTACCTACCAGTGGAACGATCACGACCGGCCCTTCGGTACGGAAGGGGAAAGTTGGCAAATGGCGGCTTTCCTGAAATGGGATCTTTTCAGTGGGACGAGAACCGTTCATGAAAGGAGAAAAGCCAAGTATCAGGCCATGCAGGCCGAAGAAGCCCTGGCAGCCCGAAAAGAAGGCATTCTTTTCGGCATTCACGAGGCGTACCTGTCCGTCGATGAGACGAGAAAAAAAGCTGATCTGGCTGCCGTCACCCTGAAAACGGCGGAAGAGGGGACACGACTTATCCGGGTTCGCTATGAAGGGGCTCTGTCTCCGCTGGTGGATCTCCTGGATGCCCAGACGGCTCTGAATCAGGCCCGGGCTGCCGCTGCCGCCGCCGAAAACGAATGGCTGACGGCGAAAGCCCGTCTCTGCTATGAAAGCGGCAC
>Ga0302246_1000425_pt1 | contig 37901 bp, 25 predicted proteins | sample AAG_UR_Trp_MG_FD_193533 | JGI IMG/M metagenome (GOLD analysis project Ga0302246, IMG submission 193533) | Enriched activated sludge microbial communities from anaerobic digester in WTTP, New Holstein, Wisconsin, United States - AAG_UR_Trp | ecosystem: Engineered > Bioreactor > Anaerobic >... | reverse complement strand
TCGCCAGCCCCTTCTCGGACTGCACCTTCACCAGCGCCGTGGTCAGCGTGGATTTGCCGTGGTCGACATGGCCTATCGTGCCCACGTTCACGTGGGGCTTGCTCCTGTCAAATTTCGCTTTAGCCATAAGTTGCTTTCTCCTTGTTTATTTCTCCACCGCTTCCGCGGCCTGGGTCCTCTTCTCTGAAATCCGCATAGGATCCACAACAACCCGCTTTCTTATTGTACACGAGGCAAAATAACTGTCCCGATCAAATAACACCTCAATCCCATCCACGTCGAGATTTTTCGCTCCAAAAGCATCGTTTTTAAGGGTTTTATTGCAAGCGTCCGGCAGATTGCCCTCGCTCTTTATAACTTCTCCGTTGGAGTACGAAGTCAAAACCGCCCGGACTCCCCTCATATCGTCCGATACTTCGTCCCTTTCAGACATCCAGATATCGACAACCTTGTACTGATCGCCCCCCATGCGCGCAGACCTTTCTCCGGAATCAGAAACAACCGCTATCACCTCTAATCTGGTCTTGTTGTGCCCGAAGAGGGCCGCGTCTATAACTCCGTCGTTGTTAAAATCGCCAAAAACAGCGGACGGAGACTGTCGGCTACTGTACTCATATTCATCCAAAACCTTGGCGTCAAAATTTACACGGGTCCATATCTTGAAATCAGGATGACGGATGTTTACTGCCCGCATCATCGCGGCAGAAAGCCTCACATCATATCCGACCTCCACTCCTGGTTTCGCCATAAGACTAGCACCTATTGTTATGGGATCTCCGGCATTAAGAGTTCCGGAAAAACCCACACAACAGAATACTGCTAACAACAAAAACCGGATAAACACCCTTTATCTACCATCCTCGTTTAAAAGTTTCTGGCAATTTGCCAGGTTTGGAGTGACATCCGGCGGATTTTCCACATCGTCGCCGGTCAGCGGAAACCTCAAATGAAAATGCGGGGCCGTGGATGCGCTCCCCCAATCTTGCGTCAAAAGTGGGTCCGTAAGCCGTCCATCTTTGCTTTCCCTTAGGACTTGAACACCGAACTTACACGCCTCTTTTATCAGTTTTTTCTCCTGGTTTTCGGGCATGAAAACCATCTGACCGGAGGAATCCCATATAATCCTGCGCAGATCGGCCTGCCGTCCATACCGATGCTCACTATGAGGCGGTCGCCAATCGCCGCCTATATCAAACAGGCCGCCCCAGCGGAGACTCATATCGTTCACTTCCAACCTTGAGAACGCAGAATAAGTGGAGAACTCGAGATAATAGTTCCACGCTATTTGTTGCAGCGAAGTTATAGTAGAGAATTTCCCAAAATGGTTAATAGGATGATGGGCGGTAGTGCCGATTAGCGTATAATACGTCACACCACCGTGCAGACCATCCTGCCACGCTGGCGGCAACAATGCCAAACCATCGATTTTAAAATCGATGGTATTATACAGTTCCCCGGCACATGCCCCCCATCCCTGGATTTTATGTTCCGCCCTCGTCGCGAACTCCGTTGCTCTATACTGCAACCGGACAGTATTGGGGACAGGAATCCCCTGCCAACAGCGATGCGGGGCGATAGGAGTGCCGTTCAATGTATACGGCGGAACGCCCTCCGTATGATTATGCCCGCCGTATCCAGGATAAAACTTGTAATCGGCGCACAAGTCCCATGTTCCGCTTTGTGCACCGCAGGAGACCGCATGATAGAAATAGTCGTTCGGCTTAAACTCATAATAGTCTTTCCCATCCGATTCAGTGTAAGGAAAAACTTCGACTTCTTCTCCGGATTCCGTTACACGAAAAAACCTTGAGCGAAGACCGACTTCCGCGGCCTGTGACAACAATGGTGCACGGAATCCCGCCTGCTCTGAAATCACATCCGAAATTATAATTTTGGCCGGGGCCACACCATCAAAATCCAGTCTACTGGAACCGCAGAAAGCTGGCGAAGCGATTAAAAAGGACGCCGCGACAAGTATTGCGGGCTTGCTCCTGTCAAATTTCGCTTTAGCCATAAGTTGCTTTCTCCTTGTTTATTTCTCCACCGCTTCCGCGGCCTGGGTCCTCTTCTCTATGACTCCCTTGGCGATATTGTTGGGCACGTCCTCGTAGTGGCTGGGCTCCAGGTTGAAGGAGGCCCGGCCCTGGGAGATCGAGCGCACGATGGTGGCGTAGCCGAACATCTCGCTGAGCGGCACGGTGCCGCGTATGAAGCGCACGTTGCCGCGGTTGCCCATCTCGGCTATCTTGGCGCGGCGCGAGTTCAGGTCGCCTATCACGTCGCCCATGTTGGCCTCGGGCGTGACGACCTCGAACTTCATGATCGGCTCCAGCAGCACCGGGTTGGCGGCCTTGCAGGCCGCGCGCAGCGCCATGGCCCCGGCGATCTTGAACGCTATTTCGGAGGAGTCCACCTCGTGGAAGGAACCGTCGAACAGCGTCGCCTTGATGTCCACGATCGGGAAGCCGGCTATCGCTCCGCCGTCGAGCGCCTCGCGGCAGCCCTTCTCCACGGCGGGGATGAATTCCTTGGGGATGCGGCCCTGCTTGATGGCGTCGACGAACTCGAAGCCCTTGCCGGTCTCCTGCGGCTCCACCTTCAGCCAGACGTGGCCGTACTGGCCGCGGCCGCCGGACTGGCGGATGAACTTGCCTTCCATCTCCACGGCCTTCCTGACGGTCTCGCGGAAGGCGACCTGCGGCTTGCCGACGTTGGCCTGCACGTTAAACTCGCGCTTGAGGCGGTCCACGATGATGTCGAGGTGGAGTTCGCCCATGCCGGAGATGATGGTCTGCGAGGTCTCCTCGTCGGTCTTGATGCGGAAGGTCTGGTCCTCTTCGGCCAGGCGGCCCATCGCGATGCCCATCTTCTCCTCGTCCTCCTTGGACTTGGGCTCGATGGCGATCGAGATGACCGGTTCCGGGAAGTTCATGCCCTCCAGCACTATCGGCTGGTCGGGGGAGCAGATCGTCTCGCCGACCTGGGAATTCTTGACGGCCACGGTCGCGGCGATGTCGCCGGCGTGGACCTCCTTGATCTCCTCGCGCTTGTCGGCGTGCATGCGCAGGATGCGGCCGATGCGCTCGGTCGCCTTCCTGCGGGCGAAATAGACGCTGTCGCCGGCCTTCAGCACGCCGGAATAGACGCGGAAGAAGGTCAGCTTGCCCACGTAGGGGTCGGTCTGGATCTTGAAGAGCAGGGCCGCGAAGGGCTCCTTGTCGTCGGACTTGCGCTCGGCCTCCGCGCCGGTGTTCGCGTCGGTGCCGGTGATGGCGGGGACGTCCAGCGGCGAGGGCAGGAAGTCGATGACGGCGTCGAGCATCGGCTGCACGCCCTTGTTCTTATAGGAGGAGCCGCAGAGCACCGGGAAGAACTTGCAGGACAGCGTGCCCTTGCGGATGGCGGCTTTCAGCTCGGCCTCGGTGAAGTTGGTGTCGCCGGCCAGGTAGCGCTCCATGATCTTCTCGTCGAAGTCGGAGAGTTTCTCGATCAGGTTGTCGCGGTACTTCCTGGCGAGCTCCTGCATGTCGGCGGGGATCTCCTCGTCGTGGAAGTCCGCGCCCAGCTGGTCGCCGGTCCAGATCACGGCCTTCATGCGGACCAGGTCCACCAGGCCCCTGAAGGTCTCGGTCACGCCTATGGGGAGCTGTATGGGGGCGGCGTTGGCGCCCAGCTTCTCGACTATGGAGTTGGCGGACATGAAGAAGTCGGCGCCGATGCGGTCCATCTTGTTGACGTAGGCGACGCGCGGCACGTGGTAGCGGTCGGCCTGGCGCCAGACGGTCTCGGACTGGGGCTCCACGCCCTGCACGCCGTCGAAAACGGTGACGGCGCCGTCGAGCACGCGCAGCGAACGCTCGACCTCGGCCGTGAAGTCCACGTGGCCGGGGGTGTCGATGATGTTGACCGTGTGGTCCTTCCACTGCGTGGTGATGGCGGCGGCGGTGATCGTGATGCCGCGCTCGCGCTCCTGCGGCATCCAGTCGGTGGTGGCCGCGCCGTCGTGCACTTCGCCTATCTTATGGGACTTGCCCGTATAGTAGAGGATGCGCTCGCTGGTGGTGGTCTTGCCCGCGTCGATGTGGGCTATGATGCCGAGGTTCCTGAGTTTCCTGAGATCTATCGCCATGTACGGTCCTTTTGCTTTTTATTCCCGCGCCCCGTCGAAGAGGCGGGCTCCCCCCGCGGAACTACCACCACCTGAAATGAGCGAAGGCCCGGTTGGCCTCGGCCATCTTGTGAGTGTCCTCGCGCTTCTTGAAAGCGGCCCCTTCCTTCTTATAGGCCAGCAGGATCTCCTCCGCCAGGCGGGCGGACATGGGCGCGCCGGCGCGCTCGCGCGCGGCCTTGAGCATCCACTGCATCGCCAGGGCGGTGCCGCGGGCGGGCTTGACCTCTATCGGCACCTGGTAGTTGGCGCCGCCGACGCGGCGGGGCCGGATCTCCAGGAGCGGCCGCACGTTCTCGACGGCCTTGGTGAAGACCACCATGGGATCTTCCTTGGTCTTCTCCTTGATGATGTCCATGGCGCCGTAGACCACCTTCTCGGAGGCGACCTTCTTGCCCTGGAAGTTGATCCTGTTGACGAGGCGGGATATCAGGACGGAATTGAACTTGAAGTCGGCCGGGGGAGCGGGTCTCCTGTCGCGCGGCCTTAAACCTTTCCTTGGCATATCTTTGTTCTCCTGGTGTGCTTACTTCTTGGCTGCGCCCGGCTTGGGCCTCTTGGCGCCGTAGAGCGAGCGGCCCTGGCGCCTGTTCTCGACGCCGGCGGCGTCGAGCGCGCCGCGGATGATGTGGTAGCGCACGCCCGGCAGGTCCTTGACGCGGCCGCCGCGCACGAGGACTATCGAATGCTCCTGCAGGTTATGTCCCTCGCCGGGGATATAGGCGGTCACCTCCACCTTGGAGGTGAGCTTCACGCGGGCCACCTTGCGCAGCGCCGAGTTCGGCTTCTTCGGGGTGGTGGTGTAGACGCGGGTGCAGACGCCGCGCCGCTGGGGGCACGACATGAGCGCCGGGGCCTTGCTGAACTGCGGCAGCTCTTCGCGGCCGTGCCTTATAAGCTGGTTTATCGTAGCCATAGAACGAACCTACTCCTTCTTAGACGCCGCCCGGGCTGTAGCTTCCAGTTCCGCGGACCTGGCCGCGAAGCCGCTCCCGGCGGGCACCAAATGTCCAATTATAACATTTTCCTTGAGGCCTTTCAAATGGTCCACCTTGTTGGTGGTGGCCGCGTCCGTCAGCACCCGGGTGGTCTCCTGGAAGCTGGCGGCCGAGATGAACGACTCGCTGGCGAGCGACGCCTTCGAGATGCCCAGCAGCACCGGCTCGGCCTGCGCCGGCTGGTGCCCGCTTTCCGCCACGCGCTGGTTCTCCAGCTTGAAGGCGGTCTTATGGACGATCTCCCCCTTGAGGAAGGAGGTGCCGCCCGGCTCGGTGATCTTCACGTTGGAGAGCATCTGCCGGACTATGATCTCGATGTACTTGTCGTTTATGTTGACGCCCTGCAGGCGGTAGACTTCCTGGATGGCGTTGACGATGTAGTTCTGCACTTCCTTGATGCCCTTGACGGCCAGCAGGTCGTGCATGTCCACCGCCCCGTCGGTCAGCGCTTCGCCCACGGCCACGCGGTCGCCCTCGTAGACGACCAGGTGCTTGCCGTAGGGGACAGGGTAGGTCTCGACCTGGCCGGTCTCCTCGTTCTTCACGGAGACCTCGACGAGGCCCTTCGTGCTCGTGCCCAGGCTGACGACGCCCTCGATCTTGGTTATGATGGCGGCGTTCTTGGGCTTACGGATCTCGAAGAGCTCGGCCACGCGCGGCAGGCCGCCCGTGATGTCCTTGGTCTTGGAGGTCTCGCGGTGCAGCTTGGCCACGACGTCGCCCTGCTTCACCTCTTCGCCGTTGTCGGCGATGATGATGGTGTCGGTGGGCAGCGTGTAGGAGGCGACGGCCTTGCCGCCGTCGTCCACCACGATGCGCGGCGTGCGCTTGGTGCCGCGGTGCTCGATGATGCGGCGCTCGATGATGCCGGTCACCTTGTTGCGCTCCTCGTGCATCGTGACGCCTTCCTTGACGTCCACGAACTTTATCTTGCCGGACTTCTCGGTGATGATCGGCATCGTCAGCGGGTCCCACTCGGCTATGGCGGTGCCGGCCTTGACCTGCTGCTTATCCTCCACCTTTATCTTGGCGCCGTAACTGATCTTGAACTCTTCCTCCGTCTTATCCGCGTGCTCTATCACGATCACCGCGCTGCGCGAGACGCAGACCACGCTGCCGTTGCGGTTCTTTACCGTGCGGAGGTCCTTGAACCTGACCTTGCCGTCCTTCTTGACCTTGACGGCGGCCTCTTCGATGACGCGCGACGCGGTACCGCCGATGTGGAACGTGCGCAGCGTGAGCTGCGTGCCGGGTTCGCCGATCGACTGCGCGGCGATGATGCCGACCGCTTCGCCGACCTCGACCTGCTTGGCGGTGGCCAGGTTCAGGCCGTAGCATTTGGAGCAGATCCCCACGTCGGACTCGCAGGTGAGCACCGAGCGCACGAAGACGCTCTCGCGGCCGCCGGCGGCTATGGCTCTGGCGGCTTCGGGGGTTATCAGGGCGCCGTTCTTGACGAGCACGGTCTTGCCGTCCTTGTCCTTGACGTCCTCCATCGCGATACGGCCGGTGATGCGGTCCTCGAGGGATTCGATGACCTCCTCGCCGGCGGTCAGGGCCATGGCCTCGACGCCGTTGATCGTGCCGCAATCCTCCTCGGTGATGACGACGTTGTGCGCGACGTCCACCAGGCGGCGCGTCAGGTAACCGGCGTCGGCCGTCTTGAGGGCCGTGTCGGAAAGACCCTTGCGTCCGCCGTGCGTCGAGATGAAGTACTCGAGCACGGTCAGGCCTTCGCGGAAGTTGGAGCGCACGGGGTTCTCGATGATCTCGCCGACGCCGCCGGTCAGTTTCTTCTGGGGTTTGGCCATCAGACCGCGCATACCGGCCAGCTGCTTGACCTGCTGGCGGCTGCCGCGCGCGCCGGAATCGGCCATCATGAAGACGGCGTTGAAGCGGTTCTCCCTGGGGCTGTAGATCTTCTGCTCCTGTTTCTGCATCTCGGCGAACATGCCGTCGGCGACGGTGTCGGTGACGCGGGTCCAGATGTCGATGACCTTGTTGTAGCGTTCGTTCTCGGTGATGATGCCGTCCTCGGCCTGGCCTTCGATCTCCCTTACCTGCTTCTCGGCGGCCTTGATCAGGCCCTCCTTGTCCTTGATGACGGACATGTCGGCGATGGAGATGCTCAGGCCCGAGAGAGTGGCGTAATGGAAACCGAGGCGCATCAGCTGGTCCAGCAGTTTCACGGTCTCGAAATGCCCTATCTCGGGGTCCTTGTAGCAGCTGTCGACGAGGCCGGAGAGGTCCTTCTTGCCGACCGTCCTGTTGATGTAGCCGACGGCCCTGGGAACGACGGAGTTGAAGATGATGCGGCCGACGGTGGTGTAATCGTCGGGCCGGCCGGCTTCCCGGGTCTCTCCCTTCCGGAGGTCCTCCCGGTTCTTCCACTCAGCCACCGGTCTCTGGTCGAGAGCGGTCACGCCGCGCACGCGGACGCGGGAATGCAGGCCGATCTTCTCGCGCTGGTAGGCGGCGAGCGTCTCCTCCCGGTCGGCGAAGGTCCGGCCCTCGCCGATGTCGCCCTTTTTGACCTTGGTGAGGTAGTTGACGCCCAGCACCATGTCGTGCGACGGCGCCGCTATCGGGCGGCCGCTGGCCGGGGAAAGGATGTTGTTGGTGGCCATCATCAGCATGCGCGCTTCCATCTGCGCTTCCTGCGATATCGGTACGTGCACGGCCATCTGGTCGCCGTCGAAGTCGGCGTTGAAGGCGGCGCAGGTCAGCGGGTGCAGCTGTATGGCGAGACCCTCGATCAGCACGGGCTCGAAGGCCTGGATGCCGAGGCGGTGCAGCGTCGGCGCGCGGTTGAGCAGGACGGGGTGGCTCTTGGTCACCTTTTCCAGGATGTCCCAGATCTCGTTGTCCGCGTGCTCCATCTTCTTCTTGGCCACTTTCAGCGTAATGGAATCCTTCTTGATGAGCTCGGCCAGCACGAAGGGTTTGAAGAGCTCCAGCGCCATCTCCTTGGGGAGACCGCACTGGTTGAGCTTGAGCTCGGGGCCGACCACGATGACGGAGCGGCCGGAATAGTCCACGCGCTTGCCCAGCAGGTTCTGGCGGAAGCGGCCCTGTTTGCCCTTGAGGATGTCGGAGATGGACTTGAGCGGGCGGTTGGCCGCGCCCAGCACCACCTTGCCGCGGGCGCCGTTCTCTATCAGCGCGTCGACGGCCTCCTGCAGCAGGCGCTTCTCGTTGTAGATCATGACCTGCGGCGCGCGCAGGGCCTCGATGTGCTTGAGGCGGTTGTTGCGGTTGATGATGCGGCGGTAAAGGTCGTTGAGGTCGGAGGTGGCGAAGCGGCCGCCTTCGAGCGGGACCAGCGGGCGCAGGTCCGGCGGCAGCACGGGCAGCACGGTCATGATCATCCACTCGGGCCGGTTGCCGCTGTGCAGGAAACCCTCGAGGATCTTGAGGCGCTTGATGAGCTTGGAGCGGTCGGCGTCGGGCTTGGCGTCGGCCAGCTGCTTGTTGATGGCGTCCAGGTCCTTCTTGATGTCGATGCGCTCGAGCAGCGCCAGGATGGCGTTGGCGCCTATGCCCACCTTGATCTTGGGGAACTTGCGGCGCACCTCGTTGAGCTGGCTCTCGGTCAGCACCTCGCCGACCTTGTACTCGACGCGGTTGGTGACGGAATCCTTGGCGTCGTCCAGCACCACGTAAGCGGCGTAATAGACGACCTTCTCCAGGTCGGAGGGCTTCATGTCGAGCAGGATGCCGATGCGGCTGGGGCTCTTGCGCAGGAACCAGATATGCGCGACGGGGCAGGCCAGCTCGATGTGGCCCATGCGCTCGCGGCGCACCTTGGCCTCGGTGACCTCGACGCCGCAGCGGTCGCAGACGACGCCCTTGAACTTGACCCAGCGGTACTTGCCGCAGGCGCACTCGTAGTCCTTGGAGGGGCCGAAGATGCGCTCGCAGAGCAGGCCGTCACGCTCGGGCTTGAGCGTGCGGTAGTTGATGGTCTCCGGCTTCTTGACCTCGCCGAACGACCAGTTGCGGATCTTCGCGGGGCTGGCGATGCCCAGCTTCATCCCGTTGAAGTCCCCGTAGTTTATCTCCTTGCGTTTCTTGGGCCTGGCTATGCCGAAAAGTCTGCTTGCCGCTTCGGTGATATTTTCCATGTTCTGGTCTCCGGTCTTTTTTCGCTGCTCGCGGTACCGGGGCCGGGCCGCTCCCGGCCCCGTACCGCGCTGTTAGCGCCTGGCTAAGACTCGTCTCAGGCTTTCGAGGCCGCCTTCTTCTTGGGCTTTTCCTTGCTCTCTTCCGCGGCCGCGGGGGCGGCGGCGGGAGCGGGGGCATCGCCCGTCTTGATCAGGTCCACGTCCAGCGACAGGGCCTGAAGCTCCTTGACGAGCACCTTGAACGACTCGGGCACGCCGGGCTGGGGCGGGAACTCGCCCTTGATTATGGCCTCGTACATCTTGGTGCGGCCGACGAAGTCGTCCGACTTCACCGTCAGCATCTCCTGCAGCATGTACGCCGCGCCGTAGCCCTCGAGCGCCCAGACTTCCATTTCGCCGAAACGCTGGCCGCCGAACAGGGCCTTGCCGCCCAGCGGCTGCCTGGTGATGAGGCTGTAAGGGCCCGTGGAACGGGCGTGCACCTTGTCCTCGACGAGGTGGATGAGCTTGAGGATGTAGAGATAGCCGATCGTGACCATCTCCTTGAAAGGCTCGCCGGTGCGGCCGTCGAAGAGGCGGATGCGGCAGTAGTCGTCCGGCAGGTACTCCTCCGGCACGCCGTCCGCTATCAGCTTCTTCTTCGCCTCGCGGATCTGCTCGATGACCTCGGCCTCGCTGGCGCCGTCGAAGACGGGGCAGACCATCTGGGTGTTGAGGTGATGGCCCGCCCAGCCCAGCATCGTCTCCAGGATCTGGCCGATGTTCATACGGGAAGGCACGCCCAGCGGCGAGAGCACCACGTCGATCGGGGTGCCGTCGGGCATGTAGGGCATGTCCTCCTTGGGCATGATCTTGGCGACCACGCCCTTGTTGCCGTGGCGGCCGGAGAGCTTGTCGCCCACCTGCAGGCGGCGCTTGAGGGCGATGTAGACCTTGACCACCTTGTTGACGGTGACCGACAGTTCGCCGCTCTGCTTCAGGAGTTCCTTCTCGCGCGCGTACTTGTCGCGGATCTTCTTCTCCATCAGCTTGCAGAACTCCTCGATGTCGGCGCCCTTCTTCGACTCGACGGATTCCTTGCGGAAGTTCTTGAGCGCCTCGAGGTGCTGGCGCATCTCCTCGTTGATCTCCTCCACGCGCTGGCGCTCCTCGGGCTTGGTCAGCTTCTCGCGGCGCACGAACACGCGGGTGCCGATGATCTTGCCGTTCACGCCCGGGGGCACGCGCAGCGAGGTATCGGTGACGTCCTCGGCCTTCTTGCCGAAGATGACCTTCAGCAGGCGCTCCTCGGGGGAGAGCTGCTGTTCGCCCTTGGGCGAGACCTTGCAGACCAGGATGTCGCCGGGGCGCACGATCGTGGAAGGCACGACCACGCCGTCGGCGTCTATGTTCTCCAGCGCGTCGGAGCCGACGTTCGGGATGTCGCGGGTTATTTCCTCGGGGCCGAGCTTGGTGTCGCGGGCCTCGACCTCGAACTCCTCGATGAAGATGGAGGTGAAGGCGTCCTCCTCCACCAGGCGCTCGCTGACCAGGATGGCGTCCTCGTAGTTATAGCCTTCCCAGCTCATGAACGCGACCAGCGCGTTCTTGCCCAGGGCCAGCTGGCCGTTGGCGGTGGCGGGACCGTCGGCTATGATATCGCCCTTCTTGACCGTGTCGCCGCTGTGCACTATCGGCACCTGGTTGACGCAGGTGTCCTGGTTGGAGCGGCGGTACTTGATCAGGTGGTAGATGTCGGGGTCCTTGGAATGGTCCGGCTTTATCGCGATCATGTCGCCGGAGGCGTAGATGACCTTGCCGGAGGTGCGCGCCGTCACGCAGGCGCGGCTGTCGCGGGCGATGGCCGGCTCCATGCCGGTCGCCACCAGCGGCGCCTCGGTCAGCAGCAGCGGCACGGCCTGGCGCTGCATGTTGGAACCCATCAGCGCGCGGTTGGCGTCGTCGTGCTCGAGGAACGGTATGCAGGCCGCCGAGATGGACACCACCTGCATGGGCGAGACGTCCATGTAGCGGACCTTGTCGGCGTCGACGAAGACGTAGTCGTCCTTGATGCGGCCGTAGACCTGGTCGGTCGAGAAGCGGCCGGAATCCACCGGGGTATTGGCCTGGCCGACGAAGATGTCGTCTTCCCTGTTGGCCGTCAGGTACTCGACCTCGGCGGTGGGTTTCTTGCCGGAGACTTTCCGGTACGGCGTCTCTATCAGGCCGTACTGGTTGACCTTGGCGTAGGCGGCCAGCGAGACGATGAGGCCGATGTTGGCGCCTTCGGGGGTCTCGATGGGGCAGACGCGGCCGTAATGCGTGTAGTGCACGTCGCGCACCTCGAAGCCGGCGCGCTTGCGGTTGAGACCGCCGGGGCCGAGGGCCGAGAGGCGGCGCTTGTGCGTCAGCTCGGCCAGCGGGTTGATCTGGTCCATGAACTGGGAGAGCTGGCTGGTGCCGAAGAACTTGCGGATGATGGCCACCACCGGCGCGGCGTTGACCAGCTCGCGCGGGGTCTTCTTCTCCTCCTTGTTCATGCGGTCGCGCACGTTGCGGCCGATCTGGACCAGGGCCACGCGGATCTGGTTCTCGAGCAGTTCGCCGATGGAGCGGACGCGGCGGTTGCCCAGGTGGTCGATGTCGTCCACCTGGTACTGGAACTTCTCACCCTCGTGCTCGAAGCCGGCCGCGCCGGTATTGAGCGCCAGCAGGTACTTGATAGTGACCAGAACGTCCTCGATGGTCAGGTTGCGGACCTTCTCGCCGGGCGCCTTGAACTTCCTGGGCAGCTGGTCGTAGAGGGGCTTGAGCTTGCGCTGGGCCTTGTAGCGGCCGACCAGCGAGAAGTCGTAGCGGCGCAGGCTCTTGTAGAGGATGGTGTTGAGGTAGTCCTCGGCCTGCTCCTTGACTATGAAGTCCTGGCCGCGCATCTTCTTGTAGATCTCGTGGCGGGCGTCGGAGGCGCTCTTGGGCTGGTTCTTGGCCTCGAGGGCCAGGATGATGCCGGGATTGTCGTCCTTGGGGTTGCCCTTTATGAGGCGGACGGTCTTGATCTTCCGGTCGAGCAGCTGCTTGAAGGTCTTGTCGTCGATCGGCTGCACCTTGTCCTCGAGGTTCAGCACGACCTCGCCGGTCGCCTTGTCCACTATGTCCTCGATGGCGTACTTGCCGATGACGGCGGAGGCGTTGTCCTGGCTGACCGCGACCTCCTCGGCCTCGTAGAAGATGTTCAGGATCTCGGAATTGGTCTCGAGGCCGGAAGCCTTGAGGAAGGTGGTCGCGAGGATCTTCTTCTTGCGGTCCAGGCGCACCCAGAGCACGTTGTCCAGGTCGAACTCGAACTCGACCCAGGCGCCGCGGTAGGGGATGATGCGGGCGAAATGCAGCGGCTTGCCGAGCACCGACTGCTTCTTCTCCTCGTCGTCCTCGAAAATGATGCCGGGAGAGCGGTGCAGCTGGCTGACCACGATGCGCTCGGCGCCGTTGAAGATGAAGGAGCCGTTGTCGGTCATCAGCGGCAGGTCGCAGAGGGTGACGTCCTGCTCGGTGACCTGCTTGAGCTTGCCGCTGGCCTGCTTCTCGCTCAGCGACATCCAGACGCGCAGCGGCGAGGCGTAGGTGCCGCCGCGGGTAAGGGCCTCCTCGGGGCTGTGGTACTTGGGATCGCCGAGCTCGTACTTGACGAAATCGAGCTGCATCGAGCCGTCGGCGGACTCGACGGGAAAAACGTCCATGAAGGAGGCCTGCAGGCCCTGGATCCTGCGCTCCTCGGGGTCCGTGTCGAGCTGCAGGAACCAGTCGAAGGACTGTTTCTGCATATCGAGCAGGTCGGGCGCCTTGAGGATCTGGGGTATTTTGGAGAAGTCTTTCGTTTTCATGGTCACCTCTTTCCGCGGATGAAAAACGACCGTTCCGGAGGGCTTCAAGTCCCCCGGGTTACGGCTCAATCTGCTATAGTCCTTTTCTCGATATGCAGACTAGAGTTCCTGGCACTTCTGGGCTGCGGGTCCCGGCACGCAGACTCCGCCGCCGGCCTTCTCGGGCCGACGGCGGGATCCGTTAGCTTCTTACTGGAACCGCTTACTTCAGTTCGACCGCGGCACCGGCCTCTTCGAGCTTCTTCTTCATCTCGTCGGCGGCCTTCTTGTCGACGTTCTCTTTCACGTTCTTGGGGGCGCCTTCGACCAGGTCCTTGGACTCCTTGAGTCCCAGGCCGGTCAGCTCGCGCACGACCTTGATGACGCTGATCTTCTTGGCGGTGTCGGTCACGGCTTTGAGCACGACGGTAAACTCGGTCTTCTCCTCGGCGGCGGCGCCGCCGGCGGCGCCGGGTGCGGCGGCGACGGCCACGCCCGTCGGGGCGGCCTTCACGCCGAACTTCTCTTCGATCCCCTTCACGAGGTCGGAAAGTTCCATTATCGTCATGCCGCCGATAGCTTCTATCAGCTGGTCTTTGCTCATGGTTGCCATTTCAGGGCTCCTTTTGCCGCCCGGAGGCGGTCTTTTTAGTAGCCCCCAACGCCTTTGCGGGCGAAGGGGTTTATCCCATTGACTGGCGGGACTACCAGGATTTACTTCAGATCGTGAGCGCCGTATCGAGAACTATGTCCGTCGGACGGCCTTCAAATTTTCAGAGACGAAAAAACGCAGACGTGAGGAGTGTGGAGAGACCGCACTTCATCGACTTCTACGGTAAAAACGTGGATACGGCTCAGGCGCTCTGCGCCGGGTTTTCAGGAGCCGCGGCAGGAGCGCCGCCGGCCTTTTCTTTCTGCTCTTTCAGGGAATCAAGCACCCAGCGGATCTGGGCTATGCTGGAGTACAGCGTGCCGGCCAGCTGGGTGAGCAGTTCCGTCTTGGAGCCTATCTTGGAAAGCTTCTCGATGTCGGCGGGGGTGAGCCAGTTCTTCTCGTAGAAACCGCCCTTGATCTTGAGGGCCGGGTTCTCCTTGGCGAACAGCATCAGCTCCTTCGCGACCTTGGTCACCTCGTCGTGGTCCGCCAGGGTGACCACGGCGGTCGGGCCCTTGGCCACGGAGGCGTCGGCGGGTTTCAGGGAGGCGTTCTCCAGAGCGTGCGAGATGATGGTGTTGCGGGTGACGGTGAACCTGGATTTCGACGGGCGCAGCTTGTCCCGGAGAACGTTGAGGTTCTCGAACTTCAGGCCCTGGAAGGACGCGAAAAAGACGTCGGACGCCTTTAAATCGGCGCCGAGCTTCTTAGCGGCCTCTACCTTGTCGTTCTTGGAGTATTTCATTTCGTTTACCGTCGCAACAGATCTTTTCCGTTCTTTGACTATCCCCGCGATCTATAAGACCGGCAGCGACCTACTCTCCCAACACCGAGTTGGGTGTTAGTACCATCGGCCCTGGAGCCCTTAACTGCCGTGTTCGGAATGGGAACGGGTGTAACCTCTCCGGAATAGCCACCGGTCTTATAGATCGCGGGGATTTAAGCGCAGCCCGTTAGGGCTTAAAAGCCAAGAAGCAGCATATTGCATTAGTGCGTTATTGGATTCGAAAATAAGGCCAAGCCGCACGGCCGATTAGTACTGGTTAGCTCAACATATTACTATGCTTACACACCCAGCCTATCAACCCGGTAGTCTTCCGGGGGCCTTCTGGGACTTGACGTCCAGGGAAACCTTATCTTGGGGCGGGTTTCACGCTTAGATGCTTTCAGCGTTTATCCCTACCGAACACCGCTACCCAGCTTATGCCGTTGGCACGACAGCTGGTATACGGGAGGTTCGTCCAACCAGGTCCTCTCGTACTGTGGTCAGCTCCCCTCAAGTTTCCTGCGCGCATATCAGATAGAGACCGTACTGTCTCACGACGTACTGAACCCAGCTCACGTACCGCTTTAATGGGCGAACAGCCCAACCCTTCCCACCTGCTTCAGCGGGAGGATGCGATGAGCCGACATCGAGGTGCCAAACCGGGTCGTCGATGTGGACTCTTGGACCCGATCAGCCTGTTATCCCCGGGGTAGCTTTTATCCGTTGAGCGATGGCCCTCCCACGAGGTACCACCGGATCACTATGACCTACTTTCGTACCTGCTCGGCCCGTCGGCCTCGCAGTCAAGCTCCCTTCTACCATTGCGCTCGACAGGCGATTTCTATTCGCCCTGAGGGAACCTTGGTACGCCTCCGTTACTCTTTAGGAGGCGACCGCCCCAGTCAAACTGCCCACCTGCCAATGTCCTTCTGCCGGATGACGGCCCGAAGTTAGAATCACAGTTCCAAAAGGGTGGTATTTCACCGTTGCCTCCGCCAGGGCCAAAACCCTGACATCACCGGCTCCCACCTATCCTACGCATTTAAAACCGTAATCCAATGACAAGATACAGTAAAGCTCCACGGGGTCTTTTCGTCTAGATACGCGCAGCAAGCGTCTTCACTTGCACCACAATTTCGCCGAGCCCTACGTTGAGACAGCGGCATCTTTGTTATGCCATTCGTGCAGGTCGGAACTTACCCGACAAGGAATTTCGCTACCTTAGGACGGTTATAGTTACCGCCGCCGTTTACTGGGGCTTAAGTTCGAAGCTTCGCCTTGCGGCTGACTCCTCCCCTTGACCTTCCAGCACCGGGCAGGCATCACTCCCTATACGTCATCTTGCGATTTCAGCAGAGAGCTAAGTTTTTGTTAAACAGTCACGATGCCCATTTCACTGCGGCCCTTTCACGCCGTGGGCTTTTAATCTCACGTCGCTACCGGGGCGTCCCTTCTTCCGAAGTTACGGGACCAGTTTGCCTAGTTCCTTAACGTAGGTTATCTCGCGCGCCTTAGCATATTCAGCTCGCCCACCTGTGTCGGATTACGGTACGGTTATGATAGAAACTCCCCACGAAGTTTTTCTAGGCAGCGTGGTTGGGCCACTTCCCACGGTATTACCCGCGGTCGCGTTCAGCTTTCGGCTTGACGGCCCGGTGGATTTTCCTGCCGGACCACGCCTACGACTTTAGACCTGGACAACCATTACCAGGATGGCTTACCCTTCTGCGTCCCTCCTTGGGTGATGACGCGTCTACCATAGTTCAGGAATATTAACCTGATGCCCTTCATCTACGCCTTTCGGCCTCGACTTAGGACCGACTGACCCTGAGCCGACGAACGTTGCTCAAGGAAACCTTAGGCTTTCGGCGACAAGGATTCTCACCTTGTTTATCGCTACTTATTCCGGCATCCTCACTTCTTGACGCTCCAGCGCTCCTTACGGTACGCCTTCGCTGCGTCAAGAACGCTCCCCTACCACGTACAAGAACTCGCGTTCTTGTACATCCGCGATTGCGGTGACATGCTTAGCCCCGTGTCATTTTCGGCGCAGGTTCGCTAGACTAGTGAGCTGTTACGCACTCTTTAAAGGGTGGCTGCTTCTAAGCCAACCTCCTAGCTGTTTATGTAAACCCACATCCTTTGCCACTTAGCATGTACTTTGGGACCTAGATCGGCGGTCTGGGCTGTTCCCCTCTTGCACGTGAAGCTTATCCCTCACGAACTGACTGCCGTGTAATTCGCCGCGGTATTCGGAGTTTGATTGAATTCGGACCGAGGGTCGCTCAGCCTACATCATTCAGTGCTCTACCCCCGCGGGTTAACACACGACGCTATCCCTATAGATATTTCGGGGAGAACTAGCTATCACCAAGTTCGATTAGCCTTTCACCCCTTACCCCAACTCATGTAGGAACTTTTCAACGTTCAACACTTCGGACCTCCAGTAAGTTTTACCTCACCTTCATCCTGGTCAGGGTAAGATCACTTGGCTTCGAGTCTACCACGACGAACTGATCGCCCTATTCAGACTTGCTTTCGCTGCGGCTCCGTCGTTTACTTCCGACTTAACCTCGCTCGTCCCGGTAACTCGCCGGATCATTCTTCAACAGGCACGCCGTCGAGCATTCCTGGGCCTTGCGGCCCTGGCATAGCTCTTCGACAGCTTGTAGATGTACAGTTTCAGGTTCTATTTCACTCCCGGTCACGGGTTCTTTTCGCCTTTCCCTCGCGGTACTTGTTCACTATCGGTCGCCAGAGAGTATTTAGTCTTGGAGAGTGGTCTCCCCGGATTCCTGCCGGATTTCACGTGCCCAGCAGTACTTAGGTATCCATCGGAAGCCGCTTCGCTTTCGCATACGGGGCTGTCACCCGCTATGGCCGCACTTTCCAGAGCGTTCTGCTAGCTTACGGTTTTAACTTCCCGGTTCTGCACCGGACGGACCCTGCAACCCCACTCGAGCAAGCCCGAATGGTTTAGACTGTTCCGCGTTCGCTCGCCACTACTGACGGAATCTCGTTGATTTCTTCTCCTCCAGGTACTGAGATGTTTCACTTCCCTGGGTTGTCTTCGACAGGCTATCTTGCGGCCTGACGGCCGCCACTTTACCTGAAGATTCCGGGGGTTTACCCCGGACGGTTTCCCGATTCGGAAATCCGCGGATCAAAGGATATTTGCTCCTCCCCGCGGCTTATCGCAGCTTATCACGTCCTTCATAGACTTCTGGCGCCAAGGCATCCACTATACACCCTTGTAGCTTGGCCTTATTTTTCAATCCAATAAGGTCATTTTTATCGCCTAATGCTTTATATGCTACTTCTTTGTGTGTCTTATAGTTCTCATATAAGACGCTTGGCTTTTAGATCCACCCGTCGGCTCTCGACCCCTCGCGGGGCATTACGGAGCGTCCAGGCATACGGATCGCGCTTAATTGTCAAAGAACGGAAAATCAGTGTAATTCGGGCTGTCGGTCAGCGAATCTGTGGAGCTGACCGGGATCGAACCGGCGACCTCCTGCTTGCAAAGCAGGCGCTCTCCCAGTTGAGCTACAGCCCCTAAAATGGGCCCAGAAGGAATTGAACCTTCGACCTCACGCTTATCAAGCGTGCGCTCTAACCAGCTGAGCTATGAGCCCAAATTATGTATGAATGGCCACCCTGAAGTCTTCTATGATTATGTCACGGAAGTCGAACGGCACCGACCTATATCCTCTCGTGAAAGAGAATAATAAAGGAGGTGATCCAGCCGCACGTTCTCGTACGGCTACCTTGTTACGACTTCACTCCAATCACCAGCCACAACTTGGGGCCCAGAGTATCCTGGGCACTTCTGTTGCAACTGACTTTCGTAGTGTGACGGGCGGTGTGTACAAGGCCCGGGAACGTATTCACCGCAGCCTGCTGATCTGCGATTACTAGCGATTCCAACTTCACGAGGGCGAATTGCAGCCCTCGATCTGAACTGGGATACAGTTTAGGGATTGGCTCCACCTTACGGTCTTGCAGCCCTCTGTCTGTACCATTGTATCACGTGTGTAGCCCTGGACATAAAGGCCATGATGATTTGACGTCATCCCCACCTTCCTCCGTGTTATCCACGGCAGTCTCCTGAGAGTCCTCTCCTTGCGGAGTAGCAACACAGGACAGGGGTTGCGCTCGTTGCGGGACTTAACCCAACATCTCACGACACGAGCTGACGACAACCATGCAGCACCTCGGCTAGCTCCCTTGCGGGTCCCCTCTACTTTCATAAAGGGTACCACTAGTCGTTCGAGCCCAGGTAAGGTTCTTCGCGTAGCGTCGAATTGAACCACATGATCCACCGCTTGTGCGGGCCCCCGTCAATTCCTTTGAGTTTTAACCTTGCGGCCGTACTCCCCAGGCGGTAGACTTAATGCGTTAGCGTCGGCACGGAAGGGGTCGATACCTCCCACACCTGGTCTACATCGTTTACGGCTAGGACTACCAGGGTATCTAATCCTGTTTGCTCCCCTAGCTTTCGCGTCTCAGCGTCAGTAAAGGCCCAGGAACCTGCCTTCGCCTTGGGCGTTCTTCCAGATATCTACGCATTTTACCGCTACACCTGGAATTCCGGTTCCCTCTACCTCACTCAAGAAACCCAGTTTCCGTGGACAGTTCGCAGTTGGGCTGCGAAATTTAACCACAGACTTAGGCTCCCGCCTACACGCGCTTTACGCCTAGTAATTCCGAGTAACGCTCGCCACCTACGTATTACCGCGGCTGCTGGCACGTAGTTAGCCGTGGCTTATTCGCAGGGTACCGTCATTTATTTCGTCCCCTGCAAAAGGAGTTTACAATCCGAAGACCTTCGTCCTCCACGCGGCGTCGCTGGATCAGGGTTTCCCCCATTGTCCAAAATTCCCCACTGCTGCCTCCCGTAGGAGTAGGGCCCGTGTCTCAGTGCCCTTGTGGCCGGTCATCCTTTTAGATCGGCTACCCGTCAAAGCCTTGGTGGGCCGTTACCCCGCCAACTAGCTGATAGGCCGCAGACTCCTCCTTGAACGCATTGCTGCTTTCATCCCAAGAAGATGCCTCCTCGGGATTATATGGAATATTAGCTCGACTTTCGCCGGGTTATCTTCCATTCAAGGGCAGATTGTCTACGTATTACTCACCCGTCTGCCGCTAGGTCGTACAGACCCTCGCTCGACTTGCATGTGTTAGGCGCGCCGCCAGCGTTAACTCTGAGCCAGGATCAAACTCTCCATTGAAATCCGCAGACAGCTCATAGCAAACATCGCTATTTACCATTAGCAGTTCACGGAGCGCTCTATTGGCTCTTACTTTCATTGCACTGTTCTTTCGAACGGTGCAAGGTTTTAACACCATTGGTTTTTTTTAATACACCATTCAACGAAGTCTCAGTTTCCGTCCCGACCTCCGACCGGCTCGCGCCGCTCTGCGGTCGGGCTTTCCGCTGAAGCTCCGCTTCAGGGTGCCCATTCATACATAATTTTTCAGAGAACAAACCCTTTCCTGTTTTCGTACTTCACAGGTACGGGTGATTTGGCTTGTCGCAGCGTTAACCGCGACTGTGTTTATATCTTACCAAAACCGGGCGAATCTTGTCAACTGTTTTTTTCTCGTCGGAGAAACCGTCTTGTTGAAGCTGACGCTTCAAGGTTTTTTATTTTTTTGTGGCGCGTTTCCTGCGCCGTTTTGAAAGATCGAGACCGCCCGTTTTCGGTACTGCGGTTTCCGACAACACGGATATTATAGCAAAAAATTTTTTCCTGTCAAACGTTCATGAAAAACTTTTTCCCCGGTCCCCGGGCGCCGCGGCGCCGTGAGCTCCGGTACGACGCGGGACCGGAGCGGGGCGGCCGCCTGGTACCGCCCGACAGCTCCGCGCAGGTTCCCGTCGCGGTTCTCCACGGAATATTCTTTGAGGAGAGATAATATATTATATTTATAAATTATTTATAAATATAATTATTGGGAAAGTTTTTCAAAGAACTTTTTGGGCCTGCAGCCCTTGGGGGCCATGCCTTTCAGGGCCATCTCTCGGCAGACATCCCCGCGGGCCACGAGGTCCGCGTAGCTTCTGTCCGGGCAAAGCTCGAAAAATTTAGCGTAATCGGCGGCGGCCTCTTTCAGCTGGCCGCTCTCGGAACGGATCTCGCCGCGGCCCTGGTAGGAATAGGCGTCCTCCGGGTCCAGCGACAGGCGCTCCCCGAAATCCAGGAAAGCGTCGGCGTTGTAGGCGTCGCGCTCGGGGCCGGAAGCCTGCCGCGCCAGAAGGCGGCGCACGAGGGCCCTCTGGTAAAGCGCGTACCCTTTCTCGAGACCGCGATCCAGGCTCACCGAGGCCGTCAGGTCGTCCACGGCCTCCGGGTAGCGGCGCATGTTCTTGTAAGCCGTCCCGCGTTTAAGATAGGCTTCGGCCGAAGAACTGCTGATGGAGATCTCCTCCGTGAAGACGGCGGCGGCTTTGTCGGGATGCAGCATCATGAAGCTGGTCCAGGTAAGACCGCGGCCCGTCGCTTTATTGAAGGCCGGCAGCGCTTTTTTCCGGAGGAGCTTAGCCTCCTCCGACGGGGAAAGCTTCTTCCTGGCGGCTTCGGCCGCGGCCGCGTCCCGCAGTTCCCCCAGGAAAGCGGAGAATTCGGCGGGGTCGGACAGGTCCCTTACCGAAGGCACGGGCACCTGCGCCGATACCGCGGCCGGGAAAAGAACGAGCGAGGCGGAAAGAACTATATTTAGCATAACCCTCTGAAAATTTATATTATCTACCGTAATATTATACCGCTTACGGAGACATATGAGCATTCATAAGAACCAGCCAAAAGGACTTTTCCTCCTCTTCTTCGTGGAGATGTGGGAAAGGTTCTCCTACTACGGCATGCGCGCGCTGCTGGTGCTGTACATGGTCAAGGCGCTGCAGTTCAGCACCGAAAAAGCAGGCCATGTCTACGGCTGGTACACCGGCCTGGTATACCTCACACCGCTGCTGGGCGGCTACATAGCCGACCGCTACATGGGTCAGCGCAAAGCGATAGTAGTGGGCGGCACGCTCATGGCCCTCGGCCATTTCGCGATGGCTTTCCCCCCGATACCGTTCTTCTTCGGCGCCATGATACTGCTGATACTGGGCAACGGTTTCTTCAAGCCCAATATCTCCACCGTGGTCGGCTCGCTCTACGAAGAGAACGACCCGCGGCGCGACGGCGGCTTCACTATCTTCTACATGGGCATAAACGTCGGCGCCTTCTTCTCGCCGCTGATCTGCAGCACCCTAGGCGAGAAGGTCGGCTGGCACTGGGGCTTCGGCGCCGCGGGCGTAGGAATGGTCATAGGCCTGGCGATGTACCTCTGGGGGCAAAAGGCGCTGCTGGGAGAGAAGTGCATGAAACCCGCCGCGCCCCAGAGGGATTACTGGGTGCCGATAACTCTCGTCGCCGTAGTAATTTTCCTCCTGATAGCCAGCGCCTTCCAGGTGAACGGGCTGGACATAAAAGGCATGGTCCCCCGGTGGGTATACGGCACCGCGGCCCTCCTGGTGGCCATAGGCCTGGCTTACGCCTACGCCTCCAAGCCGGAGAAATCCACGCTTACCCACGTCGAGAAGCAGCGGCTCGCCGTGATCTTCATCATGGTGTTCTTCACCATCTTCTTCTGGTCCGCCTTCGAACAGGCCGGCAGCTCGCTGACGCTGTTCGCCGACCGGGAGACGAACAGGTGGATAGAGCTCTTCGGCTGGCGCTGGGAAATGCCCGCCGGTTATTTCCAGTCGCTCAACCCGCTGTTCATAGTGCTGCTCGCTCCTTTCTTCTCCAACATGTGGATAAAGCTGGCGGAAAAAGGAAAAGAACCGTCCAGCCCCATCAAGTTCGCGATGGGCCTCGGCCTCCTGGCCTTCGGTTTCGTGATCCTGATAGCGGCCGCGGCGGCCTATCAGCAGAGCGGGCCGGTCAGCGTGTTCTGGCTGGTCGGAGCCTACTTCTTCCACACGCTGGGCGAACTCTGCCTCTCCCCCGTCGGCCTGTCGCTGGTGACCAAACTGGCGCCGGTACAGTTCGGCTCGCTGATGATGGGCGTCTGGTTCCTCTCCAGCGTGGCGGCCGGCTTCGTGGGCGGCGCCTTCGCCGGCAACTACGACGCCATAGACCACGTGCGTTTCTTCATGATCCCGACGGCGACGGCCGCGGGCGCGGCGCTGGTGCTGATACTGATAACGCCCAAACTGCGCAAGTGGATGCACGGCGTGCATTGAACGCGGAAAACCGCAAAAGAGAAAGCCCGGGCACGGTCCCGGGCTTTCTCTTTTTCGCCGGCAAAATTCAGAAAGTGCGGACTACCGAGGCGCTGAGGCCCAGGCCGTGGAACTGCGGGGCGCGGCCCGAGAAGGACCTGTAGCCTTCCGCGACGACGTTGGCGCGCCAGTTGGAATCGGGGAACTGCCACTCGTACCCGAGGCCCAGGTTCCAGGCTTCGCGCCAGCCCAGGAGGGGTTCGTCGAACTCGGCTTTGCGGGCCCCGTAGAAGTTGTGAAGCGAGACCCCGCCCCTGACCAGCATATACCGCGTATGCGGAGTGCCCAGCGGTATCAGCGCCAGCTCTATCCCCGCCGGTATCTCCAGGTGGGAGAGCCGGGCTTCCGAGCCGTTCAGCTTCACCTGCGAATAACGGCCGTACCTGACGCCCGCATAATACCTCACCCAGGAAAAGAGATGTCCTCCCACCAGCAGCCGCGGACCGAAGCCCGAGGCTTCGTCGGAAACTTTGGCCGACGAATCGTCCGTGGAAAGCGATTCCGCCGAGAAGCCCAGCGCCGCGTAACGCGCCTTGCGGACCCGCGCGGCCGCCGCCGCCCGGCCGGAGGCGGCCTGGGCCCTGACCTGTCCCTGCGGCACGGGCGCCTGGTCTGAGCGTATATATCTAAGGAATTCCTGCTTCTCTTTCTCTGTCCAGGCCGCCTGCGATCCCAGGTCGGGCAGTTTCTGCGCTCCCGCCGCGCAGGGAAGCAGGAAAAGCAGGCCGATCAGCAGCGGGGATGATTTCACGCGGGAAATTATATTATATTAGCCTTATGCGGTATATCTTCCCAGTCCTCCTGGCCGCCGCCTGCGCGCTGCCTTCGCCCGCCGGGGCGAGGTCCATCGCCCAGGCCCGGTCCGAGGTCGTGGACGCGACGATGGTCTACCTGAACACGCCCTACCTCTGGGGCGGCATGCATCCGGACACCGGCATGGACTGCTCCGCCTTCGTGAAGCTGGTCTATGCCCGGGCCGGACTTGACCTGCCGCGCGTTTCGCGCGACCAGTTCAAAACGGCCGGCAGGCTCCCCCCGGACGGCGTGCTGCCCGGCGACATCATTTTCTTCGCCATGAAAAATCCCGGCACGGCCAAAGTGGACCATGTCGGGATATACGCCGGAAAAGGTTTCTTCGTCCACGCCTCTTTCACCAACGGCGTGCACATCGACTCCGTACAGAACCCCTACTACTACGCCCGCCTCGTCGCGGTTCGCAAGCACCCGGGCTTCTAGGCCCCGGAGGCCGCCGGACCGTCAGGCGGAAATGACGGACTTCCCGCCCATGTACTTCCGCAGCGCTTCGGGGACGGCGACGCTGCCGTCGGCCCGCTGATTGTTCTCCAGCAGCTGGATCAGGATCCTCGGCGTCGCGACGGCCGTGTTGTTCAGCGAGTGAACGAACCGGAGCTTGCCGTCGGGGCCGCGGTAGCGGATATTGAGGCGCCGGGCCTGGAAATCGTGGAAATAGGAAGCGGAATGCGTTTCCCCGTATTTCCCTTTCGAAGGCATCCAGGCCTCGATGTCGTACTTCTTGACCTGCCCCAGCCCCAGGTCGCCGCCGCAATTGACCACGACCCGGTAGGGGATGCCGAGCTCACGCAGGAGTTCCTCGGCGTTGGAGAGCAGTTCCTCGTGATGCTTCACGCTGGTCTCGTGCGACGCTTCGCACAATATGACCTGCTCGAACTTCATGAACTCGTGGACCCGGTAGAGCCCCTTGGTGTCCTTGCTGTAGCTGCCGGCCTCGCGCCTGAACGCCGGGGAAAAAGCCAGGACCTTCTTCGGCAGGTCTTCCGCCGCCAGCACCTTGTCGGCGAAATAGCCCATCGCCGCCACTTCGGCGGTCCCGGCCAGATAGTCCGAGTCCTGGGTCCTGTAAAGATCGTCCTCGCCCTGCGGCAGGAAGCCGGTGCCCAGCAGCGATTCGCGGCGCACCAGGGAAGGGGCTATCATCATCGAATAGTCGGGATGCCGCGCCCTGAAAAGATCGGCCGTCAACTGCCAGACGGCCAGTTCCAGCTCGGCCCCTTCGTTCTTCAGGAAGTAGCCCCGGAAGCCCGCCACCTTGGCGCCGGTCTCGAAATCGGCCAGGTCCAGCTTCTCCATCAGCTCGATATGGTCTTTGGGCTTGAAATCGAACCTGGGGACCTCTCCCCACGTCCGCAGCTGCACGTTCTCCGCGTCGGTGGCGCCTTCCGGCACGGAAAGGTCCGGGACATTGGGGACGCGGAGCATGAGCGCGTGCCATTCGGCCATCGTCTCCTTGAGCTTCTCCTCCTCCTTCAGGAGGCGCTCCTTCAGCGCTTTCATGCCGGAGATGACTTCCGCCTTCTCCGCTTTGTCCTTTATCTGCGGCAGCCTCAGGGAGACCTCGTTCTGCTCGGCGCGCATTTTTTCTATCACAGCCAGGAGCTCCCTCCTGCGGTCGTCGGCCGCGAGCAGCGGCGCGGGGTCGAAATCCAGGCGCTTCTTCTTAGCGCCGGCGAGCACGAGGTCCTTGTTCTCTCTTATGAATTTTATGTCCAGCATGGGTATCCAGAACGCCTAAGATACGGCGGTTCCGGGCCGGACACGGTGTCCGGGGGAACGCCGGATTCATGGTAGCAAATGAGCGGCTCGGCCAGAAAGCGGCGGCCCGGCGGGAGCGGGCTCAGACAGGCAGGACTTCCCTGGCCGCGGCGCGGGACACGGGTGATCGGCCGCGTGGAAGCCGCCCGCCCGCCGCTGTAGATCTTTCCCTCAGCGAACTTTCATGCAGGCGCGGCCGATACCGGCCCTCAAGCCCGCCGGACATGCGGGTTCATTTCAAATATCGTAAGATGATGACGCCGGACATCCCTGGTTGCGTCCGGGTTAGATATAAAAGCGCTTTATGGATCCGAACATAGACCGTGGAATGCAGGCTATGACCCCGTGGTTCAAGCGTGCCGACCGCTACGTTCCCGTTCTAGTGGCCGCCTTGACCTTTATCGTCTTCCTGCCCACCCTCGAAAACTTATTCGTGGACTGGGACGATCATGCCACTCTGGTGGATAATTACAGGTACAGGGGGCTGGGATGGGAGCAGTTGAAATGGATGTTTACGACATCCCATATGGGGCATTACCAGCCGCTCAGCTGGGTCACTTTCGGGCTCGATCACATCGTCTGGGGGATGGATCCGTTCGGGTATCATCTCACCAGCGTACTGCTGCACAGCGTAAACGCCGTCGTCTTCTATTTTGTCTGCCTGAAACTGTTCTCGCTGGTTATAAAGCGCGCATCCGGGGAGATAGAACCGGGAACGTATTTCGCGGCGGGCTTTGCCGCGCTTGTTTTTGCCGTCCATCCTTTGCGCGTAGAGTCGGTGAGCTGGGCGACGGAGCGCCGCGACGTGCTTTCCGGCCTCTTCTACCTGCTGTCCGTGTGGTTCTACATTTCGGCGCGGACCTCCGACAGGGACAGGGTATCTTTCTGGCGTCTTTATGCGCTGCCGCTTGCCGCTTTGCTCCTGTCCCTGTTGTCCAAAGGCACGGCTATAAGTCTTTTCATAACTCTTCTTGTGCTGGATGTCTACCCGCTCGGAAGACTTCCGGGCGATCCGGGGCTGTGGTTCTCGCGCGACGCGCGGCGTATCTGGCTCGAGAAGGCGCCGTTCGCCGCGCTTGCCGCGATCTTCGGAGTGATCGGGTACAAATGGCTGTTAAAAGTGGATTTTATAACCTCTTATGAGCAATTAGAACTGTTCCGGCGTTGCGGGCAGATCTTTTCGGCGCTGGCATTTTACGTGTGGAAAACCCTCGTGCCTGTGGAGTTGTCCCCTGTGTACCGCGTTCCGTTCGGGTCCGGTCTGCTCGCCGGCGCGGGAATAGCGGCGGTCACGGTGCTTTTATTCATGCTAAGACGCCGTCTGCCGGCGGGGCTGGCCGCGTGGATATCTTATATCGCCGCTGCCGGTCCGATGCTGGGATTGGTGAAATTTACGCCCGCAGCCGACCGCTATACCTATATCCCGTGCCTGGGTTTCGCGGCCCTTGCCGGAGCCGGTTTTCTGGCCTGCAGGAAAGCCGTGCCGGGAAGGCACGGATCGCGGTGTCATGCGGCGGCGCTGCTGGTGATAATCGTCCTTTCCGGGCTGACCTGGCGGCAGGAGATGGTCTGGCGTGATTCGGAAACGTTGTGGAGGCACGCCCTGTCCGTCGATCCGGAGCTGGACATCGCGCACCTGAACCTCGGCGTGGATCTGGCCATGCAGGACAAAGTGGACGAGGCGGTCCGGCACTATCTCCAGGCGATAAGAATTAATCCCGACTCCGCAGCGGCTCATAATAATCTGGGCGGTATTTTTGCCGTCCAGGGCAGATCCGACGAGGCCGCGCGGCATTATAAGGAAGTGTTGAGGATAGATCCCGGCCATCGCTCCGCTTACGCGAATCTGGGGAATGTCATGCTGCAGCAGGGAAAGCCGGACGAAGCCGAAAAGTATTACGGCGAAGCGCTGAAGATAGATCCGCACAACCAGGCCGCCAGACATAATCTGGAGATATTGAGAAGCCTTCCCAGGACAGGAGCCTCCGCGTCAACCGGGAACTAAGACGCTCCCGCGTTCTTGAAAAGTAAAAACCCCGTTCGCACGGGGTTTCATCAAAACTCCGGAGAGGGCGGGGTCCCTTCTCCTCCGGGCGCTTTGCAAGGGGGGCCGCCCCTCCGCCCGCGTCAGCGCGGGCAGGAGAAGATCTTCTCGGCCATTTCCGCGCCCAGGCCGGCCTCCAGTTCCGCGGCTATCGCCGCGGCGCGCAGCGAGAGCGCGTTGGCCCCCAGGTCCTGCGTCATCCTCAGCGCCGAAGGGGAGGTGGCGCTGTAGTGCAGCGAGACCAGTTCGCCGGCGGCGTTTATCGTCATGCTGCCGCTGCTTCCGTGCATGGAGTCGGTGGTGGAGAGAAGCACGGCCGGGGCGCCGTAAGCGGCTTCCTCGCGTCGCCACTGCTCCTCCGTCCGTATCACCCCCGAAAGATAGGAGTCGGAGCGCACGTCCCCCGTGACCGCTCCCAGACTTATGTGCTTTTTGAATCCCGTAGAATCAAAGCCGTCGTAGCGCATCGTGAAGCCCGGATATCCTATGTTCCACACCCGGTCCCCCGGCGCGGCCGCGCCGCGCGCCAGCGGTACGCAGACGGCCGGTTCCGGCAGGTCGAACTTGAGAAGGGCGAAATCGTCGTTGTTCTCCAGGATCTTTTTAAAGACCGGCCCGGGGATGATCTCCACCTCCGGGTCCAGAAAGGTATTGTTGCCGCGCCCGAGCCACTCTATACGGCCGTTAAGATGGGGGGCGCCGTCCCGGTCCTGCCAGTAGAGAGAAGGACAGACCAGGTCCGCGGGGCGCTGGTCCCTGATGTGCAGAATGGAATAATTCGCCCCGGAAAACTGTTCCGCGCTCTTTTCCAGGAAGCCGGCTTCCTCAAGGCATTGCTTCACGCAATGCAGGTTGGTAAGGACATAGCCGTCCTCCGAGACCACGACCGCGCTGCAGTGGTCCCCCGCGCCGTCCAGAACGTCGAGCCTCACCGCGGCGTCGTAGGCGCGCCGGAACCCGGCGGGGCTTTCCGGCAGATTCTCCAGCGTATAGAATCTGGCCCGGGCGGGCGCGGCCGCGAGAAGAAGGAGAAGGACCAGCGCCGGGTTCATGGCTCTCATATCAGGGATACCTGATGCAGAAGCGAGTCTATGCGCAGCAGGAGCGCCCGCCAGCGGAACTCCGCGCGGGCTTCCGCTTCCGCGCGCGCCGGGGCCAGGATCTGTTTTGCGGAATCCAGGATCTCGGCGGCGCGCGCCTTCAGTTCCGGATCGGTCTTCCAGCGCAGCGCGAGCCCGCTGAGTTCCGATTCCGCCCGGCTCACGGCGGCCTCGGTCGCCGCGTAAACCGGCTCGTCCGGGAGATCCTGCCGCCCGGGACGGGAACAGCGGAAATACTCGGACCTGGCCGGGCAGGCGGCGGGGGCCCGGCCGGGCGGACGGCAGGCTTGCGGCACCGGGAATTCGGCGTAGACCGCTTCCGGCGACTGCAGCTCGTAGGGCGCCGCGGCCGTAAGATAATTCTTGGAGAAGGACAACTCCTCGGTCAGGTGGATGAAACCGTGCACTTCGGCCCCGTCGCGGTCCCTGACGGCTATAATATCGCCCGGCAGAGGGGTTTCTCCGGCGCCGAGAGCGCGGCAGTAAGGTGAAGCCATCCAGAACGTCATCTCTTCCGGGGAAGTGAACCGGGGAGCGGCGAGTATCCCGGAGGCCACCAGGGCGGCGTTCCAGCAGTTGGGGCCCCAGCGCCCGGCCCGGGTGCCGTGCCTCAGGGCGACAAAATCCGGTGCCGCGTCCTCCAGCCGCAACTCGCAGGCTCCGGCGCGGCAGCCGCAGAGTCCGGGCCTGCCGGCGGGTTCGCCGAGGCGGACCCGCCAGTCGGAAAGGGCCGCCGCCTGTTTTTGCAGGAGGGCGCAGTCAGGTCCGCGAAGCATCAACGCTCCTTCATAAGAGCGGTCGACGGAAACCTGAGCGAAAGCGGAGGAGGCAAGGGCCGTCACCAGTACCGCTAAAGCCGGGAGTTTTGCGTGGCCAGGGGGCATCTCCGGTAATTATCGTACAAAAAGCGCCCCGTTCACAGTGTCAAAAGGCTCAGAGACGCGCGGTCAAAAGGGCCGGCGGCCGCTGGGCCTTATGCCGCAGGGATGTTCAAATAAGAGCCGCTGAATAAAAGGACGATCTGCGGCCATGAGAACGGCGCGGGCATTTGAAGCGGGCTCATACAGGCAGGACTTCCCTGGCCGCGGCGCGGCGCAGGCGGAACTTGGCGAGTTCCCCTATCAGCATGCCGGAAACTATCAGGAAGCCGCCGGCGGCCTTGATCCAGAAGAACTCCTCGCCGCCCAGCGTCCAGGCGAAGGCCGCGGCGAAAACCGGCTCCAGCGTGAAGATGATGCCGACCTTGAAAGGGTCGGACCGCCGCTGCGCGAGCATCTGGATGTAAAAAGCGGAGAGGGTGGGAAAAAGGGCGAGGAAGACTATTATCCACCAGCCCTTCGCGCCCGACACGGTCATCGGCCAGCCCATCGCCGCCGCGAAAAGCATGGCGGCGGCGCCGGTTATCCAGAACTGGTGGAAAGCCAGCAACAGCGGGTCGGCGTCGGACTTCACATAGCGGTCGGTTATTATCAGGTGGCCGGAGTAGGCCATGGCGGCTACCAGCGTCAGTCCGTCGCCGAGATTGAACCCCCTGACTCCTCCCGTCAGCAGCCACATGCCCGCTATGGCCAGGAGCGCCGAGACCACCTCCATACGCTTCGGCTTCTCGCCGCGGGCGAGGAAGATGAACACCGGTATGAAGATTATGAACAGCCCGGTAATAAAACCGGAATTTGACGCCGTGGTGAACTGCAATCCCGCCGTCTGCGTCATATAGAGCAGACAGAGGAAAAAAGCCAGACCGAAACCCTCTTTCATGTGGCGGGAGAAAGAGGGACGCCTCAGCGCCCAGGGCAGGATGGCCAGCGCGGAGATCAGGAAGCGTATCCCGACCATGGTTATCGGGTGGACATTGTCCAGCGCGGACTTGGTGACGATGAAGGTCGAGCCCCAGATGGCGGCGCAATAAAAAAGGCCCAGGTCGTAGAGGGCCGCGGTCTTTGGATCGGTCTTCATATATAAGTGGCCCGGTCAGGGGGCCATGATCTTCATCACACAGCGCGCGCAGTCGAATTCCAGCCGGAAGCGGCGGCCGCCGTCCATGACCAGGAACAGCGGTCCGGCAGCGCCCTTGCCCGGACATAGCCCGTGCGCCCGGCGGAGGCAATGCTTCACCGTCATCAGTTCCGCGCCGCGCAGGTCGGCGCCGCCCTCGGCGGCCGGGGACAGTTTCTTCACGCCGTGGCGGCGGTAGAACTCCGCGGCCGCGCGATTAAGGACATTGCCGCGGTAGTCCAGCGTCCCCGACGGATACGGAAAATCGTTCCTGGCGACGGGCGCTTCCCCGCGGGGAGAGGGCGGCGGGGCCTTTCCCAGTTCCTCAAGGACTTCGCGCCGCAGGGAATTGAGCGCCGAGGCGGGAACGAAAAAGGGTTTCTCCGGCAGCGTCAGGCTGAGGAGATAAAAACCGGAGCCGCCGGTCTTGCCAAGCTGGCGCTTCATGGTCTCGACGGCCATCGCGGGGTCTTTCGCCTTCTCCCTGGCCAGCCGCGCGCGGGCCGAGGCCTTCCGACCGGCCTCGTCGGCGGCGGCCAGCTCCAGGCCGTCGGCGGTTTCCGACAGCGTCAGCGTTACGCCCAGTTCCCGGGACGGGACCGCCTTTTCCAGGGAACGCAGGAACTCCCTGTCGAGGTTGCGGCTTATCAGGTCCCCCTCGCGCACCAGGGAGGCTTTGTCTGAGTAGACGCGTTTGCCGTTGACCCGGTTGACGGTCAGGCCGCCGAGCTCACCCCGCACGTCGAAAAAGCTCAGCCCGTCGCCGCAGTTAACGGTCTTGTCCAGGACGAAGGAATCCCTCCGCGTCTCCCTGGCCCGGCCCAGCGGCTCGCCCGCGAACTTGGGCGTGTACGGCGAGCCCATGTTCTTATCCGGGCCGTTGAGGCAATAGGCGGTGTAGCCGCGGTTGAAGGTCTTGGAGAGGTCGGGTTCGAAACCGGGCTCGCATTTTCCGTAAGAAGCGCGGGCGTAGCCGCCCTTCGCTATGAGCGCGTCGAGCTTCCCGCGGTAGAAGGCGACGACGTTGCGGACATAGTCCCTGTCCTTGAGGCGTCCCTCGATCTTGAAGGAGGTCACCCCGGCGGCCGCCAGGGCGCCGAGCTGCGCGGAGTGGTTCAGGTCTTTCAGCGAGAGCAGATGCGCGGGCCCCGCCAGTTTTTCGCCGCCTTCGTTCTCGAGCGACATTTTCAGCCGGCAGGGCTGGGCGCATTCGCCGCGGTTGCCGCTGCGGCCGCCCAGGTAGAAGCTCATGCGGCACTGGCCGCTGTAAGAAACGCAGAGCGCGCCGTGCACGAAGAACTCCAGGTCCACCGAGGTCGCGGCGCGTATCTTCTTTATCTCGGGCAGCGCGAGCTCCCGCGCCAGTATGACGCGGCGGAAGCCGGCCTTCTCGAGGAACAGCGCCTTCTCCGGCGTGGAATTGTCGCACTGGGTGCTGGCGAAAAGCGGGATCGGCGGCAGGTCCTGTTCCAGGAGCCCCATGTCCTGTATGATGGCGGCGTCGGCGCCGGCGTTCCAGAGTTCGCGCAGCAGTCTGACCGCGCGCGGAAGCTCGGCGTCGGTCAGCAGCGTGTTGACGGCGGCGTAGACGCGCGCTCCGTACCTGCGGGCGTGGGCGGCCAGCTTCTCCACGTCACGAACGGGATTGGCCGCGGCCCGGCGCGCGCCGAAGGCCTCGGCGCCGATATAGACGGCGTCCGCGCCGCAGTTCACCGCGTCCAGGCCGCAGGCCAGGTCCTTCGCCGGCGCCAGGAGTTCCAGTTCCCTCATTAATCCCGTTTCACGGCCTTGTACTTCTTCTCCTGGTCGACGGGCTCGACGTAAGGGCCGCTCCAGGCCGTCTCGAAGATGTCCCCCAGAGCGCGCGCCATCGACTCTCCGTCCACGAAGACCGCGGCGTCGCGCGTGCCGTAGAAATAGCTCTTGCCCCAGTTGGAGGTGCTTATATAGGAGACCTCCCCGTCCGCTACGGCGTACTTGCAGTGCTCCACGCGGGCGAAAGGCACGAAGCCGCCGCTGTGCTGCGGCAGCGAGGAGATCTTCACGCTCACGTTTTTGGCCTTCGCCAGTTCCTTTATATACTTGTCGTCCTTCTTGCCCATCGTCCAGTCGGCGAAAATAAGCCTGACCTCCACGCCGCGGCGGCCGGCCGCGCGCAGGGCCTTGTCCAGCTCGAACCAGAGCGTCCCGTCGTAGTCCTTGATGGCGTAGCTCATAACCTGGGCCCGGAAGCTGCTCTTTGCCTTCTTTATCATGCGCAGCAGTTCCTTTATTTCCGCGCCGAAAGAGGCGGGGCGGGATTTCACGGGGCTGAAGGAGAGATGGTACGAGACCGGTTCTCCGTTGAAAGAGGCGGCCTCCGGAACTTTCCGGCTGACCGGCTTGAAATCCGGCTTCCTGAAGCGTTTCGTGGGAGCGGCGCCGCCGGCTATAGCCCAGTCCTCCTCGAATATGGCCGCGAAAGTCTTCGCCGCCCTTTCGCTCTTTATGCGCAGGCCGAGCTCGTGTATGTGCCGCAGCGCGCGCCAGTCGAAATTCTGGCTGCCTACGAAGACCTCGCGGCCGTCCACTATGAAGAACTTGGCGTGCTGCACCCCGCCGAAGGCCTTACGGTAGTCTATGACGCGCCCCTCGATGTTATCAAGCGCGCCCAGCTCTTTCAGCGGACCGGCGCTCTCGCCCATCATGACCTTGTCCACTATTATCCTCACCTTCACGCCGCGGGCCGCGGCGCGTTTAACCGCGTCCAGCACCGGTTCCATCGGCTCGCCCGGCTTATGCGCGATGTAGAACTGCTCTATGTCCAGCGCGGCGGAGGCTCCGTCGATCATCTCCACCCAGGTCTCGACGGGTTTCGCGGCCAGCGCGGACCCGTACACCGTCTCGTCCGGCACGGTCTGCACCAGCGCAAGTTCGGCGGCCCCCGCCGCCGTAAGGCAGGCGGCGAGCAGCGCCGCGGCCGATCTGATAACGCGCATCTTTACCTCCAGGGAACAGTTTTCTCCAAAAATCTCCGGCCGGTGTCCGGCCTTACGCGCGAGGAGCCTTCCCTCGCGATTTTTCCCGTATATTAAATTATAGTTTATAAATTAAGTATACTTTCACTGATCGGACTTTCCGCCGGAGGCCCCCCAATGAAGAAACAGATCCTCGAGAAAATAACTTCCTACCAGGACTACGCCGTGGAACTGCAGCGCGGCCTGACCGCCATACCGGCCCTGGCCCCTTCCAGCGGCGGCGACGGCGAATACGACAAGGCCAAGTGGCTCGAAGGCGAGCTCAAAAAGCTGAAGTTCGATTCCATCGAGTGGATAAACGCGCCGCAGCCCGAGGCCAGGAACGGCATACGCCCCAATATAATAGCCCGCTACAAAGGCAAAAGCTCCGCGAAGACCATCTGGTTCATGAGCCACCTCGACATAGTCCCGCCCGGCGAAGCCAAGCTCTGGACCTCCGATCCCTACAAGATGGAAGTAAAGGACGGCCGCCTCATAGGCCGCGGCGTCGAGGACAATCAGCAGGCGATAGTCTCCAGCATACTGGTGGTCAAGGCCATGATGGAGCTCGACTACCGCCCGGAATACGACATAGCGCTGCTCTTCTGCGCCGACGAGGAGACCGGCTCCGGCTTCGGCGCCGACTATATCTCCGAGAAGCGCCCCGATATCTTCGGGCGTGACGACGTCTTTTTCGTGCCCGATTCCGGCACCGAGGACGGCGCGATGATAGAAGTGGCCGAGAAGTCCATACTCTGGATGAAGGTCGTAACGAAAGGGAAGCAGTGCCACGCCAGCCGCCCTTCGCTGGGCGTCAACGCCTTCAAGGCCGCCAGCGACCTGGTGCTGCGTTTCCAGAAACTCTACAAGAAGTTCCCGAAGAAGGACCGCCTTTACGAGCCCCCGATAAGCACCTTCGAGCCAACCAAGAAGGAGAACAATGTCCCCAACGTCAACACGCTGCCCGGCGAGGACGTGTTCTACATGGACTGCCGCGTAATGCCCTGCTACCAGCTCGCCGAGGTCAAGACCGAGATGCGCCGCATGGCCGACGAAGTGGAGACGAAATACGGCGTGAAGATAGAGTTCGAACCCCAGCAGGAATCGCAGGCGGCGCCCCCGACGGACCCGAAAGCGCCGATAGTGCTGGCGCTCAAGAAAGCCATAAAGGAAGTCCTGGGCGTAAAACCAAAGGCCTACGGCATAGGCGGCGGCACGGTCGCGGCCTTCTTCCGACGGCTGCACCTGCCGGTCGTGGTGTATTCGCGCCTCAACGAGAGCGCGCATATGCCCAACGAATACTGCGTCATCGACCACATGATGGGCGACGCCAAAGTATTCGCGGTCACCGCCCTGCTGCTCTGCAAGGAGAAATAAATGAGCGAGGTCTGGGACAAGAAGGATTACGTCGACCGCTACAACGACATCTACGCGCCCGCGGAGAAGGAACTGATGGCGGCGGCCGACCTGCTGGAGCTCAATTCCGACGACGACCTCGCCGATTTTGGCTGCGGCAAGGGCGATTTCATCGCCTCCACGCTGCGGCTGGTGCGCAGCGCCGTCGGCGTCGACTCGTCGCCGCATCAGATAGACGAGGCGCGCCGCCGCTTCAAGAACGAGCCCCATGTCGAGATCCTGGAATCATCCTTCCAGGATTTCGACCCCAGGGGCCGGACCTTCACCAAGGCCTATTCCCGCGACGCTCTGCACCACATAAACGACGCGGAAAAAGAGATCTTCCTCAAAAAGGTCTCCGCCGCCATGGAACCCGGCGGACTCTTCCTCATCGAAGACGCGATCTTCGAGTTCCCCGCCGCCGACCTCGAAGCCAACTGGGACGCGCTGCTGGCCGAAGCCGAAAAACATTACGGCGAAGCCTGGCCGGCCAGGAAGGACGAAGTCACGGGCTACTTCCGGAACGAGTTCCCCACCGGCCTCCCGGAAATGGGGAAAATGGCCGAAGCCGCGGGCTTCAAGGTCCTCAAAACCTCCCGCGACTGCATGTTCTTCCACTCCCTGCTGCTGGAAAATAAATAAACCGCGCCGGCCCACGGCCCCGATAGCTCCGCCTTCCGGCCGCCCCGCGGCTACTCGCCGGACAGACCGAGCAGGACCAATCCCTTTTCCAGACGCTCCCCGGCTTCCTCCCCTTCCCACCCGGTAAAACCGTGGATCGTCTTCCCGTTCTTGACGAAATAGAAAGCGGGATAGCGGTCGAAGTCGATACCGTCCCAATCTCCCGCGGAGCGTATCAGGCCGAACTTCATCGCCCGGGACCCGTTCCACGCCCTGACGCCTTTAAAATCGCTGCCGGCGGCGAGCAGTTCGCCGTGTTTTTTCATCAGGGTCAGCAACGCCTCGTTCCGTTCTATAAAGTCAAAGGCCCTGCCTGTCGGCGCGCAGCCGGGCTGACCCACGACGATGATCTTTCTCCCCGCCAAAGACAGCCTCTCCGCGCGCATCCCGTCCCCGTTCTCATTGAAGCGCAACACTATCTTCCTCCCCTTCTTATCTCCGGCGAGGGGAGGGAAAGGGTCCAGTCCCGCGTCCGGATAGCGGTCGAAGACGCTCCGCGCTTCCCGGAACTCCCTGGCGTCGAGGAGAATCGTGTAGAAACGCCGCACCACCCTGCCGTCCGCGGCGCCGCGCCGTTCCAGTTCCCCGAAAATGCCGGACAGGACGGGAAGCCCGTCCTTGACCGGAGAAAAGGCCGTGAAATAATACGCCGCGTCATATGCCCGGAGCAGCTCGCCGGTGTCGTACCGCGCAAGCTTCGCCTTGCCGAAGGCTCCCTCGCGGCGAAGCCCGAGGTATTCGCGCTTGAAGGCCGAAACGAATTCTTCAAAGCGGGCCCGGTCGACCGACCTCAGCGCCAGAACGCGCAGGGCGGTCTCCAGCCTGGCGCTCCGCGAAAACAGCCCCGCGTCCTTCGCACACGCGCGCAGCGCGTCAATGGTGAGCTCCCCGCGCCACCCTTCCACATGACAGGTCCGTCCGCCGTCCCTTATGAAAGTGAAGCTCAACACGGAGGGCCGCGGGATCTCCGGCCAATCGGATTCAGAATGGATCAACCTGAATCCCGGGAACCGGCTGGCGTTCCAGCCGGCCACGGCGTCGAATTCATAAGCCCCCGAAAACAGCGCGCTCCAGGCTATGAACACCGATGAAAGGGACGGGTCGGCGTCTATCCGCGCAAAGGCGTCCGACAACTCCTTTTTATCCGGCTCCGAACGGACCAGGATATGAAATCCGGAGGAGACGTCCAGACTTTTAAGGGAAAGAGTGTCCCCATCCGGCGAAAGTTCATAATACCGGCCCGGAGCATCGAAAAAGATCCGCGGCTCTATTATCCGATCAGGAACACGCAGCAGACCCGCTCCCGGATTTCCCCGCTCCAGGTCCCTTGCCTCCACGAACCGGTGTGCCTCAAGCAAGGCGCGTTGCCGCGCTGCCATTTCAGCGTCAAAGGCAAAGGCGGGCCGAGCGTAAAATAAAAAAAACAGTATGGAAAAACTTTCGATCATACGATAGGGGGAGGCGCCAATAGGCGCCTCCCCGAAAACCAATTTTAACACTTCTCGGTGCAGTAGTACCCGGGGTTGTATCCGCAAGTCCCCTTTGAGACGCACCATTTGTCGTCCCGTCCATCGCGTTCCGTCCCGCTTTTCAGACCAAGGGCTTTCTTAACCTCCTGAAGGACTCTCTCCCCCAGATTCTCCTTTATATCCCTGGTGTATATGCTCACCACTTCCCCCTTTTCGTTGAACTCCAGGTTCTCGAAGAAGAACAGTTTCTGAGCGGGAGTCAGTCCGGAAAGGATCTCCTTCAAAGGTATCTCCTTATGCCCCTTTTCGGGAAAATTCTGAGAATTACTGCTGGAATCCGTTCCATCCGCCAGGCGGTCGGAATTGTTTCTGGGCATCTGAACATATCCCGGAGGATATTCATAACAACTACCGGTCTCAGGATCTTCGCACAGTTCACGCCCCTTGCGGCTGCCGCATCTGGAGACAACTTTGGCAGACGGCGTCACAAAATCATCAAAACTCACCGCCCGGAGATCGTTGGCCGATATGCTCCTGCCGCCGTTCCCATCGAAGTCCACCTCTATCCCTTCGGCCTTGCCCGTGGAGGCCAGCACGAAAACCGTCGCCACTGCTATAAGAATATTACTTCTTTTCATACTCTATTCCCCTTTCTTTAGTTTTGGTCTTTTACCCTTCGCTTAACATAGAGCAATTTTAATGTGCATATTCCGGGCCAATCCAGACCACCATTCCGGGGCAAACCAGACCAGCAGTCCAATCCAAATCAGACCACCGTTCCGGACCAAACCAGACCAGTGTTCCGGGGCAAATCAGACCACCTGGGTT